>Ga0065715_10088947_pt1 | contig 21555 bp, 25 predicted proteins | sample MisBulReplicate1_FD_59102 | JGI IMG/M metagenome (GOLD analysis project Ga0065715, IMG submission 59102) | Miscanthus rhizosphere microbial communities from Kellogg Biological Station, MSU, sample Bulk Soil Replicate 1 : eDNA_1 v2 (version 2) | ecosystem: Host-associated > Plants > Roots >...
ATCAAGTAACTATATTCGATGCTATCCAATGAAACAACCCCTAAAATGGTGGCGCGACATACCAAAACAAACCAAAGCCGATATAATGGCAAAGAATAACATTAAGGTTATGACGTTTGAGGCTATTTGCATGTTGTATGAGGATCAAAAACGCAAAGACAGTAACATACTATAGTTTAAAAATTATCGTGGTTTATATGGGTTGTTTTGGGACGGTTAAATAAATGTAATATGTTAAAGAAATGTTAAAAGTTTATTTTATGTTTACGTAACTAGATTTATAATGTATCTTTGACCCAACAAATAAAAACAATAGGAATTATGAGCTACTTAGAAAGAATAAAAACACTTTTTATTGATGTTGAAAACTTAAAAGCGTCAGTAGTGACAATAAACGGAGTTAATACGAACTCACCAACAAGAAAAGAAGAAGTGTTTTCTATATCTAAATCTGTATCTGTTTATGGGCTTGAAGAACACATAAAAAATATGGTGGATACTTACGAACCTGCAAAAATTGTTTACTGCGAAGTTTAAAATAACTAAAAAATAAAAATTATGGGAAGAAAAAGACTAGAATCAGGAGAAAAATTAGTTCTATTAAGAGTTTACGTAAAAGAAAAATACTTAAATCCTCTTAATGCACTTGAAATAAACTACGCTGTAAATGATAGTTTGTCAAGAATTGCGGAACAACAACGAATTATAAACCAACAAAAAATAGATGAATTATGAAAGAGCAACTTTTTACAGATATTCAGATGTTTATTTTCTGCTCAGGATCATTTATTGCAGGAGTTATTGCAGGAGTACTATTACTATCTTCAATTTTAAATAAAGATAAATGATAATATTATATTCATTTATAGGCGTGGCAATAGTTATCGCACTATACGATACATTTTCAGAACAATGAGAGCAATTTTAATAATTCTATTGCTGTCTTCGTCGATGGCAATAGCACAAACAACAATACATTTCTATGCTAGTTCAAAACTTACAACTGGATCGGAATGTTTAATCGATGGTAAAGCAGGTTTTGGATTCTCAGGAGCTTGGGACGTTAAAGCAACTGTACCTGGAAGAATAACAGAAAACCAATGGAAGCGAGCGTATACACGTTTTAGAGAAGAATGGTGTAGCTTATACGGTACGGCATCATTTGGATATCTTGGCCAAGTATTAGTAAAGTACAGAGGTGGTTTAGCGGTTTATCAAGATAAAGTAGATTTTGATACGTATTGTAAGGTAGATAGGGTAAGATACAGTCCTATGATTGGAATTAGTGGTATGTATTCTATTTCTGATGCTGTTGGAATTGAGATTGGTTGTGATACGTTTAATAAAGTAACTGCGGGAATAACGGTATTATTTTAAAAAGTAGATTATGGGAATAAGTAAAGTATTACTAGCTATAAGCATTTGTATTCAAATAATTGCATTAATACTTAGTGTAGTTTTGTATCAATCACATAAATAACCACAATAAAAAGATAATATTATGAGCGAATTTAAAGGAACAAAAGGAGAGTGGCAGTTAATTGAATATCATTATGGACAACTAATAGGAATAAAAGTAGTAGTCGATAATGAAGACGGAGAAGAAACAATAATTCACGATACTGATACGTCAGGATATATCGATAATGAACAAGAAGCCAACGCAAAACTAATTGCATGTTCGCCAGAGATGTTGGAAGCTTTGATTAAAATAAATGACTTTATTGATAAAAACGAAAATGTAAATTATTGGGCTAGATTACTAAGTAGAGAAGTCCCTAACATAAAAGAACTTATAAATAAAGCAACCGAATAACAATTTTAAAAAATAGATTATGGACATAGATACATTATTTGAAATTATATTTATAGCTTTGTTTATATGGGCTGTATGGATATATTTAAATAGAGAATTTTAACCACAACAAAACGTCTTTAATTAGGCGTTTTTTGTTGTTATGGAAATTTTGTGTAATTTTGAATAATCATATTTTTTCAAGATGTCAGATAAAACACACGGAGGAGCAAGAGAAGGAGCAGGAAGGAAGCCAAAAGCAGATGAAATTAAAATAGCTGAGCAAATGGACGCTATTATGATGCCAGATCATGTTTGGTCAGCATTATCTTTTAAAGTTATCGATGGAGATGTACAAGCTATTAAAACATGGCTAGGGTATAGATTTGGAATGCCTAAACAAACTATAGAGCAAACTAATACTAACGTAGATATGACCCCTATTTTTGGAGATAACCCATTGGACAACAATGTTTAAATTTAAACCTACAACAGCATTATACAAAATTAAAACCCTGTTACGTAATATTAGCAGGGTTTTTGTTATTAGCGGAGGACAGGGAGCGGGAAAAACAATATCTATATTAATGCTTATTATAGATTACGCACACCGTAACGATAAAAAGAAAATATCTATTATATCAGGTGAATTATCTAAAATGAAAAAGACAGTTATCAAAGATTTTTTAGATATCATGGTAGATTGGAATATGCTGCAATATGGTGTTTGGAATAAGACCGAAAGTACATTTACTTTTAAGAATGGAACATTTATTGAGTTCTTAGCTTTAGACACCCACGATGTAGGTAAAGGTATGCGTAGGGATTTAGTTTACTTCAATGAGGCTAATAAATTAAAATTAGAAGCCTATAGGCAAGTTGCCTCACGTTGTAAATTAAACATTATTGACTTTAATCCAGATCAAAAGTTTTGGGGTCATGATTTAATAGATACAAATAACTACATAAACCTAACTTTTAAAGACAATGAGTACTTAAGTAAAGAAGAAGTTGAAAGTATTCAAGACTACTACAAAAAAGGATATTCAGATACAGGAATAATCATAAATGAGTATTGGGCTAATATTTGGCGTGTTTATGGATTGGGTGAGATTGGAAGTGTAGAAGGCCGAATATTTACGCATTTTAAGACAATATCTTATAATGATTATAATAAAGTGCCATTACCTAAAGTTTACGCTATAGATTGGGGACGAAATCACGGATTCGGAATAATAGAGGGAAAATTTGACCGTTATGATAATAAATACTATGTTCACGAATTAAACTATAAATCAGAAAATAAATTAATATCTGAATTAAACGACTCTCAAAAAACATTGATTAATAGCGGTCAGAATGGAGGTATTATAATTCATACTGTAAATAAATGTAACATTCCTAAAGATGGGACTATTGTATGTGATTCGGCAAGGCCTGACAATATAAGACTATTGCGTGATTATGGCTGGGAATATGCTTATGGTATTGACAAACCAAAAGGTTCTGTTATGGCAAATATTTCTCTATTGCAATCAACTAACGTGCTTTATACTGAATGTTCTACAGGAATAGAATTTGAGCATCAAAGTTATCAATATAGACAGGATAGAATGGGCGTAGTAGATGACGAAGTATTGAAAGAGAATGATGATTTAATCGATCCAATTATGTATCTAAGAAGGCACTTTGAAAAGAATTAATGATAATTAAAATAAATTAATTATATTTGTTCCAACATAAACAATTATTGTAGTGATTACAAAGATTGACCAAAATACTAATCAAAGGATTCATCGTGACATTATTGCGATGAATCCTTTTTTGCTTTTATTTTAATGAGCTGGATAAAAAACGGACTTATCAATTATTTAGGATTGGATTACTTAGATTCTTTAGTTACATACGTTAACAAAGAATTGAACGGAACAACTAACTACAATGATTATACCAGCGATACACAGAAGCTAGAACTAATATTCTCTAACCAAGCCTTATTGAAAGTATTTGCTTTGCAATGTGATTTATTCAGCATTGGTAAAGTTTATGTGTATAAAGATGGAGTTGAATTACCAGATGATCAATTCCTAAAAATGATTAAAAATCCTAATCCTTTTCAAATGCAATCCCAATTCCTTTGGGATGTAATGTTTTGGAACATGTTAGGAAATACTTATAATTATTGCGAATCTAAAATAGTTTCAGAAGACAATAAATTATACATTCTAGAGAATAACAAAATACAGTTTCCTGTTGAAATGGATGCTTATCGAGATAAGATAGTATTGTCTAAAACGGAATTAAATAAGATTAAAAACTTTCAAATTGAATATACTTATGCCGATGGTAGCAATACTAGATTAAAGTGGGGTAATATTATTCACATGCCGGACTTATCAAACGGTACAGGCAGTTGGTTTAGAGGCGGTAGCAGGATAGATGCTTTGGTTAAGATCATAAGCAATGCAGAAGCCTCTTTGGATGCTACTAATATAAATGTTCGTTACAGTGGTAAATTCATGGTAGCAGGGCAAGCAGACCCAAACAACGTTACCCAATTACCAATGGGCGAAACTGAAAAGAAAGATATTGAAACAAAGATGAACGGGAGCAAATCTGTTCACGCGGTTAAATCAATGATTGATATTAAGCGTTTTGTTGAAAATATAGGGGCGTTGCAATTACCCGAAATATACTTGCAGCAATATTTTTTAATAGGTTCTTTGTATAATATTCCTAAAGACGTTTTAGAAGCATACAACTCAGGAACGTATGAAAACCAAGAGAAAGCAAGAGGGGCTTTTGTTTCTTACTGTTTACAGCCTAAAGGCGATTTATTCTTTCAAGGGCATTCTAAGTTTTTTGGATATTCAGATGAAGGAAAGGATATTGTAATGGATTGGGAGCATTTACCATTCATGCAGGTTTTTGCAAAAGAAAGAGCCGATACTGACAAGGTAAAATCTGAAACATTGCTTAATTACATGAAAGCTGGGGTTAATATAGATGAGATAAACAACTGCATGGATACTAATTTTACTGAATTAAATTATGAATCAGCACAACGAACAAACCAAAACGGAAATAGTCAAACAAATACTGGAAACTAGCAATCCGGTATTAAAAGCAATATTAGAAAAACGATTAAAAGAAATCGATAAAGAAGTAAAGAAATGAAAGTATTTTGCATAGAACTTAACAAAGAATTTGATTCTAAAGCAGAAATGTTTAAGGAGTTGATAAACAATGAATCTAATATAATTTCAGTTAAAAAGGCTGCTATTAAAGAAAGTGATTCTGTTTCTATATTCTTTGAATCTAAGCAAGAAGCTATCAAATCATTAAATTTTGTAAAAGAAGGTTATGTTTATCCAGTGATTAACACGACTAATTTTAAAGATTCTCATGGTGACGTACATTTCCCTAATATTTGGAATAAGTCACTAAAAGATAAAGCTAAAAAGATATTTTATGTGTTAGAACATAAACTATCAATTGATAATGTTATTGCGTTCCCTAACGATGTAAATGCTTTTGTAAAAACATTATCATGGAAAGAATTAGGTTATGATTATGAAGGAGATACACAAGCATTAATATATGAAATTGCAAAAGACAAAATTAAGATACCGAAAATAAAGGAGTTGTTCGAGGAAAAAACACCTTTTGAAAACTCGGTAAGAATGAGATACATCACAATTAAATTAGCCATTAACTCAAAAGATGCTGATATGGCTAAATACAAGGCTATTTGGGACGAAAAGATTGATTCAGTTGTAAATGTAGATAAAGATGAAGAAGATGGCTATTTTTGGGCTATCGAAGAAGCAAGTATTGAAAAAGAAGGTAGTTTGTGTTTGTTTGGTTCAAATAGCGCGACACCTGTAATATATGAAGCCGTTAGTAACACTTCAAAGCATAATACCGAGCCGTTAAACAACACTCAAACTAGACGTAAAATATTTATTAATTAAACACAACTAAAACTATGTTTGTTTACAAAACAGAAGCCCAATTAGAGGCAATGTCGGCAGCGGAAAGAGATACTTATGCAGCCGAAAAAAGAGCGTACGAAGCAGGACTTCAAAAAGAAGCTATTAAAGAGGCTAATAAAGTCTTAAAAGCAGAACTTACAGAAGCTCAGAAAGCTGAAATTTCTACACAAGTAGAAGCGTTAAAATTATCTTTAGGAATTACTAAAGAACAATTAGATGAGTTCAAAGAAGATTTGAGAACTATCAAAGAAAATCCAACTGCTGTTAATGGTAGAGGTCAATTTGACTTAATGGGAGCTATTGAAGAAGGGCTTAAAACTTTCTTGCCTAAAGTTAAAGAAACTGCAAAAGCATCAGGTAGATCAGGCTTTGAGATTGAAATGACTGTAAAAGTACCTGTTAACATGAACACTGGTTCTGTTACAACTGGTTATTCTGTTCCGGTGGCTTATGTTTCACAAGATCAAACAACTTATGCGGAAGACGTAAGACAGCAAGAGTATATCTTGAATTACCTTTCAAAAGGAAGTACTTCAAAAGCAACTATTGCTTATGTAGATAAGTCTCCAACTGAAGGAACAATGACAATTACAGCAGAAGGAGCTTTAAAACCTCTTATTTCTATTGCTTTTGTTATTCGTTATTCACAAGCGCGTAAAATGGCTGGTAGAACTAAAATCTCAGAAGAGGCTTTAGATGATATTCCTTTTATTATGTCAGCTATTAGAAATGAATTAGCTTATGCACACTCGATTGGTGTTCAAACTGATGTATTCACTACTGTATCTGCTTTTGCTCCTGCATTTGTAGCTGGTGATTTAGCTGCTTCAACTACTTTACCATCAAATTATGATGCAATTAGAGCCGCTATTTATGCGGTTAAAATCGCTTCTAAAGGAAAATATATTCCTAATGTAGCTTTAGTCCCTTCTAGCGATTTATACGCAATGGGAGCGACAAAAGAAACTACAGGTCAATATGTATTCCCTCCATTTGTTTTGCCTGATGGTACTAAAATTTCAGGTGTTCAGATTGTTGAAGTTCCTGATGGTGTATCTGTTCCTGCTGGATCATTTATTGTTGGTGACTTTAAAAAACTTCATTACGAAAGCTATAAATCGTTTACAGTTAGAATCGGTCAAGGTATTCAAGGAAGCGCAACTGCTGCCAATATCATTTCAGATTTCGAAAGCAACATGTATACTTTAATTGGTGAATCTCGTTACCATTTATGGATTTACGAAAATGAGAAAATCGCTTTTATTAAATCAACTTTCGCGGCTGTAAAAACTGCAATTACTAAACCTTAATTATAAATAAAATGGCAGAAGAAAGCAAATTCAAAAGAGAAGACATTGTAAAAAGTCAAGCTGAATATAAAGGGAACAGCCACTTTGATCTTGTAGAAGTAGAAATTATCAAAGATGGTGATTATTACAAAGAAGGAGACAAAGATAAAGTACATCCTACACTGGCAGCTATTTTGAAAGCTAAAGGGCTTATTAAAGGGTATGATACTAAAGTTGTAAAACGTGATTCTGCTGCTCCTTTGCTTAGTGATTTAGAAGTGCAAAAGATTCAAGAAGGCGACAGAGAACTGTAATAATAAAATAAACCAATGTACATAATAGACGACACATATTTTCAAGCACCAAAACGAGAAGTTCCTAATTTGGACGAAGCAGATAGCAAATCATTTGCCGAACTAGAATTATTGATTGATGAGAAGTGCCGTCTATTATTGCAAGGTTTTTTATCAGTTGAACAGTTTGCTGAGTTTGACAGTTATTTAGTTGATGGTATATTTCCAGTTGATGCGCAGCCTGATGAACTACTACCTAATTATGTTCCTAAAAAGTGGATTGATTTAGTTAATGGAGTAACTTATACGGTTAATGATATTACTTTAAAATGGAATGGGTTAATTTATACTAAAGGCACTTACAAAGGTTCTTTGCTTGCCGATTACGTTTATTATTATTGGATAACTGAAAATGTTAGTTATATGACAGGCGTAGGAGATGCAAAAGGGAATCCTAAAGGGGCTAATTTAGTTAATCCAACGCAAAGAGTAGTTAATGTTTGGAATGATTTTGTTAAACAATATCAGTCTAATTTGTATGGTTGTTACTCTCATGGTGATTTGTGGTATTTAGGTGTGGGTTTTGAATTTAGACCAGATTTATATCCTTATTCATCATTGAATAATAGTCAAGTTTCTTTATTGCAATTCTTGTACGATCATAATGACGATTATACAAATGACAATAGAATATCTTTTGCTATCCAAAATCAATTAGGATTATGATTGTTTCAGAAACTATACTAAGAGAAATATTTGCTCAGTTACCGCCTTATACAGACAGTAATGACAAAGATTTTCCTATTAGATATGAATGGGGTGATCAGGCAGACTTAATCCTTTATTTAAAACAAATTGCAGGAAATAAATACCCTTTAATTTGGTTAGTAAATGGAAGTCAAACAATTGATAGAACAGCGCACTCTTTAACTAGAAAATGTAGATTGCTTTTAGCTAAGGATAGCAAACATGTAACTAATCGTAATCCTACTGTTTGGGATACTGAGTTTACAACGTGTTTAAATCCATTATTAGATAATGTATTGAAAGCATTAGAAAGAAGCGGAGTGACTACTATTATAGGAACGTTTGACGAAAATAGATCAGCAAATTATACTGAGGAAGATTTGTTAAAAGCAACTGATTTTTGGAATGTTATCGTTTTAGATATTACTATCAAATTCGATGAAAAAGCAGATGGAACGCCCAACTGCATTAAAACTATTAAATTTTAAACAATGGCTTTAGAAGATAAAGATAAAAAAGAATATAAGGAATATTTAGAGCTTCCAGAAAAGGAATTGCCTAAATCATTCAAAGTACTAAAAGAGTTTACTCTTGATAGACTTTACAAAGCGGGTAATTCAATTGAATTGCTAAATGGAGAAACAAAAGATATATTAATCTCTAATAAATTTATAAAATAATGGCTTTAGAAGATCAAATTAACAGAGTAGATTGTTCTGCAAGCGGTATTTTAGGTACGGGATTAGCAGGATGTAGAATTGACAGAAAAAGGGTTACTGCTCTTGGATTAGTTAAAAAAGGCTTTGTATTCGATGAAGAAATCACAAAAGATTATATGCGTGAATTGCAACAAGCTGGAACACTTATAATGTTGCAGGGAGTTGTTTCTTTTGCTGATAATACAGCAGAGGATACAATAATTACACGTGAAGGATCAGGTGAAAAAGTTGTAGCTGGTAAAATGCCTTATGAATATTTAGCTACTTTCGACAATGGTATTAATTTTCATAAAGCGTTAACATCATTATCAAGCCATAATGCATATGATTTAATTCTTTTCGATGTAGACAATACATTGTTTGGAACTACTCAAAAAACAGGAGGCTTCAAAGGATTGACATTGGGTATGTTTGAGAACGGTAAATATACAGGTTCAAACGGAACAGATGCGTCTTCACAAACAGTATCTTTCCAATTAATCAATCGTATTGAATGGGATTTGTACGCTGGATGGATTACTAATGATGAATTGGATTTTGTTTATTCTGAATTGACAGGAGTAAATGAAGTGTTAATAACTCCTAGTCCTGTAGCTGCTGGTACTTCAATTATAGTAAACGCTTTTTTACTAGATAAAAGTCATCCAGTTGAAGGATTGCTTTTTGGCGATTTTAAAGTAACTAAAAATGGTTTGGCTAATAATCCAACGGCTGCAGTTTATAACGCGTCAACAAAGAATTATACACTTACAGTTCCGGCTTTATTAGCTGCTCAAATTGTAGAAGTTTCTTTGAATGGAATTGTTTTAACCCCTTCGGATGTGCTTTATAAATCAAATATTGCTACGGTAGTAGTTACATAGTATTTATTACATAATGATTGAAAAGCCGTTGCATTATCGTAACGGCTTTTTTGTTATCTTTGAAATAAAAATAGTGCTATGATAATATTAGACGAATACGGAGGATTTACATTAGATGGTAATTATTATGATGAGGAGGATTTTAAAAATTTAAGTAGACTTCAATCACAATTATTTTCTGAAGAAAATATAATTGCCTCATTTAGAGAATGTGCTAATATATGGCAAAATCATTCATGGAGTTTACACGCTAGTTGGATGGACTTTCCAAATGATTATTTATATATATTAAAATATATAAAAGAATCAGAGGGATTCGTGTCTTTTGATGAATGGTCTTTTTAAAATGACCACTATAAACGACTACATAAAAAAATGCCAATTCGTCAAATCTAATTTGATGGCAGAACAAGAGCGTATTATAATGAATCATGAAAATGATATAATTAGATTAAATACTTCCCAATTCGAAGAAGGCCGAGGAAGCGATAACAAAGAATTAATAAATTCGGAAAAAGGATATTCGGGAAGATATACTTATTATACACAAATAATATCCTTATTTGAGCATCCTGTAGCTCCAAAAAAAGAAGGAAAACTTTATAATTTTGCATGGACTGGAGACTTTCTAAGAGGATTGCAATTAAAAATATTACCAAGTAAGTATCAATTCGATATATTATCAACAGGCACAGGAAGCGGAGGTAAAAAATCGTTCTTCGATGGATATACTAATTTATTTGGATTGAACAAAAATAATACTGAAATAGTTAATTGGGAATTGATATATCCTGATTTAATGGCTTATATTAATAAATACTTATAGTTATGGAAGATCAAGAATATTTAAAATCACAGAATCAATATTTAGAAGGTCAAAAAATACTGATTGAACATTTAGAATTAAATATTGTTAATGATGAAAATATGATTTCGATTCATCAAAGAGCATTATCAAATAATACTATTGCATTAGCTCACGAAAAAATGCAGTTAGAAAAATATCTTAAATTATATCCTTATTTAAAAGAATGTAATATAAATGCTTCAGAAAGGGATACAACTCCAGATGTAACTAAATATTTATGAAAAACCCATTTAAAAGACAGGAAGTTGTAAAACTTAATGAAAAATACTATAATTCTATCGACACACTCCCATTGTACAACTTCGACAAGTACCGAAACACAAAGGACTGTAATTGGTTTATAGTTTCATTCGATGGTAGACAAACCAAAGAAAAAACTTTAGAATTAGAATTGATTGAAAAAGCTATTTTAGATGAGTATTTCAAGGCTATAGATGACCGGTCTTTTACTTCACGGTTACAGAAGTTAACCCAAATTGAAGATTTAAAGCTAAAATATAATGTAATAAAATCTTTGATCAATCGCATGTGGTTAGGTTTTGGAGATAATCAAATGGAAACTAGATTAATATTCATTAAGCAATTAGCGAAACATGGTAAAGGTTTTTCTATTCCTGAGATAAATTCTAAAGATGGAGATGCAGAAGAATTGTTACGAATAAATACATCTTGTGAAGGGTTAAAAACAAAGTTTCATTTACTAGAAAATGAATTAAAAAAGGATGAAGTAAAAGAAAGTGCATCACTCGCAAAACAATTGCAAATTGCTACTATCGGACTTCAATATCCATACAGACTAAATCCAAAAGAAATAACCGTTTCAGAATGGATTGAAATTTGCAAATTACTAGAAGAAAAAGCTAAACAGAATTAATATGGCAAGAAATAATAACGCAGTTGATGCGGTAATAGCACAAGAAGCAATAAAGCAAGTTGACAATCTTATCTCAAAGCTAAGTCAAGCCGATGCAGAATTGATTAAAATATCTGAATCAGCATTAAAAGCAGGAAAGGGAATAGCTAGCATTTCAACTCCTAGCGGAATGGATAAAGCTATTTCAAATACAACTTCCCTTAACGCACAATTACAAAAACAAAATGATATTGTAAATAAATTACATTCTGATATAGCAAAAAAGGCAGAGCAAAGTAGATTAGCAGAAATAAAGCTACAGCAACAAAGAGAAAAGGCATTTGATTCTTTCGATAAAAATGCAAAAAAAGAAGCTGCAATAACTGAAAAAAACTCTAATCTTTATAACAAGACACAACAGCAAATAAATACACTTACTAAGTCTTACAATGATTTAGCAGTTAAAAAAGAGCGTTATGGTAATTTAACAGCCAATGAAGAAATGCGATTAAAAACGCTTCAAGCTGTTACCGAAAAATATAATGGAGTATTAAAAAATACTGACGCTCAAATAGGTAAAAATCAAAGAAATGTTGGTAATTATGCTAGCGGATATAACGCTTTAGGTAATTCTATAAATCAATTAACACGTGAAGCTCCGGCTTTTGCAAATAGTTTGAATACAGGATTCATGGCTATTTCAAATAATTTACCCGCTTTATTTGACGCTATTGGAGGTATAAAAAAACAATTAGCTGAGGCCAAAAAAGAAGCGATGTCAGCTGCTGTTACTCAAGGATTATTAGCAAAAGAACAAGCAATATTAGGAGGGGCAACAGAAGAAGCTGCATCTGCTATAGGTGATCAAGCTAAGGAATTAGCCCTTTCTTCTGCCGAAGGGGTTAAAGGGAAAGGAGTTTTAAAGCAGTTAGCTAGTTCTTTTTTTAGCATAAGCACACTATTGTCTATAGGCGTAACATTGCTTACTATTTATGGTGGTAAATTAATAGACATGGCTTTTGGAGCTACAGAAGCCTCAAAAGCTCAAGACGCGTTAAATGAAGCAATCAGTGATTCTAAAAACACTATTTCTTCTGAATCGGCACAATTAAGTTCATTAACATCTATTGTATTAGACCATAATGAAAGTCAAACTAATAGAAAATTAGCATATGATGAAATAAAGAAGACTTTACCTGGTTTAACTTCTGCAACTTATGAACAAGCTATTTCAACAGGGGAATTAACGATAGCTACTAATTTATATATAACATCATTAATCCAAAAAAACATAGTAGAAGCCGAGGCCAAATCGATTGCGGAAGATCAAACAGCGCTAAATAAAAGAAGTGCTTTATCTATAAAAGAAAGACAAGGAAGTTTTATTGCGTTTATGAACATGATAACTTTTCAACAAGAAGCAGGAGAAGTATTGTCTAAGGCTAGATATGCTAGAGAAGATAAAGTTTTGCAAAAAAGTTTAGATGAAAGAAAAAAAGCACTTATACAGGCGCAGGAGGATTTTCTAAAAACACAAGCAAAATTAAAGCCTTTTATTACGCCTCCGGAAAAGGAAAAGAAAGCAAAAAAAGTAGATACTACTCCAAAGGTTCAGCAGTTAGAAACTTTCTTAAAATCTGTTAGCACAACAATGGGGCAGATAAACGCTGAAATCGATAGGTTACAGGTTGAAAAAATAACAGCAGGATGGGAAGAATATCCTTTAATAAATTTACAATTAGAATATTTTTTAAAACTTAGAAAAGAATTAAACGGATTACCTGATGGGAATGTAAACATTGTTAATACTACACAAAAAGCTGCGGAAGCAATTAAAAGACTAAGTGAAGAACAAAAAAATTATCTTAATAGCTTTACTCAGGACTTAGTATCAAATACAGGTTTTACAGAAACCTTTAAAATGCTTAATAGCGAAATAGAAGGATTCGGTGAAAATTGGAAGGTAACTACTGTTGCTATAATGGAAAGCATGCAGGAAATGTTTAATTTCATTAATCAAAATTCAGAATCTAATTTTAACGCAGAAAGCAAAAGATTACAATATCAAAAAGATATTTCCATAAAATATGCCGGAGAGAATGCAGTAGCAAAAGCAAAGATTGAAGAAGATTTTAATAAAAAGCAAGCTGAGTTAGAATACAGACAAGCCAAAGCAAAACAAAAGCAAGCATTATTTAACATAGCCATTGATACAGCTCAGGCTATAATGGCAACACTTGGAGAAGCTGGATTTGCAGGTATTCCTTTATCCGTTATTGTGGGTGCTTTAGGGGCTGCTCAATTAGCTATGGTAGCTACTCAAGATATCCCTAGATACTTCGATGGAGGTGTTCATGGTGGAGGTTTAGCAATGATTAACGATGCAGGAGGTTCTAACTATGTAGAAACAGTTGTAACTCCTGATGGCAAAGCACAACAATTCAAAGGGCGTAATGTAATAACTGATTTACCTAGTGGTTCTGAAATCTTTACACCTGAACAATGGAGAGAAAGACAATTATCAATGATGCTGAATGAAAAAGGAATTTCAATGAGTAAAAACTATAATTCATCAAACGGAATGACAGCGAATGAAATGGATTTAATTCTATCAAAACACTTTTCTAAAATACAAACTAATCACACTACTTTTGACAAGAACGGTTTTAGAAATTGGAGCGAGAAAAACGGAAATAGAACTATAAATAGTAATAATAGAGGGGCTGGTATTGGCTATAAAGTGTAACATATGAAATTTCAATTAGACTTTAAAAGTGACGATTTCGGGAAGAAAACAATAGATGAACCTTTCGGGCTTGATGCAATTTCTTTTTCCTTAAAACAGAAGGAAAATGGCATGGCTAGAGATATATCATTAACAGGTGGCGAAGCAATGTTCGAGTTTACACACATGAGAAATCACGAACTTAAACAATTACTTTACTATCATAGAAAGTTTGGGTATGAAGCATTAGTTAATCTAATAATAGAAATAGACGAAAACAATAAATTCGTTTGTGAACTAGATTTTGCAAACTCAGAAACTGATGATTTAGAGTATTTTAAATGCAAAGGAATACAACAGGGAGTTTTTCAAGTTTTAAAGCGTAGAAATGAAGCAAAAGTAGATGTAAAGAGCGATTCTGATTTAGATGGAAACTTTATAGGCGGGTTAGTTCCTGATAATATGCTTTTATTAGCTAAGCCTGTACTTCAAATAAGTGAATTAAAACAAAGTGTAACAAACGGAGGTACATTTAATGGTTATGGTCAGGACGCAATGTTTTTTTCTATCGCTGATACTATAGTGACTTATGATATAGAAAATACATATGTTCCATTTAATAAAAGCACTTTATTACCCCCTAAATATTCAAATGAACAATATAAGGAAGCTGTTAATTTAAATACAATAGTAGAAGCTAAAAGCAATCTTAATTCAGTAGTAATAAACATTAAAGGATTATCTGTAAATGTTGGAGATATTGGATTTAGCACTAGAAAAACATTATCTATTATTTATTCAAAAACTTTTGATACTAGCCAATCTACAACAATTAGATTAGAAGATACAAACGGAACATTAAGCGTTGTAAATAAAGATTATTTAGTAACTATTCCAACTATTGAAAGAGACGTTAAAATTGCTATAATTGTAACTGTTTTCCAACCTTATACATTACCAGCTACTAATCCAGTAAGTACATCTTCTGTTTCAATAACTTTGTCAGGGAATATTAAAATTTCAGCAGAAAGCACAGCGTATAATTCTATTTCAAGTTCGTTAAGGTTAGTTGATGTCATGCGCCAAGTTGTAAAGTCTTCATCTGGATTAGATATAAATGCGCCTAGATTTGAATTAGGAGGCGAATTTTATGATAATAGATTATTAGATGGTAATTATCTAAGAGGTATAAATGATAAAAGTTTTTCAGTATCATTGGAAGATTTAGAAAATTCATTAACTGAAATGAAAGGCGACTGGGAAATAGGAATCGATGGTAAAATATTTTTCGGAATTGAGCAAGATTTTTATACTCAAATAGAAAGCGGTTTTTTTGATAATACCCAGTTTTCTGAGATGAACAAGACATTTAATCCTAAATACAAAGTAAATGAATTTAGATATACATATAAAAATTATCAATCATTAAAAGAAAACGAAGAGCCTAATAGTGCCGACACTATTCATGGAGAAAGTAGGTTTACATTATTTAATAAGTTAGTAGAGAATAAAAAAGAAAATAATATAGAATGGACTAGAGATGCTTTTTTAATTGAGGAAACCCGTAAAAAAGCATTGATTATAGAGAAAAATACAGCATCTCAAAATGATGACACTTTGTTTTGTATAGACTCTATAAATACAAATCACGATAACACATTTACAGAATCTTCACCGTTAACACATTCTTTTTCTGCATCCACTCATAGACTTACATTAACTAATGATGGCACTGTTAACTTTATTTCTCTAGGAATACAAGTGGGAAGCCAATTTATAATAGAACCTACAGATAAAAATACAGGAACATACACGGTATTTGCAGTAATTAATAATTTATTAGAACTGACAGGAACTAATTCGGGAGCAGTTGGAAACGGTACTAGATCAACAACCTATACATACACTTTAAAAGAATCTCTTGTTCCATTTACAAATTATACTGATCAGGGATTTACTGAGACTGAAAATTTAGGCTCTGCAAACAGTTACAGCAATAGACGTTATTCAATAGCGCGTAACGTTTACAACTATTGGAAATCGTATTTAGCAACCTGTAATTTATATTGGAAAGACAAACCTTTAAAAAACACATGGTATAAAAATAACGGTGATTATACAACTAAATATGCAGGAGTTAAACTAACAGAAAAAGCCGATTTCACACCCGACAATCCTATTTTGTCGCCAATATTATACAATGATATTGTTTTTGCAAATGTAGAGTTTGAAGACTTCATAACGCTTCAAAATAATATTAGATCACAAAGGGGTTACATTAGGACAATCGACAATAACGAGCAAGTTATAAAGATTTATCCTGTAGATATGGAGTATAAACTATTGGAAAAAGAATTGACTATTAAAGGAGAAGAAAAGTACGAGCCTGTAGGAATGAGTATTTCTACTGAGCATAGTTATATCTTAATCAATAACCAAACAAGGATTTCATCTTTGCAATGGGAAATTAAAGGACAAAAGCTGTATTTATATGATGAGAATCGTTATAGATTGTATAATCCTGTCTTTTGGCATGAAGTTGCAATAAATAATGCTTTTGCTGATAGCATAGAACAATTGGAATCGTGGTTAAATTTGGTTAATTAAAAAACAATAATTACATTTGTCTCAGCCATAAACAAAGTAGGTTTTGTTTATAGTTTAGATTTTGGGGAATCAAATATCATGTGAAGTTACATGAAGCCATTAATAACACTAAAGCACCTTTAAACGGGTGCTTTTTTAATTTATAGAAATTATGGAAAAAGAATGTGCATGCAAGAAGCTAATCAAAGACGATAAAGTTACATTAATAACTGAATGTAATGTTTGCAAAAAGAATCGGAGAAAAGACTTAAATTTACTTATTGAATTATGCAAAACAGTATCGGATATTGTAAAAAAACCTGTTCCACAATATAATAAAACAGTTATTTCTACCTTCGAAAGAATAAAAGAAGCTGTAGAGTCAGAAAATTTATTTGTAGTAAATGAATCTAGAGAAAAAATAAAGATTAGATTATCTCATACGTCAGGAGACGATGTAGTATTTAAACACGTTCCTGAGCATAAAGAAAAAGATAATCATTTAGAGGACGCTTTAGGCTATATATGTCCTAAATTCTTTGAAAAATTAACACCTACAATAGACGATATTTCTTACGCAATTAAAAAAGAATTGGAAGAACAATACTCAGGAACTATAATAAACGACGAAACAAGAGCGTTAATGTGCTTTGATGGATTAATATCTAAAATACCGAAAGGATGGTCAATTTTTCATTTTAAGAAAGCAGAACTTGTTAATAATGAAGATAAGAAATGTAATTGCTGGACATTAAAAAAACATACTAAATTAAATGGCAATATAGGCGTTTTCCCTGACTACAATCATTCGTTTGATTTAATAGATTTTTATAAATGTATTCAATGCGAAAAAGAATATTATTTTAAATAATCAAATATGGAAACTTTCTAATACATTTACAAAACTCAATTAGCTTATTTTTTTACTCCAATTCATTTTTATAATGGTTGGAGTTTTTTTATTATATTTGCTTGTGAAAAGATTTGCTAACTTAGCTGAGTGCATTTCTTCTAAAATAGAAATGGATAGTAAGAGACTATCGGAATCTTTTTTTAATCCAACGTTGAGATAACAGGGGAATATGACAGTTAAGCCGTTTATAAATTTATACAGAACAACTCAGGAGGCTTTTTTCTTCAAGAATAGCCAATTAAACACGCAATATATTTTTAAAGGTGTTCAACTACTCCCTAATAATACAGCTAAATACATTCAAGTTACTGATACCCCAAACGGTATAGATTTAGAAGACTGGACTGTTAACATTGTAGATTTAGACAGCGGAATTAAAACAGATATTACTCCTTACTTCTTTGTTGATTCACTTGCAAACGATTTAGATGGCGCACCTCAGTTGTATTGGTCGCTTACAAACGTGCCTTTTGACTTTGGATATAGTTTAGTTTATTTAGAAATTTATGAGGCTTTAGGGGGTGAATATTTTTATTCTACACCTTTTCTATTAACCGATATTGAAAGCGAAAAAGTTTCTCAATTTCATTACAAAGACAGTAAAGACGAAGTTTATCAAAGTATTGGATTGCAATCGTGGTTTGATCAAGAAGACAAAAAGACTGAACTTACTACTTACTACGAATTATCTACACGTAATACAGTATCAAAAGCTATTAAGACAAGTCAATTAGAAATATACAGGACTGAACCAATGCCTAAAAACGTATTGATAAACTTATCTTATATTTTAGAAAGTCCTATTTGCTACATTAATTACATCCGTAGCTCATTGTATGAAGCAATTGACATTCCTAAAAAAACATCTCAGGAAAACTTCGGAGAAATAGAATTTACAGTTTCGCCAAATTACAATGATAACTTTTTTGGTATTCCTGATTACTTAGGCATAGATTACGGAACAGCAGACTATAATATTTAAGACTATGACATACGCACAAATACATGATTTAATAACCGATAATCTAGAAAGTAATACTAAAATCCCAGCTTCAAAACATAGGGAAGTAGAATATGCATTGCTTGATTATATTCAGGCTAACTTAGCTCAATCAGGAGATATAAAGCTAATAAAATGTGATGTAGATTATTTGAATGCTAATTTTGAACCTACAGGTTTAGGTAAAAATCTACGTTTAGGATGGGCGATTTGTAACGGTAACATACACAGCGGGCAACAGGTGGAAAATTTAGCAGGACGTACTGTAATTGGGTGGGGAGGTTCTTTCTCAACATTTGGAGCAGAAGGTGGCAGTCCTGATACAGTTTTAGTTTCTCACTTTCATAATTCAGTAGCGAGTGTAACTCCCGGAGGTGAATATTCTGCAACAAATAAATATACTGCCGCATTTAGAAATTCAGGTGGTGATTCTGCATATGGCTTACAAGGGACTGCAACAGCTACAAATACAGGTAGTACTTCTGAGGTTGGAGTATCAGGTGCAGGAAAAAACTATCAGCCTTATAAAGTTGAATTATACATACAAAAATTATGAGCTTAGTAATAACAAAGCAAACAGGGAATTTTTTTAGTCTAGTTTTAGACGGTGGAGAGCCTATAATATCAGAACAAAATAGACTTACCACTATTGGTGATTTATGTAATTTTAAAACTGCCAATGGTGCTAATTTAGTTCTAAAGCAAAATATTCCTTTTTCAGATGTTACGGTTGTAGCAAGTGGTACTTTTACTTTTGCTTCTGTTGATTCATTATGGGATAAGTTAATTGAAATTGGGTTCTTTGATGGCACTGCTATAATTCCTCCAGGAACAATAGTTAGATTTGATCAATTACAAGATACATTTGATTATTTCGGTAGGGATGGACAGGTAGTAATAGTTAATGAATCTGAATTAAAATTAGAGACACAATCTATTGCTTTTTTATCACCAGAAGATAAAATAAAAATTGATGGAATTGAAGCAGGAGCTCAGAAAAATGTTCAATCAGATTGGAACGAGAGTAATCCTGATGTAGATTCTTTTATAAAAAACAAACCCGCTATAATTGCAGATGCTGAGATAATATCCAACAAGCAAGACAATATGGATGTTGATGGTACGGGTCAAAAATACCCTACTGTTGATGCGGTAAATGATTTAACTAATACTATTGCACGTGCTACAATGGCGGTTGGTTTTATAGATACAACTGATAGCTTTGTATTATCTGTTGTAAATTCAACTACATTAGGCGTAGGAGCTTCTCAATATGGGATAGTATTTCCTGAGCATTTTAAAACTACACCATACGCTCCCGAAACAGGGATAAAGTTTTTGACAGCTAGAAACATAGCACTGCCTATTTTCTCAGGGACAGGAACAGCGGTTAAATATGTAGGATGGAGAGAATCGGATGATACTATTTTATTCAGCAATGATCCTTATATTCAAAATATAGACATTTGTCAATTAGGTTTAGTTTTTATTAAATGGTCTGCGGGGGTAACATCATTTTTAGATGCTACAAGAGACGTTTTAACAGTTCCTGATATATCTGCTTATTCTAATCTTGAAACTGTAGGAATAGGCATTAAAAGCGATGTTATTGTAGGTCATACAGGATCAGGAATGACTATTAAAAATACAGCGGGAAGCGTTAAGGGTATTTCTGTAAATTGGCATGGTACAAATAATGATTTTAGAAATGTTACATCTGCTAATCCTTCTAATTTTCAAATATTAAGCCCTGCAAATAATCTAACTGCAACACCTCCAGCAATTACGACTACAGTTGTAGTAAGTAATTATTTTAACGGAACTGCAATTGTTCCAATACCAGCAGCTAACAATGCAGCAGTACATGCTATATTATTGACAATAAGAGGCACTATAGTTATACAAGTAGCTGAACAATTCTTTGCTGATTTTCAGTCCGCAAAAGATAACGCTGCAACTGTTGTATTTTCAAATGTGCTTCCAATTGGTACTTATGTTGAAATAGGCAGATTAGTTAGTAAAAAAAGCACAACTAATTTAGCCAATAATGTCGATGCTGTATTTATAAGCGGTGGTGGTAGTGGAGGCGGATCTGCTTCGGGCACTACAGATTTACAAGGTGCTTATAACGCTTCTGTAATTCCTCAGATTTTAACATCTACATCTTTAGGAGCAGTAACAATAAAACGAGGCTCAGCAGCCGATACAGATGACATTTTAGTTGGGCAAAATGGGGCGGGGACTACTACATCTGGCTTAGATGGATCTGGTTTTTTTAAGGCTAAAAAAATAAGAGTAGGTAGCGGCCCAGGAAGTTCAGGTCTTAACTTTGAAGTTCTTGGCGTTTCCGGAGAAAATTTATATTGTTATGTTAGCAATGGCGATAACAATTGTTTTTTAGGCGTCAACGGAACAGGCCCATTAATGGGTACATTTTCATCTAAGTTAGATATGTATGTAGGGTCAGGTACAAAAGCTAGGGTATATAATACAGGAAATTTTGTTTTGCAAAACGGGGGCACATTCTCAGATAACGGAGTCGATAGATTACAAGTAGGAGGAACAGTTTTATCTACAGGTTTTAAAGTGACAGGAACGACAGGTTTTTTAAAATCTGATGGTACTGTTGATATAAGTGGCATTACTTTACCTCCTAATCCTGTTGGTTCTACTACTTACGGTATATCACAAGTAATTGGTGGTAGTGATTCATGGCAGATATTCGGAGAAGCTTCTGTTATAGATCAGGGTAAAATGGTGTTTCAAGTAAATGACAATGGTTTGCCGATAGCTTCGGGTGGGCAATCTTTCGAGTTTAGATACTCGGCCGGTTCGTCAGGAGTAGCAAAAACCCCATTAATAGTAGATTACAATGATATAACAGCATTAACCAATTTTAAAGCTAGTGG
>Ga0065715_10000243_pt1 | contig 21447 bp, 18 predicted proteins | sample MisBulReplicate1_FD_59102 | JGI IMG/M metagenome (GOLD analysis project Ga0065715, IMG submission 59102) | Miscanthus rhizosphere microbial communities from Kellogg Biological Station, MSU, sample Bulk Soil Replicate 1 : eDNA_1 v2 (version 2) | ecosystem: Host-associated > Plants > Roots >...
ATCACGATTACAGGCAACGCACGGGTTGGGAGTTCGGCCGTGCAAATAATCGTCTGCAAACGGCTTCACTACGCTGGCGGCGAACGGCGCCCGAAGATCGAGAAGCGTATGCGGAACGCCGAGCATATCGGCGACTTCTGCAGCACCGCGATGATCGGAACAGACGCGCGGACCGCGGTTTTCTTCCCACATGCGAAGCGACACTCCGTGAACGTCATAGCCCTGCTCGACCAGCAGACTCGCCGCCACTGAGCTATCGACGCCGCCGCTCATGGCGACAACAATTTTCTTCTTGTTGGTCATCGTTTAATTTTGGCCACCGCATGCTGCGCCCTATAGTTTCCTGGCCACCCCAAGTAGCGCGCAACGCGCATCAAGGGAGCGCATATCGAAGGATTCAACTGCCGGTATTTTTCAGCAGTTCCTTGACTCGATTGAGAACTTCGTTTTCTTCGGCGGTTTTCTCTTCCAGACCACCTTGGCGGGTGTTAAGCTCGTCGACCCTCTTCTCCAGTCTCTCGACATACTCCGCAAGGCTATTTACCGCCTTGGCAATGACATCGGGTAAATCCGCCGAATTGAGATCGATAATCGCTTTTCCGGCCGCCGTGTGTCTGGCTTCATGGCTGACCACCCGGCCGGGAATCCCGACCACGGTCGAATGCGGTGGCACCGAGGTCACGAGAACCGAGCCGGCCCCAACCCGGCTGTGGCGGCCGACCGTGACGGGCCCGAGGACGGCCGCGCCGCTGAAGATCGTCACCGAGTCTTCGATGGTCGGATGACGCTTAATCGGCTGTGTGGAGGTACCGCCGAGCGTCACCCCCTGATAGATTGTGACGTCATTGCCGATTTCGCTGGTTTCACCGATGACGACGCCCATGCCGTGATCGATAAAACAGCGCCGGCCGATTTTCGCGCCGGGATGAATTTCAACTCCGGTCAAGAACCGTCCAATGTGGCTCACGAAACGCGCCAGGGTGGTCAGTTGGCGCTGCCAGAACCAGTGCGCGATCCGGTGGATAAGAATCGCGTGAAACCCCGGATAGGCGATCGCAACTTCCCAGATCGACCGCGCCGCCGGATCGCGCTCGAACACCGCCTGGATGTCTTCTTTAAGCGTTTGCCACATCACAAAACCCACAGGCCCAGCATGCTGCGCCCTAAATTTCTCCGTCCATCCTGAGTAGCATGTCCTTCGATATGCCGGCTGCGCCGCCTACTCACGACGACTAACCACCCCGAGTAGCACGAAGCGCGTATCAAAGATTTCCTACTGCCGCTTGCGCTCCTTTAATTCGCTCGGTGCCTGGCGTCCTTATAGAGCTTGTAATCGATGCTGTCGACGAGCGCTTGCCAGCTCGCCTCGATGACGTTGTGCGATACGCCAACGGTACCCCAGCGATCTTTGCCGTCACCGGATTCGATCAAGACCCGCACCATCGCGCCCGTTCCCTCGCCCGAGGAGAGCACGCGGACTTTGTAGTCCAACAACTCGACTTGCTTGAGCGCTGGATAAAATTTTGTCAGGGCACGGCGCAGCGCCTGATCGAGCGCATTGACGGGCCCGTTGCCCATCGCCGCGGCGTGCTCCATCACACCATCCACTTGCACCATGATCGTCGCTTCAGAAATCGGCGCTTCGCCTTCATTGCGCTTCTCGTCGATCACTCGGAAGCCAACCAGATTGAAATTTTTTTTCTTTTTCCCGAGCGCCTCTTGAATCAGCAATTCGAATGACGCCTCCGCCGCCTGAAATTCGTAGCCTTGCCCTTCCAGCTCTTTGGTGCGCCGCAGGATTTCCTTCACTGCATCGCCGGCATCGTTCAAGTCGATGCCGTATTCCTTGCCTTTGTAGACCACGTTGCTCCTGCCGGACAGATCGGAAACTAGAACCCGTTGCCGATTACCCACCAGCTCAGGATCGATATGCTCGTAAGTCTCGCGATTCTTGAGCACACCGGAAACGTGCAGGCCGCCTTTGTGTGCAAATGCGCTATCACCGACGAACGCTTGCCGTTTATTCGGCTGGATGTTGGCGAGCTCGTAGAAGAGCTGCGCGACCTCGCGCAGTTTTTTGAGCTGCGCCGGGGTCACGCACTTCTTGCCCACTTTCAACTGCAAGTTGGCGATTACCGAGATCAGATTGACGTTGCCGCAACGCTCGCCGAAGCCGTTGATCGTGCCTTGAACTTGGGTCACGCCCAGCTCGACTGCCGCCAAGGTGTTGGCCACCGCCAGCTCGCTGTCATTATGGCAGTGAATTCCCAGCGGCGTCTTAATAAATCGATTGACGTGCGCCAGCGCATCCCGAATATCGCCCGGCAAACGCCCGCCGTTGGTTTCACAAAGCACGATCCAATCGGCGCCACCTTCTTGAGCCGCCTTGAGGCATTCGATCGCATAGTCCGGATTGGCGCGAAAGCCATCAAAGAAATGCTCGGCGTCGAAAATCACTTCTTCGACCCGCTTTTTCATGAAAGCGATCGAATCGGCGATAACTTCCAGATTGGCTTTTTGACTGATCCGTAAGTCGTCGCGGACGTGGAGGTCCCAGGTTTTTCCGACCAGCGTCACCACCGCCGTTTCGGCGCTCAAAAGCGCTTTGAGGTTACTATCCTGCGATGGTTTGATACCGAACTTCGCCGTCGTGCCGAACGCTGCAATCTTGGCGCTTCGCAATTTGAGTTTTTCAACTTGTTTGAAGAAATCCGCGTCGCGCTCGTTGGAGCCTGGGTACCCGCCTTCAATATAGTCGATGCCAAGCTCGTCCAGTTTCTCTGCGATGCGAAGCTTGTCCTCGAGAGTGAACGAAACATCTTCCGCCTGACAACCATCCCTGAGCGTGGTGTCGTAAAGTAAAACGTCTTTCATAGGGCTTCCTGTTTCCCGATAAATGCCTCGTGCAGCACTCGCACTGCGAGTTCCGAGTATTTGGCATCGATGACCACCGAGATCTTGATTTCCGAAGTCGAAATCATTTCGATGTTGATGCCTTCAGCGGCCAACACCTGGAACATTTTGGCCGCCACGCCCGCGTGAGTGCGCATGCCAACTCCGACCACCGACACTTTGGCAATCTCGGTATCGACCTTGATGCCCTTAGCATGCACCTCCGGCAATGTTTTCTCCATGATTCTGAGCGCCTTTTTATGATCCGCTTTGGACACGGTGAACGTCAGATCGGTGGTGCCGTCCTCGCTCGCATTCTGTATGATCATGTCGACCACAATGTGCGCCTCGGCAATCGGACCGAAAATCCGCGCCGCCAACCCGGGCTGGTCCGGCACCCGGACCAGGGTGATTTTGGCTTCGTTTTTATCGCAGGCGACGCCGGATACGAGCACGTCGGTCATACTCTCCTCCTCAGTCACGAGCCAGGTTCCTTCAGCGTCTGAAAATGTCGAGCGCACATGCACCGGTACGGCGAACTTCTTCGCGAACTCGACCGAACGTATTTCCAAGACCTTGGCGCCTGTACTTGCCAACTCGATCATTTCATCGTAGGAAATCCGCGCCAGCTTCCTAGCTGACGGGCAAATGCCGGGATCCGTGGTAAACACGCCTTCGACGTCGGTAAAGATTTCGCAAGCCTGGGCATTGAGAAAAGCCGCGAGCGCTACGGCACTGGTATCCGAGCCGCCCCGTCCCAGAGTCGTGATATTATCGTCTTCATCGACGCCTTGAAATCCCGCCACCACAACCACCTCCCCCGCACTGATCGCGTGCAGGATCTTCCTCGAGTCGATGCTCAGTATGCGCGCTTTGCCGTAAGCCCTATCCGTTTCAATCCGCACTTGGTGGCCGAGATAGGAACGCGCGGGATAGCCAAGCTCCTTTAGCGCGAGCGTCAGCAGGGCCACCGAAACTTGTTCTCCTGACGCCAGCAGCACGTCCTTTTCACGTTCGTCAGGAATTTCGGATATCTCTTGGGCGAGCGCGAGCAAGCGATTGGTTTCCCCGGCCATCGCCGAAACCACCACGACCAAATCATTGCCTGTTCGCTTCGATCCGGCAATCTTGGCAGCCACTTGTTTGATCCGCTCTATCGAAGCGACAGACGTGCCGCCATATTTCTGCACCAACAAAGACATTTCGGGATTGCGCTTATCCAGCCCTCGTTTTTATCTTTCTACTTCTTACTCTCTCGCTTTTTAGTCGCTCCAAGATCGCCTCGTACCGTTCGCCGTGAGCCGTGAACGTCACCTGACGCTTAGACTTGTTCCTGTGAGCCAGACTGACTTCGAGATATGCGTCAAGCTCATCTGCCGGCAAGCGCTCGATCCATTCGATCAGGCTTACGCCATCCGAATAGAGATACTCGCACAGGTTCAGTGCCTCGATCTCTTCGGCCCTAGCGATGCGGTACAGATCGATGTGATAAACCGGCAGTCGCCCCTGATACTCATTGATCAGGGTAAATGTTGGACTGCGAACCCATGCCTTTTGGCTCACCTCGATCCCCGCGCAGAAACCACGCACAAATGTGGTTTTTCCGGTTCCCAACTCTCCGCGTAGGCCAATGATTTCACCGCCTTGAACCAGCTTGGCCAAGCTTCGGCCAAAACCCATGGTCATCCGGGTAGAGGTAGAAAGCACCACCCAGGCAGTCATTACTGTAGGAACCTCCCGATATAACTACTAAATTTTTCTGGAGATATCGAGCTTTCGGCAGGCGGCGCTCTAGTTGGCCGACGCGATGGCTCTCAGACCGTCAGGTAAACCTTCGATGATATCCGAAGCGATTAAACCGATGCCGCCCTTGCTCGCCGCCATGCGATCCCCGACAAAGCCGTGCAGATAAACGCCGAGCTTCATGGCGTCTTCCGGTGTTAGACCCTGCCCGAGCAATGCCGCCAAAATTCCGGCGAGAGCGTCGCCCATGCCGCCGCTCGCCATACCTGGATTTCCGGTGGGGTTGATAAACACCTTTCCGCTCGCGGTCGCGACTACCGTGCGCGCTCCCTTGAGAATCACATGGCAACGATGCTCCGATGCGAAACTCCGGGCAATTTCCACGCGATCTCCATTGACCTCGGCAGTCGATTTTCCGGTGAGACGTGCCATTTCGCCCGGATGCGGCGTGAGCACGGGAGCAGTTTTCGCCTGCTTCAAGCGATCGATCTCCAGCGCCAAGTTGTTCAGTCCATCCGCATCGATCACCCAGGGAATGGGCAAATTTCTGAGCAGCCAACGCAGATTATTCTGCGTTGCTGGAGTAACATCGATACCGGGTCCGAATAGCAACACGTCCTTTCGTTCGAGCAAACGGCGCCAGTCTTCGTCGCTGAGTGGCTCGATTTCTTCGGCGGCGTTGTCCCGGAGCGGCTCCGTCATGACTTCGAGCAATGAGCTCGCAAAGATATTGTTCAAGCTGCGTGGCGCAGCCAACGTCGTCAATCCCGCGCCGCTTCGCATCGCCGCGCGGCACGCGAGGATCGCCGCGCCCGTTTTACCGCGCGATCCCGCAATCACCAGTACATGGCCATAAGTTCCTTTGTGTGTGTCAGGGGCGCGGCGCGGCACCAAGCGGCGCACCGTCTCATGGTCCAGCAGCTCGGTATCCGGATTAACTTCTGCAATCGCTTCAGCAGCGATTCCAATATCTGCGATGACCAATTCACCGACGTAACCGATCCCCGGGTAAATCACTTCGCCGCGCTTCGCAAACCCAAGTGCGACCGTCATCTCCGACTGTACGGCGACGCCGAGAGGCGCTCCGGTATCGGTGTGAACGCCCGAGGGAATGTCGACGGCCACGACCGGCAGGCCGCAAGCGTTGATCGAAGTAATCGCGGCGGCATAAAGGCCTCGCACCTCGCTTTTGACGCCGGTGCCGAGGATCGCGTCCACCACGAGACCGCTTTTGCGAGCTCGCTCGCCAAGCAGACCCACGTGATCGACCCCGATCTCGCTTACTTGTCCTTTGAGCTTTAGAAAAGCGTTTAAATTGTGCGCTGCATCCGGTGAAAGCTCGTCTCGGCGCGCCAGCAGAGCCACCTCGCACGGGATGCGTTTCTTCTTGAGCAAACGCGCGACCACGAAACCGTCGCCGCCGTTATTGCCCTTTCCGGCGACAACCAAGACGCCTTTTTTCACATTGCGCAAGAATCGCTCGACAATCGCTTGGGCAATTCCCTGGCCCGCGCGCTCCATCAAGGTCAGGCTCGGCACGCCATACTTATGGATCGTCAACCGATCCATTTCGCGCATTTCTGCGGCCGTAACGACAATCATGGTTCAAAAATTATGGTTCAAGCAGTTCAAACTGTTCAATGCGTTTAAACGGTTTGAACGGAGCAAAGCGGTTGAATGGAACGAGCAATTCGAGTGGTGAAACGATTTGAACCTCCTAGGTTCTCGCTCGCGTCAGCAGCTCTTTCATCTCGCGCACCGCCTGCTCGATGCCGACCATGACTGCGCGCGCGACAATGCTGTGGCCGATGTTCAGCTCGACGATCTGGGAAATCTGCGCAACCGGCAGGACGTTTTCATAGTCGAGGCCGTGGCCGGCGTGCACTTCCAGACCCAGTTTTGCCGCCAAAGATGCTGCATTCACGATCGCGGCACGCTCCTGGTCACGCGCAGAGAGATTGGCATTGCAAAAAGTTCCGGTATGAATTTCGATTGCATGCGCGCCGGTCCTTTTTGCGCACTCGATCTGCTCCTTAACCGGATCGATGAACAAGCTGACGTGAACGCCGCAACTTTGCAGCGTTCTTACCGCCTCTGTCACTTTGGCCTCATGTGCGACGGCGTCCAGCCCGCCCTCGGTGGTGAGCTCTTCCCGTTTCTCCGGCACGAAGCAGGCATCAGCGGGCCGCAATCGCTCGGCAAAGGCCACCATTGCCGGGGTCACGGCCATCTCCAGATTGATTTTAGTTTTAATTTTGGAACGCAATCGTTCGACGTCGCGCTCTTGAATGTGCCGGCGATCTTCACGAAGGTGGACGGTTATTCCGTCGGCGCCCGCTTTCTCTGCAAGCAGCGCCGCTTCGACCGGATCTGGATCTTCGGCGCGTCGCGCTTGTCGCACCGTCGCGACGTGATCGACGTTGACTCCTAGGCGGATCATGAACTATCGGCCGACCTCCGCCCGGATCGCATCAGCGATTCCCTGCGCCATAGAGGAGATTTTTTTCTCGTCTTCGCCTTCCAGCATAATGCGCGCCAGTAGCTCGGTGCCGGAATAGCGCACCAAGACGCGTCCCCGCCCTGCCAGGGCTCGCTCAACTTCGGCGATTTTTTGGCTCACCTTCGGCATCGTTGAAAAATCTTTTCTTTCTTTGACATGAATGTTGAGCAAGATTTGCGGTAACCGGGTCATCACGCACTTGAGCTCGCTCAATTTTTTGCGAGTCTCGACCATGAGCGCAAGCATCTGCAGGCAGGTAATCGCGCCGTCACCGGTGGTGTTATGGTCCAAAAACAAAATATGACCAGACTGCTCGCCGCCAAGATTGTAACTGCCCGAAACCATTTTCTCGACCACGTACCGGTCACCAACCTGGGTCCGCACGACTTCTAATCCGGCATTTCGCAAGGCCAGCTCCAAGCCCAGATTGCTCATTACGGTGGCCACCACGCCGGATCCCTTCAGGATGCCCTTCTGCTGCATGTCCAGAGCGGCAATTGCCAGAACTTGATCGCCGTCGAGAATATCGCCGGTTTCATCGATGAATATGGCGCGATCGGCGTCGCCATCGAGTGAGACTGCGAAATCTGCTCTCTCATGGAGTAAGACCTCGCGCGCGGTTTCCGGATAAAGCGCGCCGCAACGTCGATTGATGTTCTCGCCGTCGGGTTGTATGCCGATCGGCAGCACCTCGGCGCCAAGCTCCGATAATACTTCAGGCACGACTTTGTATGCGGCACCGTGACCGCAATCGACAACGATCTTCAAGCCCTCCAGGGTCAAATGGCGTGGAAAAGTATTTTTGAGAAATACGTTATAACGGCCAACCGCATCGGAAAGACGATAAGCCTTGCCGATCTCTGATGCGGTGGGACGCGATTGATCGGTTGTCCCATTAAAAATCATCTCCTCCATGCGGGCTTCCACCTCGTCGGGCAGCTTGAAACCGTCACAGGAAAAAAATTTGATACCGTTGTCCTGATAAGGATTGTGTGATGCCGAAATAACGACTCCGGCATCCGCCCGCATGCTGCGCGTCAAGAAGGCGACCCCGGGAGTTGGCATCGGTCCCACCAGCACCACGTCCGCGCCCATCGAGACAATGCCGGAAGCCAAAGCTGTCTCCAGCATGTACCCGGAGAGCCGGGTATCTTTGCCGATCAGGATTTTGTACCTGTGTTTGCCGTCTTCGCCGTTTTTGCGGGCGAATTTTGGCAGAGATGCGCGATGCGAGCCCTCCTCGCCTACCGGATCATGTAATACGCTGGCGATGGCGCGTCCGAGCTTGAGCGCCATTTCCGATGTCATGGGCTCCTGGTTGGCGACGCCGCGAACGCCGTCGGTTCCGAAAAGATGGCGTTCGGGCATCTGGCTCTTCAATTGCGGCTGACTCATCCCGTAAACTCCTTTTAAGCTAGTTCACGCGGCGGGTTTGATAATCCGCACGCGGACCCGCTGCGGTCGTTGCTCGACAACTTTAATCTCAGGCGGAAGATTGAACGACAACTCAACGTTGTGATCACCCGCTGACATACCGTGCAGATCCAAGTAGACATTTTCCGCTGTCAAGTTCAGTTTTTCAACGAGACTTTTGGGTCCGGCGAGCCGGAGCTTAACCCATTGCGGTGAAATCGTGTAGGCCCCCTTGAAATCCTTTGCCTGGACCTCGATACGATCGAATTCTCGAACGATCTGCTGCTCCTCAATGTTGACGGCCACCTCGACCTGCTCCGGCGATAGCGTGAGCGGCTTACCGTCGGTGGAAAGACGAACTTTTCGTTTAATTGCGCTTCGGCCATCCTCGACATCGACGGATATCGTCTCGATCGCCGACAATCGCCTCACCTCTTCGGCCGGTCCCTGCACCGAAACCGTCCCAGGGTTCGCCGAGGTCTCGCTGACGATATACCCCGCGGCGGGCTTACCGGATAGCCGCACAGTGACCGGGAGCGTTCGCTTGACCACCGGTTCCAACCGAAGATGAATAACCGGCGGCGTTATTCTGCCGATGGCGACGCCGCGCGGCACATTGAAATCATCGGCCTCCAAGGGAAAACTCGCCGACCCCGACTTAGCTGCACCAAGGTCCAGTGAAAGCTTCAACGTTTGCGCATCCAGGGTCGAGACTAAAGTCCGCGGTCCCATCAGCCGCAGCACCACGTAATCGATGCGGTTGTCCATGACCATCAGATCTTGCGGAATATTACGAAATTCCACGGGCACTTCTATCGCTCGCTCGGTGTCGCGGTGTCCCGCCAACCAAAGTCCCAGGGCGATAATCAACGCAAGAACCTTCAGTCCGAAATTGCTTCCCGACCATGAGACGATGCGTTCCCAGACTTGTTTCATCCCTTGATCAAATCCTGAAGGGCCAAACGAAGCCCCGCGCCGTCAATGTTGTCCGTCACATTTCCGCCAATCACTAAAGCGACCGTTCCTTCTTGCTCAGAGATAATGATCGCGACACAGTCGGTCTCTTCGGTCACCCCGAGCGCAGCCCGATGCCGCGTGCCCCAGGTTTTTCGCAGGTTCGGGTTCGTGCTGAGCGGTAAAAGGCAGCGCACAGCAGTTACCCGGCCCTTTTGTACCACCAGTGCGCCGTCATGGATCGGCGAATGGGGTGAAAAAACACTCTCCACCAGTTCCCGGCTTACGCGAGCGTCAAGCCGCGTACCGATCTCCATATACTCGTTCAAGCCTACTTCTCGCTGTATGACGATGAGGCCGCCAATGCGTTTTTCTGCCAACGACATTGCCGCTTGGACGATCTCTTCGAGAATATCCTCGCGCCGCTGCACCATGCGCTCACCGCCGGTGAAAAGCGGCGTGGTTCCTACCTGTGTCAAGGCGCGCCGAATATCACTTTGAAAGATGACGATAATGACAAGAATAATCGAGCCGAGAAAATTATCGAGAATCCAGTTCAGCGTAAATAGACCGAGCGCCCTCGACGATACGTAGGCGACCAGAATCACGGCCAAGCCGATGATCATCTGCATGGCACGGCTGCCGCGAACGATTTGTAGGGCTCGATAAACCAGAAAGGTGATGATGCCGACGTCCAGCGCGTCCTGCCAACGGATTTGCCGAATAAGCTCTAGCATCGTCAGGCCGGCAGCGGAGAATAGCCGAAGCGGATGGCATCGGCAATTTTTACTGCCTTGGCGGTTTCGGCGACGTCATGGGCCCGGATAATGTTCGCTCCCGCCAGCACCGAAGCGACGGCAGTCGCCAGGCTGCCCTCCAGTCGATTCGGCGGTTCTGCATCCAAGATCCTGCCGATGAACGCCTTGCGCGAAGCGCCCACGAGCACAGGTTGACCGAGAGCAGCAATCATCGGAAGCCCGCGTAAGAGCTGTAAGTTGTGCTGCAGGGTCTTGCCGAAACCAATTCCCGGATCGATCACGATCATGTCTTGGGGAATGCCGGCATCCATTGATGCGTAAAGCTGCGCGGCGAGAAAATCGCGCACTTCACGAACCACGTCCTCATACTCCGGCTCCTGTTGCATCGTCCGCGGCGTACCCTGCATGTGCATCAGCACGACAGGGACCTTCTCCGCAGCAATCATTGCAACCATCGCGGGATCGAAGCGCAACGCGCTGATGTCGTTCACTATATCAGCACCGGCATCCAGAGCCGCTCGGGCGACGTTGCTCTTATAGGTATCGATGGAAATCGGTGCATCGCTTTCTTTGCGCAATCCGCGGACCACGGGCAATACTCGCGCGAGTTCTTCATCTTCTGAGACCGGCGTTGCCCCCGGGCGGCTGGACTCGCCGCCAATATCGACAATATCGGCGCCGGATTTGAACATCACTACACCGTCGGCAACGGCTTTGATGGCATCGTAGCGCTGGCCGCCATCCGAAAAGGAATCCGGCGTCACGTTAATAATTCCCATGATCAACGTGCGTCGGGAGAACTCGAGCAGTCCATGACGTGTCGACAAAGTTCGTTCCTCGGTGGATAAGAGCGGGGCGGAACGCGAAAATGGAGTCACGGTCGATTGCTGTTTTTCGTCAGCCATCGCTATTGCGTTGGAGTCAGCGCCAAGCTGATGCGTTGGAGCTCCTCCCGAACATTACCTGATTCGACACCCCGTGTGGGTGGTAGATTTTAGCAGTGGAGGAAGGAGCCAGAGGCCCCGGCGAGAAATAATTAAGCGACAGCCGCGGCGGCGGAAGGAATCAGCGGATCTCCACCGTTTCCGCCAAACTCCCTCACAATCGCGTCGATCTCGGATCCATCCAGAACTTCTTTTTCGAGCAGTGATTCAGCAACTTTGTGAAGCAGCCGCAAATTGGTTTTCAGAAGCTCCTTGGCCTTATGATAGCTATCTTGAATGATTCGTCTGACCTCGGCGTCGATCTCAATGGCCGTGCTTTCGGAGTAATCCACTTTTTGAGTGAAGTCTCTGCCCAAGAATATCTCTTCCTCTTTTTTTCCGAACGTCATCGGTCCGAGCTTTTCGCTCATACCCCACTCACAGACCATGCGCCGCGCCAGATCCGTCGCCTTTTCGATGTCGTTCCCAGCGCCGGTGGTCATATGATTGAGGACGAGCTCCTCGGCGACGCGACCGCCAAAGAGAATCACCAGATTATTGAGCAAGTATTCCCGCGGATAAGTGTGCTTCTCGTCCATGGGCAACTGTTGCGTCAATCCCAAGGCCATGCCGCGCGGGATGATGGTAACCTTGTGAATCGGGTCGGCCCCCGGCAAAAGTTTCGCGACCAAAGCATGCCCCGCTTCATGGTAAGCAGTGTTGCGCTTCTCTTCATCGCTGATGATCATGCTGCGGCGCTCTGCGCCCATCATCACTTTGTCTTTGGCCAGCTCGAAGTCGCGCATATCGACTTTTTCTTTGTTGTTGCGCGCTGCCAAAAGAGCGGCCTCGTTCACCAGATTTTCGAGATCGGCGCCGGCGAAACCCGGAGTCGATCGCGCTAGCACGCCGATATCGACGTCATTGCCTACCGGCACTTTCCGCGTGTGCACCTGCAGAATGCCCTCTCGCCCTTTGACGTCCGGACGAGGGACGACCACGCGGCGATCGAACCGGCCCGGGCGCAGCAAAGCAGGATCCAAAACATCGGGCCGATTGGTGGCCGCAATTAGAATAACGCCTTCATTCGCTTCAAACCCGTCCATCTCCACCAGCAGTTGGTTGAGTGTCTGCTCGCGTTCATCGTGCCCGCCGCCAAGACCGGCGCCGCGATGTCGACCCACGGCATCGATTTCATCGATAAAGATGATGCATGGAGCATTCTTTTTTCCTTGCACGAATAGATCGCGCACCCTGGAGGCGCCCACGCCGACGAACATCTCGACAAAGTCCGAGCCGCTGATGCTGAAAAACGGCACGCCGGCTTCGCCGGCGATCGCCCGCGCCAAAAGCGTTTTACCCGTTCCGGGCGGGCCGACGAGCAAGCAACCTTTGGGAATCCGGCCGCCGAGCTTGGTAAATTTCTTGGGGTCCTTTAAAAATGCGATGATTTCCTGAAGGTCGTCCTTCGCTTCGTCGACTCCGGCCACGTCGCTGAACGTCACTCGATGTTGGTTTTCAGTAAGCAGTTTCGCGCGGCTTTTGCCGAACGACATCGCTTTGCCGCCGCCGACCTGCATCTGCCGCATGAAAAAGATCCACACCCCGATGAGTAGAAGCATCGGGAACCAGTTCAGCAAAAGAACCATATACCAAGGCGAGTCTTCCTCGGGTTTTGCGGCTATTTTGACTTTCTTTTCGCGTAAGGATTTGACCAGCTCGGGATCATTGGGCGCAAAGGTTCGAAAGCGTTCCCCGTTTTTATATTCTCCCTGAATATTATGGCCCTGAATCGTGACTTTCTGCACATCTCCGCGATCCACCGATGTCATGAACTCGCTGAAAACGATTTCCGGCTCACGGCCGTGCTGCTTATTGAAAACGCTGAATATGGCGAGGAAAATCAGTGCCAGGACCAGCCATAGCGCAATGTGTTTTGATGACTGACTCAACCGTTCCTCCAGGTTTTAGAACGAAAAAAAGTGTAACACACGCGATTACTTCGATCAATCATAACGTATCACGTGTTAAGTCTCGATAGACAAAGCTTTTTATGTGCATGACGCGCTCGGTTTTGTCGCCCACAAGCGCGCTTTCGCTTCTACCATAACCAGGAATCCAAAGAATTTCTTGCCCCATTACGAGCAGTGGCAATGCCGCCCTAATCGATAACGGAATCTTGTTTTCGATGAATAGATCCTTGAGTTTTTTGTGTCCAGGCACACCCAAAGGTTTGAAACGATCGCCCTGACGAAAGTTTCGCACCAATAATGGCTCTGTCAAGCAACCCGCATCAAAAAGTGCTTCCGTCAGATCGGCGGGAAACCTAGCGGCGCTGTTGGCGAGGAGTTCCGCGTCCAATTCCAACCCGGCTTCACTAACCCGCAGCGGCGTGCCGATTTTAAGCTCATAGTTGTAACCAACCCGGTGCGCTCCGCGCGAACTTTTCCCCAGCCGCAATCGGTTGTATTCGCGAATAAACTCCCAACCACCGGGAATCGAAAGCCTGCCTTGCGCAGGTCCTTCGTCGATTAGACGCAGCAACGCTTCGATGTGAATGAAATCAATGCCGCGGAGGTGACCACGCACTTGCTCGATCCAGTGACGTAGGATTCGCCTTTGGAGTGCTTTGGGATGCTTCAGCAGAGCGCTGCGAAGCAAATCTCCGCCAGCGGAAACGGAGCCATACGCCGGCACTGTCAAGCTATCCAACAATTCGTCTTCATCACGAATCAGACCGGCGAGCTGACTCAGGCGAGCTGAGAATCCATGACCGGTACGCGCGCGAATTGTCGGCAAGAGCTCCAGCCGAATCCAGTTGCGCAAGTAGGTCGCATCCTGATTGGTCTCATCGGTGCGATAGGTGAATTTTCTTGTCGTAATATACTGCAAAATTTCAGTCTTGGAGATATTCAGCAACGGGCGTACGACAGTAACTGATACCGACGTCTTGAAAGGAATGTGAATCTTCTGGAGCGGCGCCATGCCACCCAGTCCCCGAAGCCCGGCGCCCCGAAGAAACCACATCAGAACCGTCTCCGCCTGGTCATCCTGTGTATGCGCGGTCGCAACCTTGGAAAGGTTTCTTGAAGTGAGCAGCTCGGCGAAAAACCGATAGCGCTCTGCCCGCGCCAATGCCTCGAGATTTCCCCTTCCCGCGTCCGATTTCAGGCGCGGTAGATCGACCTCTCGAATATGAAATGGAAGTTTCAGTTCCTCAGCCAATCTCTCGACGAACTTGGCATCTTGTCGAGCCGCATCGCCGCGAATCCCATGCTGTAGATGGGCCACTTCGAGATGCAGATCCCATTGGTCTTTGAGTTCGTAGAGAAGATGCAGTAGCGTAATGGAATCCGGGCCACCAGAAACCGCCACGAGCACTCGATCACCCAAGCGCAGCAATTTGTGCTTGATCGCATAATTCTTGGCGGTGGCGCGCAACTCACTCATGGTTCACAAGCTTAACTTGCCCGCGTACCCGGTCATCTCCACATATCCCGCGCCACCGACCGTCTTTCCGCGGGCTGTTCCACGAACATTCACCGCCCCTTCCCAGTAAGTCACCCGGGTGCTGCGGTTGGTGATCAACTCCTGGTTTTGAAATGCCGGATTGATTTCCAGCTCGATCTGTTCGGCGGGAATCGTCACTTTCCATTTCATCGGATAATCCGCCCCGCTCGTCGGACTTCGCCAGCGCCCCAACACTTCCACCCGATAGCCATTCAGGTCGAGATGCCGAGTCGAACCGTCGGCGTTCACGAAAGTACCACTCGAATAAGGATCGACACTGCCGTCTTTGCGACGCATCAGGTAAAGCATGCATTCAGTCTGATCGTCGAGCTGAATACTGAACCAGTCCCAGCCGACTTGATCTTGCGCCAGCTGATTGCTGCCGAATTCATGATCCATCCAGCTCAGGCCGCGAACCTTCTCCGCCTTGCCACCGACTTTTAGTACGCCCTCAGTTTGCATTCGCGTCAGCGAATAATAATAGGATGCGCGTCCTTCCCCGGCGGCTTTTTGGCTGAGGCCGTTTGAACCGTGCAAGACTGGCACCTTGAGCGATTTTAAATTGAGATGCAATTCAGTGCCGCGGTCGTTCACTCGGATTTTATGATTATTGTGATCGCCCTCGACCTTCCAGTCCTCATTCCAAACCAAATAACGGTCCGTCGCTGCGCCCGCTTTGCCGTTGTAACCGCGATTGATTCTCTCACGGTAATGAAATTCCTTGGCGTTAATATCGGAAAACGCGAAATGCGCCATATACAATTCGCTGAACGGCGGCTTCTCCTTGGCCTCGTTCTGCCGATCGCGCAAGCCGAAACGAAAAAAAGTCACTTGGTAGCCGTAGCGCTTGCCGCTTTCGGTTTCCAGATGTCCGGTGTAATACCACCATTCGGTTTTGAAGCTTGGGTGCGAGTAATGATCGTCGGGAAAAGTGATCTTGCGGCCGGGCAAGGCCAGCTGATACGTGAAGCCAGAGACGTTGTGCCTGCCCTCACCCTCCCCTCTCCCAGGACGGGAGAGGGTAACAATCAAAAAAATAGATAAGGGTGCGAACAGTAAAATAATCTTAACTTTACGAATCAAGCGCATGATTGCAGTGGGTTTTTGACTAGTGTTATACGGACGGTATGAAGCAAGAATATACGCGCGAAACTCTGCTCACAACAGTCGATGAATTACGGCACAAGCTCGGCGCTCCCGATCTATGCATCATAGATGTGCGACCGGCGGAAGACTACGCCAAAGGGCATATTCCCGGCGCGACGCATTTCGACCTCTTCGGGCTCAGTTTAATCGATACCAGCGAAGCGCCGCTCAAGGCTTTCATGTTCATGATTCACCACGTGCTTGAGCTGCGCGGCGTCAGCGAAACTAAGCAAGTGGTTTTTTACGAAGCGAATTCCGGCATGCGGGCGGCGCGCGGAGTCTGGTTTCTCGAGTACTACGGCCATCCGAACGTAAAAATGCTCGACGGCGGTTTTGATGCGTGGAAAGCAGCCGGCGCGCCGATGACATCGGAAGCAACCCCGCCCAAGGCCGCGGCATTTAAAAGCACAGAGTGTCGAGAAGTCTTGGCGACGGCCGAGGACGTATTGCGTTCCCTCAACAAAAAGGAAATCGTCATCCTCGACACCCGTAGCCGCGGTGAATTCTTGGGCACTCATGTACGCGCCGCTCGCGGCGGCGCGATACCGGGCGCAATTCACATCGAATGGACCGACAACATCGCGCCGGACGGAAAGTTCAAGCCGAATGGCGAGCTCCAAGCGCTGTACGAGAAAGCCGGCATCACGCCGGATAAGGAAGTTGTTTCTTACTGCCAAGGCGGCTATCGCGCCGCGCACAGCTATGTTGCTCTCCGGTTACTCGGGTTTCCGAAGGTCCGCAACTACATCGGTTCATGGAAGGAATGGGGCGACCGCACCGATTTGCCTTCGGAGATACCGACGAACTAATCACGGATGATTTCACCGCACACAGGAGCGCGTAGCATGCTGCGCCCCAGGAAATCTTTGCAGCCCCACGTGTGCTTCGCGCTTCGTGGTAAACATTTTTTTCCCAAACGCAGCGAACCACAGATGAGCAAACGACTCCTCACCGCAGCAGTGATCCTTCTCGTCTCCAGGCATGCCGATTTGGCGCACGGTGCCGAAGCGCGAAAGGTCGCGTTTTCCTATTCCGCTGTGAGCATGACCTGGTTTCCGGTGAAGGTCGCCCTCGAGAAGGGCTTCTTCCGTAACGAAGGCATCGAGCCGCAGCTGATCCAGATGAACGGCAACATCGCAACCGTCGCGCTGGCGAACGGCCATATCGATTTTTCGCTGAATATTTCTCCTGTTCTCAACGGCGCGATGCAAGGATTGGGCACTAAACTCGTCGCCGCTTTGAACTCGCGTCCGCTCTTCGCTCTGGTCGTGCGGCCGGAGATCCGTTCGCCCGCCGATCTGAAAGGAAAAATTTTTGCGGTAAGTTCCTTCGGTAATACCCAGGCCATCCTAACCGAAAAGCATCTTCAACACCTCGGGTTACGAAAAGGCGAATACCAGCTGCTGGCCATGGGTGCCACGCCCGCGCGCAGCGCCGCATTGGAAAAAAACCTTGCCCAAGGAAGCTTGATGCCGCTCCCGACCAATGTGCAGCTCGAAAACAGAGGTTACCATTTGCTCGGCAACACCGCGGAAATCGTCGTTAATCCGATCGCCGGGCTTGGCGTGCGAGAAGATAAGATCAGACTCGAGCGAGATCTGATTAAACGCGTGATTCGTGCATCGTTGCGTAGTCTGCAGCTGCTGCAGACGGACCCGCGCGACACCCTGAACATTCTGATGCATTGGACGGGAGCAAACGAAAAAGACGCGCCTCGCTCGTTGGAACTGGCGCAACCGGGCTTCAGCAAAAATGGCATGCTCACAGACGAGGATCTCGCTATCGAGTGGGGTTTCATCCAGCAGCAGACCAAAAAAACCACGGTGCCAGTATCGGTCGCACATGATATGACCCTGTTGCGCGAAGCGCAGGCGGAACTGGGAATGAGATGACATTACGCGCATTGAACAGGCGCAACCGCGCCTGAGACGCTAGTCGAAGGATCTCGGTCTTCGGAGCTGGTTTCATTTGAAATCGACAGTGCTAAATTNCAACCAATAGGANACNCGTCCATGCGCACACTCGATCTGCTTGCCAGCGACTCATCTCATTTGCCGTTTCTCNACGTGTTCAAGGAATCGCAAGTGATGGAAAAGTACGGCTATGAAATCGATTTGCACATTGTCGGCGACGCTAAGGCTCCGACCATGGCGCATCGCGCGAAGCTCGCCCTCGCGGGAGAGATCGATTTCCTTAGCGGCTTGCATCACGAAACCTATCGGGAGCGCGCAAAGGGCGAAAAACGCCTGACCTATTTGGCGCAAGCGCAGAACAATTGGGATGATCGTCTGGTAGCGCTGGCGGAAATCAAGAAGGTGGAAGATCTGAAAGGACGAAAAATTGTCTGCCACTCCAAGGCGCCATGTGTTTCCGGCAATCTGCGCGCCGTTTTGCGAGACTGCGGACTCAAGGCGGAAGAAATCAACATCGATGTCATTGACGATACTTCGGGAAAATTTCTCGAATTTGTTGATGAAATCACTGGAGGAAAAGCCGTAGCGGCGCTCGTTGACATGCCGTTCGATCTCTACGGTATCAAAAAGGGGCTGCACATCCTCGATCTCCCGGACCGCCCGGTGATTCACAACACAACGCTATTGGCGACCAGCGATTACATTAAAGCCAATGAGGAAACCGTTGACGCTTTCATCAAAGGATTTATCGAAGCGCTACATTTCTTCAAAACCAAACCGGCGGAAGTAGTCGCGATCCTAAAAAAGAACCTGGCCAAGCGCTATGGGTTGGAAGATGAGGAATACTATGTGCACCTACAGCGAGAATGGGCCAAGTTGCTCAACCAGAAGCCCTATCCGCTGCCCGCGGCGATCCAAAATGTTTACGATCTCGATGTTGGGAAGGATCCGAAAATGCGCCACATCGGTCCCATGGAGCCTTGGGATCTACATTATCTCAGAAAAATTGACGACAGCGGCTTCATCGATCGGCTGTACGCGCAATAAGAAACTTGCCGCGCGCTCAAGTTCGAATCGAGTGAGCGTCTCATCGATGACGAAACTATTCATGTGCGTCGCCGGGTTGTTATTCACCATAGTGCTTGGCGTACCGCCGCTCTATAGCGCCGAATCTGGATCTGCGCAAAAATTCATTCTGACCAGCTCAGCTTTTCAGGCCGGCGCGGACATCCCGCGAAAATATACTTGCGACGGGGAGGATGTTTCCCCACCGCTTCGCTGGGAGAATCCCCCGGCGGGAACAAAAGCATTTGCAATGATCGCGGACGATCCCGACGCGCCCGGAGGGACGTGGGTCCATTGGGTGATCTACGATCTACCGGCAGAAACCAAAGAGCTTACGGAGGGTGTGCCAAAGACCGCCGCCGAGGCCAAACAAGGGATCAATGATTTTCGTAAAGTCGGTTACGGCGGCCCCTGTCCGCCACCCGGTCCCGCACATCGATATTTTTTCAAGCTCTATGCGCTCGATGCCGCAACCCATCTCAAATCCCGAGCGACCAAGCAACTATTGCTCGATGCTTTGAAAGCGCATGTGCTCGGCGAAGCAGACCTTATGGGCCGCTATAGACGTTAATCAGCACACGCCGCGGAAACAAACGAGCGGACTCTCGCTACTTGACGTCTATGATCAATGGACCTTTGCGGTTGGGTTGGGGCTGCAAAATCTGTGCGCTGGCATCGCTGAAGAGCATCGGCTCGCCGATCTCCCAGAGGTAGATTTGATGCGAGTTGCCTTCCGAATCGCGAAACGATTCGGCAATCTTCGGCTGCCACTCACCCATGTCGAAGGTGTAGGAGATCACGCGCGCGCCGCGTTTGAGTTGTCTCAGCAGTTGCGGGCGGACCGCAAGATTACCGTCATAGGAAAGATACAACGTCACGACCGATGCGGGAGACAAATTGGCCGTGAGAAAGTCTTGTTGGTGAATTTCGACCAACTTGTCCACGCCGGCGCGCCGTGCGTTCTCTCGCGCCAATTTCGCCAATCCCGGATCGATCTCAAAACCCACTGCATGGACGCCATATTTTTTCGCCGCAGCGATCACCACTCTCCCGTCACCGCATCCCAAATCGTAAACCACGTCGCTATTTTTGAGCCTCGCGAGTACCAGCATTCGCTCGACAACCTCGTTCGGTGTCGGATCAAATGGCGCCAGTTGACCGCGTGTGCGCGTGCGCACCTCCGCCCGTGAGTCGTCGCCGACTGGAGGCTCCTGCTGAACGTTGCCCGGTGCATATTGCGTGATCACGGTTGAATCATCGAAGGGCGGAACATCGATGAAGACTACGCTAGACGGAAAATGAAAAAACCATGGAAAATGTAGACGGTGCGAAGCGACTCCCAAGACGAATCGCGGCCGTTTCGGACCATTGACGGGCGGTACGAAAACGCCGCCACCCCGATGAAATTGACCCGGCGCGGTCTGCGGCATGCCCGGAGCGATAACCTTGGGAGCTATGAAGTTTTGTCTGGAACCCGGAGAGCCTTGCGTGATTTCTGGGACATTGGCTGGCGGCGAAACCACAACTGTTCCGGACGAACCCGGTGCACCAGAGGCTCGGCCTGTACCGGCAAAACCACGGCCTTGAGCTTGAGCTACACAACTCGCCGCAAAAACTAGGGCGCACCCCGCTAGCCACGCCATCGCCTTCATAAACCCTCCGAACGCCGAAGGAATACTATGGGCGCGGCCAGGTCAAGTCAACTGCCTGAGGGCATGCTTCGACCCGACAGAGTGGCGAATCCTAGAGGTTTCGCGGCTTGATTAATGGTCGTTTATGAAGACGGCAGGCGGCTTCGCCCTGCAAGAGCTGAAGGAGGCGTGTGCTATCTCGATCGGTTGATTGGGGCCACATCGTCGGCGCGGATGTAGCCGGGTGGATTGCCGTGTTTCGAACGAATCTCGACCCAATCACCAACGGAGCGTACCACAGTGAGCTGAGTTCCCTTGCTGATTTGTGTGACAACTTTCGAGGAGCTTGCTGGCTCCTCATACACCGCGGCCGTGCGCGCACTCTCATACGTTCCAGGTTCAAGCCCGCCGCGTCCGCGCAAAGATCCGGCAGAAGTTGCGGGTGCCGGTTGCTCGATGGACCGCGCTGCTGGTCGCGGCGTGCTGCTACTCCGAAGAGCCGCGAGTGTCTCCACCTGACGGTTTGTGTCCGCCAATTTTTTTCGCATCTCAACCACGTCGTTGCTGCTCTCTTGCAGTTTGGCCTTGAGCTCCTCGATCTCGCTCCTGGTTCCTTGGTGCTCCTGCCGTAACTGCGCAAGTTGCGCTTCGAGATCCTTGATCGTTGCATCCTTCTCCTGAAGGCTTCTTTCTTGTTGTTCCAGCACGGGTCCGAGGTCACTCCGCTCTCGGTTTCCCCCAACCAGATAGACGCCAAGGGCAAAGACTCCGAGTCCTACAATCAAAATCGCTTTGGATCTGACAGTGAGTCTTTCCTTTTCAACAGACGACGGCGGCAGTTCCCAATCGTCGTCCTTGTGCGGCCACTCGGGTTCTCCGGACTGCAACAAATCCGCGCGGCAATAGGGACAGGTCAAGGCATCGAAAGTAATGCTATTCGCACAGTGGGGACAAAGGCGAGTTTGAATCTTGGGCTGTGGCATCAGCGAATTCGGATAG
>Ga0065715_10088948_pt1 | contig 21442 bp, 18 predicted proteins | sample MisBulReplicate1_FD_59102 | JGI IMG/M metagenome (GOLD analysis project Ga0065715, IMG submission 59102) | Miscanthus rhizosphere microbial communities from Kellogg Biological Station, MSU, sample Bulk Soil Replicate 1 : eDNA_1 v2 (version 2) | ecosystem: Host-associated > Plants > Roots >...
CCAGCGGAAAGCACAGACCGCGGCCTGATCGTCGCGCCGGCACGACGAAAAGGAGCGCCCTTTCGGGCGCTCCTTTCGTGTCTCCCGCGAGGTTGAGTTACGGCTTGGGCTGCGTGAGGATGCCGAGCTGCTTCATCAGGTCGGCTTGATCGAAGTAGGTGCGCTCACGCTGGATCAGGCCGTTGCGGAACGAGCTGATCAGCATGGTCTTGAGCACGATCGGCTTGTTCGTCGCTGGGATCGTTCCCGTCGATGCGACGAGCGGGCCGGTGTGCGTCGCCTTGTAGACGACCTCTGACGCGACCTGGTCGCCCTGTGCGATCTGGTTCGTCACTTCCGCGGTGCCCTGAGGGAACGCGTTCTTCCAGACCTTGAATGACTGGAGGATCTGCGTCTTGCCCTTGTACTTGCCGCTCGGGTCGGAGGTCTCGGCGTCCTCGGCGTACGGAGCCTTGTCGAGGTCGCCCTTGACCATGGCTGAGACCCATTGCTTGATCGTCGCGGTGTTGGCTGCGGCGTTGTTGACGCCGCCGTTGTTCGTGCCGTTCTGAGCGACGATCGGTTTGTCTTGTGTGAGTGTCATAGATGCCCTTCTTTCTCGGTCCACCGTACTCGTGATGCTTGCAAATAGCAAGTAAGTAACAATAAAGTAAGTAATGTTATGGATGAGCTCGCAAACGCACTTGCTGTTGTCGGACACAAATGGACGCTGCTCATCATTCGCGATCTTCTGAATGGTCCGCGGCGATTCACCGAGATAGAACGTTCGCTCGTTCATGCGAATCCGAAAATGGTCACGGCGCGGCTGCGCGAGCTCGAGGCGGCCGGGCTTGTTTCACGCACCATTTACGCCGAGGTGCCGCCGCGGGTGGAATATGCGCTCACGGATCGCGGCCGCGAACTTCGCCCGACGATCAACGCCCTGAAACGCTGGGGAACGCGCAAGCGCCGTCGAAGCTCGCGTCAGGAAACGGCGTCGACGAACCGCGCGTGATCGGTAATGAGACTGTTCGTTCTTAGAAGCTGCCGCTCGATGAACTGGTAGAAGCGCTCGTAGAACAGCCGGAAAGCCTGCTCGTTGTTCTCGGCGTCGATCGTTGTGAGCTCTTCACTCACGTCCCGCCGGCGGGCAAGTATCTCCGCGAAGCGGTCGCGAAAGTGCGACAGATTCGGGCCGAGGTCCGTGAGACTCGGGCTCGCGTTGCGGGTCAGGATCTTGAATTTGTCCTCTTTGTCCCAGACCCTTGGGACTGAGAACAGGAATGGGTCTCGCCCGGCCGCGAACACCCGGTTCCGCGTCGCCTCGTGCATCGGGTAGGTGACGATCAGCGCACCCGGGCCTGTGCTCATCCAGCCGTCGTTAAGCGTGCGTATGAGGTCGTGGTCCTTGAAGGCGGCCGCCGCCCCGTCGATCGGACGCTCATTGCCCGCCTCGAACGCTCGGACGAAATTGTTCGCAGGAAATGAGAAGTCGGACATGCGTCTCAGTGCGACGGCTTTCGCGACACTGAGGATGTCTTTCACGACATTGGCGACGCCCGGTCGCCGCGTCTGTTTCGCGTCCCAGACGCCAGCTGCGGCCAGCGCGTTGTGCGTGATGTGGCTGCAGTTGTCGGTGTATGCGTTCCAGGTGTAGCCGCCCTCCTGAGCCCTCTCGTTCGCTCCGTTCAGGTACGCGATCACTTGGGCGGTCGCTTCGCGGCTCAGCGGGAGCCGTGCGCAGTACGCGGTTCGTGCGAAGTTCAGCGCGAAGTCGGTACCGATGGAGTTCCTCACGATGAATTCGGTCGTGGGCATCGCCGCTGGTCGTCGCCGCATGACCGAGTCTTTGATCTTGACCCCGGCGAACCACCCGGACATCGTCGCCGTTTCGACGGCGGCCTCGTACGACGCGTCATCGAGTGTCTGTTCTGGAGTCAAGCCGCCGCGAAAGAACTGGTCGCGGCCCGGGATCGCAACCCAATTCACGTTGCTCAGGATCTGATTGACGCTGATGCCCGTCCCCGTGTCGGGACCGGAAAGCGACCCGTCATCGGCCGCCAGCTGTAGACGCGGGTAGCCACGACTGGGGTCGATCTCGGCCCCGTGCAGGAACAAGCTCGCGTGGCCGCCCCAGCCGCCCGGGGTTGAGCCCTTCTTGTGGTACTGGGTGACGACACAGACCTCGGCGTAATAGGGAAAGATGGCGTTGTAAATGCCTTGCGCCCGCGTGCTGTCGATTTCGCCGCTCCCTTGTTCGACGTGAAAGTAGAGAAACCAAGAGGAGACATGAAATGCGGTTCCTGCTTTACACCACCGGCGACAACACGCAGCCCAGCGCTCCGCCGACCCCACAGATGATCGAAGAGGTCGGAAAGTTCACCGACGAGACCAAGCGAGCCGGCATTCTGCTCGCGACCGGCGGGCTCGGACCGTCGACCACGCGCGTCCGCAACACCGGCGGCAAGCTGGCCGTCACGGACGGGCCGTTCACCGAGACGAAAGAGCTGATCGGCGGGTTCGCTCTGATCGAGGTGAAGTCACGCGAAGAGGCGATCGAGTGGGCCAAGCGTTTCCGGAAGATCGTCGGCGATGGCGACAGCATCGTCCAAGAGGTCTTCGGGGGTTAGACCTCAGTGACGGACCTCGAAACGCAACGAGCCATCGATGCGGTGTGGAGGATCGAATCCCCGAAGCTCATCGCGGGACTGACGCGGATCGTGCGCGATGTCGGTCTGGCCCAGGACCTCGCACAGGATGCCCTCGTCGCGGCGCTCGAACAGTGGCCTGAGTCAGGCGTGCCGGCCAAGCCGGGCGCCTGGCTCATGGCGACGGCGAAACATCGTGCGATCGATCGCTTGCGCCGAGACGAGCGGCTCGAACGCAAACACCAGGAGATCGGACGCGAGATGGAAGTCCAGGAAGGTCAACAGGAGGGCGATGATCTCCTGCGCCTCATGTTCATTTCCTGCCACCCCATCCTCGCGCCCGAGGCGCGCGTCGCGCTGACGCTGCGCCTGCTCGCGAGCCTCACGACCGAAGAGATCGCGCGTGCGTTCCTCGTGCCGGTGTCGACGATCGCGCAGCGCATCGTTCGCGCGAAGCGGACGCTGACCGAGGCCCGAGTTCCCTTCGAGGTTCCGTCAGGACCTGAGCTCGACGAACGACTGTCGTCCGTCCTGCAGGTGATCTATCTCGTCTTCAATGAAGGGTACTCAGCGACGGCCGGTGATGACCTCATACGAAGCGGACTCTGCGAAGATGCCCTCCGGCTGGGTCGCGTTCTCGCCGGGCTCGCGCCGAAGGAGCCTGAAGTCCACGGTCTCGTCGCACTGATGGAGATCCAAGCGTCTCGCTCGCGCGCGCGAGTCGGGCCGTCAGGCGAGATGATCCTCCTGCTCGATCAGGACCGGGGTCGCTGGGACCAGCTTCTCATTCGTCGCGGGCTCGCAGCGCTGGAGAGAGCCGAGCAGCTCGGCGGCGCGCTCGGCCCGTATACGTTGCAGGCCGCGATCGCTGCGTGTCATGCGCGAGCGCGCACGGCGACGGCAACGGATTGGGCCCGCATCGTCGCGCTGTATGACGCGCTCGCCGAGCTCACGCCATCGGCGGTCGTCGAGCTCAATCGCGCGGTCGCGGTCGGGATGGCCTTCGGGCCCGCTGCGGGTCTCGAGTTGGTCGACGCCCTGATCTCGGAGCCCTCGCTCAAGACGTATCACTTCCTCCCGAGCGTGCGCGGCGACCTGCTCGCAAAGCTGGGCCGCCATGACGAGGCGCGCTTGGAGTTCGAGCGCGCGGCAGCGCTGACGCAGAACGCGCGCGAGCGCGAGCTCCTTCTGGACCGCGCGGCCGCGAGCTCTCGCGGAGAAACGGCCTCGTAGCACTGGCAGGACGAGAATGTCGCCGTGGGGACGGTCTCGGCGTCATTCGAAGCTGGTCGCAGCGCGCTGGAACGCCATGCTTGGGCTGAAGCACTGGCCCTGCTCAAACAGGCCGACGCGGCGAAGGAGCTCGACGCGGAAGGCCTCGAGATGCTCGCCGACGCCGCGTGGTGGATGGCGCAGCCGGCGGATGCGCTGGCCGCGCGCGAGCGGGCGTTCGCCGGCTATGTGGCGGCGGGGAACACACGCCGCGCGGCGGGCGTCGCTCTCCGTTTGGCGCAGCTCAACGCCAACAAGCTCGCGTTCGCCGCGGCACAAGCATGGTTCTCGCGCGCCGAGCAGCTCGTGAAGGACGATCAGGACTCCGTCGAGTTCGGGTTCATGTTGTTCACCGGTTTTCTGATGGGTCCGGCGATGCCGGATCTTGCCGAGACGATCGCCCTGGCCCAACAGATCGCGGACATCGGCAAGCGCCACAACGACCGCGAGCTTCAGGCGATGGCGTCGATCGCCCAGGGCTCAGCCCTCATCGCCCACGGCGACATCGCCGCCGGATTCGCGCATTTCGATGAGGCGACCGTGGCCGCGGTCGCGGGCGAGCTCGATCTCTGGTCGACGGGCTGGGTCTACTGCACGACCATCGGGACGTGCCGCGAGCTGGCCGACTACCGCCGCGCGAGCGAGTGGACCGAGGCAACGACACGCTGGTGCGAGCGGCAGTCCATCACCGGCTTCCCGGGGATCTGTCGCGTGTACCGAGCCGAGATCGTCGCACTCCGCGGCGCGTGGGCACAGGCAGAACAAGAGTCGAGGCGAGCGTGCGAGGAGCTGCAGCGATATGACCTCGGGATGTCCGCCGCCCTCGCCTTCTACGACATCGGCGAGATCCGGCTGCACATGGGCGACCTTCCGGCCGCGAAGGAGGCCTTCCGCCGCGCGCACGAGATGGGCATGGTCCCGGAGCCCGGCATGTCGCTCGTCCGTCTCGCCGAGGGCGACGCGGCGAGCGCGGGTTCGTCACTGCATCGGGCCCTCGCGAACGAGACCGTCAATTACACCCGTGCCAGGCTCCTCCCAGCGGAGGTCGAGGTCGCCCTCGCGCTCGGCGATCCGGACCGCGCGCGCAGAGCGTCGACCGAGCTCGATGAGATCGCGAAGCGCTTCGGCACACCCGCGATGGAGGCGATCGCAAGCTCTTCCCGCGCGGCCGTGCAGCTCGCTGACGGTGACGCCGTGGCTGCCGAGACGACGCTCAGATCGGTGCTGCGTCTTTGGCTCGAGCTCGCTTTTCCATACGAGGTCGCACGTACGCGCCTCCAGCTCGCGGCCGCGTATCGCACGCAGGGAGACGCCGCGGCCGCCACGCTCGAGCTCGAGGCGGCGAGATCCACCTTCGAGCGACTCGGCGCGCGTCGCGACCTTCGACAAACAAGCGAGCTGTTGGGCGTGGAAGCGACGGCCTCTGCCGATGACTCCGCGCTCGAGACCGTCGAGCGCACGTTCCTCTTCACCGACATCGTCCTTTCGACCAAGCTCGCCGCGGCGATCGGCGACGACGCCTGGAAGGATCTGATCCGTTGGCATGACCAAACGCTTCGCGCGCTGATCGCCGAACACCGCGGCGAAGAGATCCGGCATACCGGCGACGGATTCTTCGTCGCGTTCGCGAGTCCCGCAGACGCGATCGATTGCGCCGTGACGATCCAGCGTCGACTGAACGAACAGCGGAAGCAGCAGGGGTTCGCACTCCAGGTGCGGATCGGGATGCACACGGCGGCCGCACATCGTCGTGGGCTGGACTACGCCGGCGTCGGCATTCACGAAGCCGCTCGCATCGCCGGGGCCGCCGGCGCCGGAGAGATCCTCGTGAGCGCCGGTACGCTCGCCGGCGCGAAGACGACCTATCCCAGCGAGAAGCGCAGCCTTACGCTCAAAGACATCGCCGAGCCGGTGGAGGTCGCATCGATCGAGTGGCGCTGACATCGCGGGTCATGCGAATCCTCGCCGTCGCGTCGGTCGTGGTGCTGATGGGGGCGTGCGCTGTGTCGAGCAGCGCGCCGTCCGCCTCGCCGAGCGTGCGGCCCACCGCGACGCCCGAGGTGTCCGCGACCGTGGCCGCGCCGACGCTGACGCCAAGTCCGCAACCGACGCCGACGCCCCGCGAGGAACCCCCGCTCGTTGCGGCTGACCCCGTCGGGATCGCGGCGCAGATCGCGACCGCGGAGCGTGCGATCCGCGACAGTAAGGTGACCGGCGCGGAGCTGGCGTGGACGGGCCATCTGCAGCAGCGCATCTATCGCACGATCTCGGCGCGGCCCGAGTGGCGCGAGGCGTTCCTCGCTGCGGTGCCCGCCGAGCTCCGCGGCGTCGTCACCGCGAATCTCGATGCCACGTCGGACCTGCGTGCGACGGTCGTTCCCGGGCCCGATCTGCCCACCGCGTGGCGCATCGTCGATCCCGCGTCCCTCGATGACCTCGCGCGCTTCTACCGCGACGCGGAGACCGAGTTCGGCGTGCCGTGGTCGTATCTCGCATCCATCCATCTGGTCGAGACACGCATGGGACGGATCCGCGGCACGTCCGTCGCCGGCGCGCAGGGGCCGATGCAGTTCATGCCGGGCACGTGGGCCGCGTACGGCGAAGGCGACGTGAACTCGGACCGCGATGCGATCCGCGCGGCCGCGCGCTACCTCAAGGCGAACGGCGCTCCCGCGAACATGCCCAACGCGCTGTTCCGCTACAACAACTCGCAGCGCTACGTGCGTGCTGTGACCGCGTATGCCGAGGTCATGCGCGCGGAGCCCGATGCGTACCGCGGGTACTACGGCTGGCAGGTCTATTACCTGACTACGAAGGGCGACATCCTGTTGCCGGTCGGCTACGGCCGTTGATCCCCTCGGAGGAGGTCCACGACATGCCCACGACGACCGGCGATGTAACACCGGCGATGCGGCTCCAGATCCTCTCGACCGAACACTGGAGCCTGCTCGCGTCACGTTCACTGGCCTGGAACGAGTCGTTCAGCCGCGCCGGGATGTTCCTCACGACATTGACGGGCGCGATCGTCGCACTTGCCCTCGTGGCGCAAGCATCGGCATTTGGCGACGGCTTCACGCTCTTCGCTCTGGTCATCCTGCCTGTCGTGCTGCTCATCGGCGTTGCCACAGCGATCCGCCTCGGCACAGCGAATTACCACGAGACGCTATGCGTGATCGGCATGAATCGCATCCGGGCGGCGTATCTGGAGCTCGCACCCGACGTCGAACGCTACTTTGTGATGAGCGCTCACGACGATCCGCCTGGCATGCGCATCACGATGGGCGTCCGGCCTGGCGGCGGCATGCTCTTCTGGTTTCTGCAGATACTCTCCGGCACTGGGACGGTGGTGATGATCCTGAACGCGGTGCTCACCGGGGTCATCGTCGCTCTGGTCACGCTCCGTATCGAAGGGGCCGCGTCGGCGATCCTCGGAGTGGGTGCACTGGGTTTTGTCGTTGCGTTGCTGCTCCAGGGTCTCTATGTCCGGAGGAACATCGCCAAAGTGCAGGCCGGACTTCGCCCGCTCTTCCCAACTCCGTCGGCCGACCAGTAACGGCGCGAGCGCCACAAAGACTGCGCTGACTGTGTTCGCTTGCGCACGCGAGCGTCTTCTCGCGGCGGTATAGCCTCCGCACCAGCGATAGGAGGGACCGAGCAGCTTGGGAGCGAAAGCCATCTGGCGTGAGGACCTCATCACGAGCTTGCTCGCGATGCTTCTCGTGATCGGACTGTTCCTGGACGGGTGGAGTCACATCAACCTGCAGAACGGCCTCCTCGGTGAGTTCTTCACGGTGTGGCATGGCCTGCTGTACCTCGGATTCAATGCGACCGCCATCTGGGTCGTGACGCGCAACCCGCATCTGTACACCCGCAGCGCGAAGCCACAGCCGTACTTCCATCCCCTCCTCGGTATCCCGATGCGCTATCCGCTCGCCATCGGCGGGCTCGCGCTCGCCACCGTCGGCCTCTTGGGCGATATCGCCTGGCACGCCGCGTTCGGACGCGAGACCGGAGTCGCGCGTGTGATCGCGCCGTTCCACCTTCTGCTGTTCGCGGGCGCGGCCGGCCTGGTGTCTGCGCCACTGCGGTCCGCGTGGTACGCGCCGCGCTTCTACCCGAGCGCGGCGTCGCTCCGTACGCTTCTGCCACCGCTGCTGTCGCTCACGCTCGTCACATGCGTCGTGGCGTTCATGTTCCAGTGGCTGAACGCGTTTCTCGGCTGGGCCCCATCGATCGCGATCGGTCGCGTGCCGCTCGAGCTTGCCGGCGACGGCCGCATCCGCGCAACGACGGAGACCGCGGGCGCGGCGCGGATCCTCTTCACGAATCTCGTGCTGCTCGCGCCGCTGCTCCTGGCCCTGCGCCGCTGGCGGCTGCCCTTCGGGAGCGCGACGTTCGTGTTCGTCGGTGTGAGCTTCGCTATGAGCGCACTGACTAGCTTCGATCTCGGCGCGACGGTGTTCGCGGCGCTGGTGGCCGGCCTGGTGGCCGACGGCATCATTGACGCCTTCCAGCCCGACGCCGAACACCCGCTTGGCTACCGCCTCATGGCCGGCCTGACGCCGCTCGCCCTCTGGTCCACCTACATCCTGGTGCTCACGTGGATCTACGGGATCGTGTGGCCGTTCGACCTCTGGCTCGGAACCACTTTCCTTGCCGCCATCTCCGGCTTGCTGCTGAGCTACGTCGCGATCGCGCCGGTGGTCCCGGCGCCCGTCACCGAGGGCGGTCTGCCCGAGGTGGAAGACGAGCGACGCGTTCCGACCGGTGCGCGCGTGGGAGAAGGAGCGACCGGATTCGGAGGAGGAGGCGAGCATGGCGAGGCGTAGGACAGGGGAGCGTGGCTACAGCCGACGAACATTCCTGACCGGTCTCGGGCTCGGTCTCGGCGCCGCGGGCGCCGCGGGTGTCGCGGCCGGCGTGAGCCTGGGTCGGGTCGACGCGCGTCTGCACATGCCGGTGCAGGGCAACTTCTCCCGTATGTTCCCGGATCTGCCGCCGTTCTTCGAAGGCCTCCGGGTGCCCTCGAGCGCGTCCCCGGTGCCCTTCCCGTCCCCTCCCGGTGCGAACGATCAGCTGCGCGACGTCATGCGCGACATCGGCAAGCTCGGTGGGCTGCTCGACGCCAAGGACGACATCAGCGCCGGCCCTGTAGCGCTTATCACGAACGCCGCCGTGAATGGCAACGATCCACCGACGAATCCCGACAACCCGACGCACACGGCGGGCGTGACCTTTTTCGGTCAGTTCATGGATCTCGACGTGACCTTCGACAGCCGCTCGACGCTCGGAACGCCGACGGACCCGCTGGCGACGCTCAACATGAAGCTGGCGTACTTCGACCTCGACACCATCTACGGTCTGGGCCCATTCGTGACGCCGCAGTACTACGACGTGAACGACCAGGCGAAGCTGAGGATCGAGACCGGCGGCATCTTCGAGGATCTTCCGCGCAACGCGGAGGGGACCGCCATCATCCCCGATCCGCGCAGCGATCAGAACATGATGGTCTCAGGTCTTCACTGCGCCTTCATCCTCTTCCACAACAAGGCGGTCGACTACGTCCGCCTGCAGCAGGGACTCATCGATCCGGCGCAGATCTTCAACGAGGCGAAGCGCCTCACGCTGTGGCATTACCACTGGCTCATCCTGAACGAGTTCCTGCCGCTCTTCATCGGACCGGCCCTGGTGAACGACATCCTCACGAACGGCCGCCGTTTCTACCAGCCCGACATGGGGCAGGCGACGATGCCGATCGAGTTCCAGGGCGCCTGCTTCCGCGTGGGCCACACGATGATCCGGCCGTCGTACCGCGCGAATCTGAAGGGCGACAACGGCAAGCCGTTCTTCGGATTCATCTTCGATCCCGCGCTCGGCGACATCACACCGGCGCCGGGTCTCGACCCGGCGGACCTGCGCAGCGGGTTCCGCGCGCCGCGCCGATTCATCGGTTGGCAGACGTTCTTCGACTTTAAGGACGGCGAGGTCAAGCGCAACAAGCTCATCGACCACAAGATCTCGACGCCGCTCTTCACGCTGCCGCTCGGCGCGATCGCGAGTCACAAGGCTCCGACTTCGCTCATGCAGCGCAACTTCCTTCGCCACATCACGTGGTCGATGCCCTCGGGTCAGGCGATCGCCCGCGCGATCGGTGTCGACCGGCTGAGCGCGGAGGACCTCAAAGAGCTACGCGCTTACGACATTGGCCTGGAAGAGAACACGCCGCTCTTCTACTACATGCTCAAGGAGGCGGCGCTCGTGCCGAGCACCGACATCGGCAAGAACACCGGTGGCTTCCACCTCGGGCCGGTCGGCGGGCGCATCGTGGGCGAGGTCGTCATCGGTCTCCTGCAGAGCGACCCCGCATCCTGGGTCGCGAAGCAGCCCGAATGGACGCCGACGCTCCAGAACCCCGGGACCGGATTCCGCATGGTCGACTTCCTTACGTTCGCCGGCGTGGACCCGGCGACGCGGCGCGCACAGAAGCCGACATTCGCCTGACCCGGCACGCCGAGTCGGCGACAAAGTGAGCGGCTAGCGACGGCACGGTTGTTTCGGCCCGGTACTGTGCTGCCGCTGTGCGTCTCCTGGCGTCGCTAGCGAGTGCGATCCTGGTCCTCACGGTGACCATGTCACCGGCTTCCGCGGCGAGCGGCTCTTTGCAGAGCGCCTTCGCGTCGGCAGCGTCGGAGTTCGGCGTGCCCGAGCGGGTCCTGCTCGCTCTCTCGTACACGCTCACGCGGTGGGAGCCCGGTGTCGTCAGCGCTGCCGGTGGATTCGGCCCGATGCAGCTCGTCGATCCGGATGCACCAAGACAGAACCTCAAGGGCGACGCACCGACGCCGAACGGCGGAGCGCGGAGCGAGCATGGTCCGACGCTCGCGGCGGCGGCCGCGGCGACGGGCGTGAGCACCAGCCAGCTCAAGAGGGAAGCGCGGCAGAACCTGCGGGGCGGCGCGGCGCTGCTTGCACGATACGCACGCGACACCGTCGGCGCCGTCCCGAGCGATGCGGCGCAGTGGTACGGCGCGGTGGCGAAGTACAGCGGCTCCGACGAGCGTTCGGTCGCCCTCGGCTTCGCCGACTCTGTCTTCGCCGTCATCAACACTGGCGCCGCGCGCAAGCTCGCGGACGGACAGACGGTCACGCTGACCGCTGCGGCGGTGAAGGCCGACACGAGCACGGCCAAGACGCTGGCCCTCTTCGACCGGAAGCACACCAGCTTCGACTGCCCGAAGCAGATCAAATGCCGATTCATCCCTGCCGCCTACCACCAGAACAATCCGAACGATCCCGGCGACTACGGGAACTTCGACCTTGCACGACGCGAGGTCGACGGCCTCGACGTTCGCTTCATCGTCATCCATGACGCCGAGACCGACTACCAGACGACGATCAAGATCTTCCAGGACTCGCTCAATTACGTCAGCGCGCACTACGTGATCCGCTCGTCCGACGGTGATGTCACGCAGATGGTCGATAACAAGAACGTCGCTTGGCACGCGGGCAACTGGAACGTGAACATGCACGCGATCGGATACGAGCACGAGGGCTTCGCGATCCAGGGCACGACCTGGTACACGGACGCGATGTATCAGGCGTCCGCCGCGCTCACGCGTCACCTCGCGTCCGAGTACGGCGTCCCACTCGACCGCGGGCACATCATCGGGCACGATGACATCCCCGGACCCACGGACGCGTTCGCTCGCGGCATGCACTGGGATCCAGGTCCGTTCTGGAACTGGGCTCGGTACCTGGAGCTTCTCGGCGCGCCGATCGTCCCGACCGCGGCGAGTGGCAACGTCATCACCATCCGACCCGACTTCGCCACCAACACACCACGGGTGCGTGACTGCGAGGGCACCGGCGAGCTCGTGCCGGCGCAGCCCGCGAGCTTCGTCTACGTCTACACCGCGCCCAGCCTCACCGCGCCACTCGCAAACGACCCTTACCTGAACACTGGGGGCACAGACTGCGCGAACGACTGGGGCGACAAGGCCGTGACCGGCCAGCAGTTCTACCGCGTCGAGACGCAGGGCGACTGGGACGCGATCTGGTACGCGGGCGCGAAGGCATGGATCTACAACCCCGGCGGCGCGAAGACTGTCGGCACCCGCGGGACGTTCGTCACGCCGAAGGCCGGAGCGGCATCGGTCGATGTCTACGGCCGCGCATACCCGGAATCCATCTCGAGCGCGCGTCTGACGCGATACTCGATCGCGGCGGGGCAGGCGTACGTCGCATACGACAAGGTCGTCGGCGCTTACTACGAGGCCACGACGTTCGATGACCTCGAGAGCTACCGACTGCACACGACGCCGACCGAGTTCTACCTCATCCAATACAACCATCGCCTCGCGTTCGTGCGAGCGAGCGATGTGGAGGTGGTCGCGGCTCCTTGACACGCTGACGGTGTGCCAGGTGGCCGTCCGCGATTCCTCCGGTGCTAGTCTCGACCCTGGTCAGCAATCAGGGGGAGGAACGTCATGTCGTACCGCCGTTCGCCCATCCTCTTCGTTATCGCGCTGCTCGTCGCCGCAGCGTGCACCCAGCCGCCACCGAGCGGCGCGTCCAGCACACCGCAGGCCACCGGCGGCGCTGCGAGCACCCTTGTCTGGTACGCCGATACGAGCGACCTCATCTCGCTGGATCCAGCAGTCGCGTACGAATTCACCGGCGTCCTACTCGCTCACAACGCGTACGAGACTCTGGTGAAGTTCGAGGGCGCCGACCTGTCGACCATCAAGCCCGCCCTCGCGCAGAGCTGGGAGATCAAGGACTCCGGCTCGCAGTGGGACCTCACCTTCAAATTGCGCTCGGGCGCGAAGTTCGCGAGTGGCAACGCGATCACCGCGGACGACGTCGTGTACTCGTTCCAGCGCGTCCTCAAGCTCAACAAGTCGCCGGCGTTCCTGTTCACCGACATCGCGCAGATCAAGGACACGAGCATCAAGGCCAGTGACGCATCGACCGTCGTCATCAGCCTGCCGAAGACCGCGAGCCCGCAGGGCTTCCTGTCCGTTCTGACGTTCACCATCGGGAGCGTGGTCGACTCGAAGGACGTGAAAGCCAAGGAGTCGGCGGGCGATTCGGGATCCGGATATCTGCTCGACCACTCATCGGGCAGCGGCGCATTCGTGATCGACCACTGGACGAAGAACTCGGAGGTCCAGCTCAAGGCCAATCCGAACTACACGGGCAGTCCGAAGCCGGCGCTCGGCGGTGTGCTCGTGAAGCACGTGCCTGAATCTACGAACCAGCAGTTCGCGCTCGAGAAGGGCGATGCGGACATCGCCCGGAACCTCGGTTCGCAGCAGATCACGGCTCTGCAGGGGAAGCCAGGTGTCGTGACCACGACCGGGAACAGCCTGCAGCTCGTCTATGTCGGCATGAACGTGACCGTAAAGCCGCTCGACAATGTCAACGTGCGCGAGGCGCTGCGCACGGCGATCGACTACGACGGTATCGTGAAAGACCTCTTCAAGGGTGGTGCGAAGAAGGTTCAGGACATCGTCCCGGCGGGTCTGGCTGGCTACAACGAATCAACGCCCTTCCAGGCTGACGTCAACAAGGCCAAGGCGCTGCTGCAGCAGGCGGGGCAAAGCGCCATCACGCTCGAGCTCCTTGTGCCGACGGGCCCTGCGCCGGGTGGCGTTGCCTGGGCGGATCTCGCGGCCAAGCTCCAGTCGGACTGGAAGAACATCGGGGTCACCGTGAACATCAAGCAGACGACCCAGGCCGACCTGCTGGGCACCTACCGCGCTCAGAAGGGCCAGCTCGTCATGATCCTGTGGGGGCCGGACTTCCCGGACCCTGACGCGAACGTCGGTCCGTTCACCGACTACGCCGCAAAGTCGATCGCCTTCCGCAACGGTTGGGACGACAAGACCATTGCGGCAAAGGGCCACGATGCCGCGCTCATCACGGACTCGGCCAAGCGCGCCGCGGCATACAAGGAGATCACCGACTACGTGCTCCATAACGGGCCGTACGTCGTGCTCTACCAACCGACCGAACCGTTCGGCCTGCGCTCGAACGTGAAGGGATTTGTCTGGAGCCCGATGGACTGGACGGATTTCGCGGCGATAAGCAAATAGGGCGCTAGCGCGCCATGCGCTTTCTCGGCTTTCTCCTGCGGCGCGTCGTGGGGATCGCGGCCGTGATGATCGGTGTTTCGGTCATCACGTTCGCGATCTCGCACGTCATACCCGCTGATCCGGTGGCCGCCGCGCTCGGCGATCACGCGACGGACGCGCAGATCGCTCAGTTCCGCGCCGAATACGGTCTCGACAGACCGCTCCCCGAGCAGTACTTGATCTACGCGACAGGCATCCTTCACGGCGACCTCGGTAAAAGCATCCGCACGCGGCGCTCCGTCGCCGACGACCTCGCGGACTCGTTCCCGGCGACGCTCGAGCTCTCGTTCGCGGCACTGCTCATCTCCATCGTGCTGGGCGTCCCAGCGGGCGTGTGGTCGGCGGTCGCGCGCGGCCGGCTCCCGGACTACATCGTGCGCGTGCTCTCGCTCGCCGGCGGCTCACTCCCTGTCTTCTGGCTCGGGCTCATCGTGATCGGGCTCTTCTACTACCAGCTCGGATGGTTCCCGGGTGGCGGGCGCATCGACACATTCGTGCCGCCCCCGCCCACACGCACCGGCCTCTACGTCCTCGATAGCATCCTTGCGGGCGACCTCGACGCGCTGCGCAGCAGTCTCGTCCACCTCGTGCTTCCCGCGGTCACGCTCGGGTACTTCTCGACCGCGGTGATCGCGCGTATGACTCGATCGAGCATGCTCGAGGTGCTCGGCCAGGATTACATGCGCACCGCCCTCGCTAAGGGTTTGCGCGAGCCGGTGATCGTGCTGCGCCACGCGCTGCGGAACGCGCTCATCCCGACCGTCACGATCATCGGTTTGACCTTCGGCAGCCTTCTCTCCGGTGCTGTGCTGACGGAGACGATCTTCAGCTGGCCCGGCCTGGGCCGCTATGCGACCGCGTCGGCGGTGAGCTTGGACTTCCCGGCCGTGCTCGGCGTCACGCTCCTCGCCGCGATCGTCTATCCGCTCGCGAATCTCGTCGTGGATGTCGTGTACTACTGGCTCGATCCGCGGATCCAGCATGGTTAGGCGCTCGCCGATCCTGCGCGAGCCGCTCAACGTCCTCGCGATCACGGTCATCGCGATGTTCGCTCTGTTCGCGCTGCTCGCGCCGGTCCTAGCGCCGTACGACCCATTGGCGCAGGCGCTACGAGAGCGACTCGAGCCGCCATCCGCGGCGCACTGGCTGGGCACCGATTCGCTCGGGCGCGACATCGCCAGTCGCATCCTCTACGGCGCGCGCATCTCGCTCGTTATCGGCGTTGTTGTGGTGGCGCTCGCGGGCATCTTCGGGACGTTCGTCGGTCTCGTCGCCGGCTACGCCGGCGGTCTCGCCGACGAGGCGCTCATGCGTCTCACTGAAGTGTTCCTTGCGTTCCCGCCGCTGATCCTCGCGATGGCGATCGCCGGCGCCCTCGGTCCGAGCCTCACCAACGCGATCATCGCGATCGCCGCCGTCACGTGGGCGGTGTACGCGCGCCTCGCGCGCGGGCAGTTGCTTTCGCTGCGACGTCGCGAGTACGTCGAGGCGGCTCGCAGCATCGGCGTATCGCCCGCGCGGATCCTCGCGCGTCACCTGCTGCCGAACGCTATCGCGCCGCTGCTCATCCAGGCGAGCTTCGACATGGGCGCGGCGATCATCGCCGCCGCGGGCCTGAGCTTCATCGGCTTCGGCGCGCAACCGCCGACGCCGGAGTGGGGCGTGATGATCAGCGAGGGCCGTAACTTCATCAGCACGCAGCCGTGGCTCTCGCTCTTCCCGGGACTCGCGATCCTGTTCGCCGTCGGCTCTTTCAACGTGCTCGGCGATGGACTGCGGGACGTGCTCGACCCGCGTCTCCGTCGAGCGAACTGAGAAGGCGCTCAGGGCGCCATGGGGGAGAGGCCGCCGTAGATCAGGACGGCGACCTCCCGGATGAGATCGATCGCCTCCTGTTCGCCGGAATCCCAGGTGAGCACGACGAGGACGATCGGTGCGTCTCCGGGCCCGCGGACGATCCCCGCGTCATGGGTCGCGAATCCCAGGTTGCCAGTCTTGTGCGCGATCACCGCGCCGGGCAGCGCGGCCGGGAAGCGATCCGCAACGCGCTGCCGTGACAGGCGGGCCAGCATGCGCGAGCTCGCGGCGCGCGACACAAGCGACCCGCGAACGAGCTCTCCGAAGAATGTCGCAATCGCTGCGGCGGTCGTCATCGCGCCATCGGCCGTGAAGCGCAGCGCGATCCCTTCGCGTTCGAGCGTGGCGTGGATGGCGGGGATCCCGAGCCGGCGGATCAGCGCGAGAGCTGCGGCATTGTCCGAGATGACGATCGCGCGCTCGAGTGCCTCGTCGATGGTGAGCACGCTGCCGGCCGCGGTGAAGCTGCCGTCCTCAGTCTGATCGGCGGGCGTCACGGTGATGCGCTCGTCTGGACTGAGCGTCCCCGCGTCGAACCGTCGCTCTGCCTCGAGCAGTACCGCGAGCTTGTACAGGGAGGCCGCGAATACCGGCGTGTCCGCATCGACCGTAAGGAGCACCTCGCCGGTATTCCCGTTCGCGGCGACGATCGCAACGCGGCCCGGGAAGCTCGCGAGACGAGCGTCGACGAGGTCGGCCGCTCCCGGCGTCACGATCACCGCGCGTGCGAGGGCGTTCAACACGGGCCGCGGCGCGGCACTGTCGCGCGGTGCGGCAGTGTCGCGTGGAGCGACGACCGTCTTTGCGGTCTGGATCGGCGCATCGGCTGCTGGCGGCGTGCTCACGCAGCCAACAAGCGCGACGGCGATGAGTAGAAGGAGGGCTCTCTGCACACCGTCAACACTCGTTCGCCGGCGGTCCGGCGTCGTCTGAGGAAATCTGTGCACCGGCTACGCGTCGCGTATGAGTTGCGGCGTTACCGGACCGTTATCAGGGGAGCTTTGCTCTGAGGACTGCCATTCGCACTAACGCGAGCGAGCGCCATTCGTTCGGAGACCCACTAAAGTCATGCTTGACCATCAATTGCTACAGGGACAAGAGTTCGCGTGATGCGGGATGAGGCGAAACCTTCGGAAGTGCGCGCGCCCAGCGTGCTCATTGCCGATGACCACGCGGCGGTCCGCGCGCTGGTGCGCGTCACGCTCATGGCGCAGGGCTGGCGCGTTCTGGAAGCGACCACGCCGGGCGAAACGCTCACGGTCGCGCGACGGGAGAAGCCCGAGATCGTGCTCCTCGATGTCCTTTTCACCGGTGCCGAGCGTGACGGCTTCGTCGTTTGTCGCGAGCTTCGCTCCGCGCCGGAGACGCGCGACATTCGCGTCGTCATGCTCACAGCGCGGGACGATCCGGAGAGTCGCGCTTTCGCGAGCGCGGTCGGGGCGAGCGCGTACATCGTGAAGCCGTTCGGCCCGCTCGATCTCGTGAGGATGCTCAAAGTCGTCCTGGACCAGCCAACAGCCGATCCCGGTCTCGGCCTGTTCCTCGTCGATGCGGGTGTGATCCAGCCGGCGCAGCTCGAGCGCGCCCTCGCCGAACAACGCCTTCGCCAGGGCCATCGCGTCCCCATCGGCGAGATCCTGGTCGAGCTGGGCTTCGCGCGCCGCGAGGACGTCGACCGCGCGCTTGCGCGTCAACGGCGCGCGCGTGAGGTTCCCGCTGACGCCGACGCGACGCGCCGGCAGGTCCGCCTCGTCATCGCCGATGACAACCCCATGGTCCGCGAAGGGCTGCGCAGCGCGATCGCGACGAGCGACGACCTCATCACCGTCGGCGTCGCGACCGACGGAAACGAGGCCCTACGCCTTGTCGGCGAGCTCGATCCTGACGTCCTCGTTCTTGACCATCGGATGCCGGGTCTGAAGGGACTCGATGTCGCGACTCGTATGCGCAACGAGTCGTCTGACACAGCGGTGGTCATGTTCACGCTCGACGAGGGCATCCGCGACCTCGCACTCGCAAGTGGTGTGACCGCGTTCGTTCCGAAGGACACGCCGCTCGCGACTCTCATCTCCGAGATCCGCCGCGTGTCGCGGCCGCCGCGCGACGTGCCCGCCGAGCCCACGAACGCGCGCATCGTCGTGACCGCACGTGACGTCTCACGGGGCGCGTTCAGCGTTCTCGCGCGGCGCCGGCGAGCGATCCTGACCATCGCGATCCTGCTCGTCGCGTATGCCGCGGCGTTCCTCATCGCCGAGCCGATCTTCGGCGCGAGTGCCGCGGTCCTGTCGATCGCGCCCGTCGCGGCCGCCGGAGCGCTCTTCGGGCCGGAGATCGGCGTGGTCGCCGCGTTCCTCGCGGTCGCCGCGAACTTCGCGCTCTGGGCCGGCACGGACCATCCGATCGGAGAGCCGGTCATCCGCGTTGGCGGCAACGGCGTCGGCGCGCTGGTCCTGATGGGCATCGGCGCCGGATTCGGCGCGATGCGGCTGATGCGCGGACGATTCGATGCGCACGGCCGGAAGCTGGGCGCGCTCGCCGAGGTCGCGTTGGCTCTCGCGGCCGGTCCGACGCCCGATGTCCTGCGCCTCCTCGCGGAAGGGGCGCTCGAGATCGTCCCCGGGGATGCCGCCCTTCTGTACGCCACGGTCCCCACCGGCGGCCTCGAGCTCGTCGCGGCGACGGGTGCGGCGCGGACAATGGTCGGTCAACGAGAGACATCGGGCGAGCTCGTGCGCGCGCAAGCGCAGCGTCATGCGTCCATCTCTTGGGATCTCGCGAACGGAGCCGTCATCCGCGCGATCCCTGACGCGAAGGGCGCGATCGTCGTGCCGATCCCGGGCCTCGCCGAGGCGGTCGCCGGGGTGCTCGTGCTCGTCACCACGCGGCGCCGCGAGTACGGCGAGCCCCACATCCAGGTGCTGTCGAGCTACGCGACCTTCATCGGTGCGGCGCTGAACGCGCCAAATGTTGGCTCGGAGCGAAGCGCGCTCGTATCGCAGGTGGCGAGCAACCGCTAGACGAGCGTCCAGCAGCCGCGCGGGGAATATCCTCAACGTAGTGGCGACAGCACCCGCGCTTCCCGGAGGATTCGAGCTACCACTCGAGCCGCGTCTCCCGCGCCTCGGGTCGGTCGATGCCGTCGCGCTCGAAGAACGCGCGGATGTGCTCTCAAAGCGCTCGATCAAACGCGAGTCGAAGCTCTTCGCGCTCGATCTCGCGATCCGGATGATGGATCTGACCACGCTCGAGGGCGCCGACACGCCGGGAAAGGTCGCCGCGCTCAGCTCGAAGGGCATCCGCCCCGACCCCGGCGATCTCGCCATACCCTCGGTGGCGGCGATCTGCGTCTATCCGAACCTCGTTCCCTTTGCGCTCGAGCGCACCAAGGGCACCGACGTGAAGGTCGCCTCGGTCGCGACCGCATTCCCATCGGGCCAGTCGCCGCTCCAGGTGAAGCTCGATGAGACGAAGTGGGTCGTGGAGGCGGGCGCGCAGGAGGTCGACATGGTGATCGACCGCGGCGCGTTCCTGTCTGGCCGCTACGCCCAGGTGTATGACGAGGTCGTCCGCGTGAAGGAGATCTGCGGAAGCCGCGCGCATCTCAAAGTCATCATCGAGACCGGTGAGCTCGGGACCTACGACAACGTGCGACGCGCGTCGCTGCTCGCGATCGCCGGCGGCGCCGACTTCATCAAGACGTCGACTGGCAAAGCGGCCACGAACGCGACGCTCCCCGTCGCTCTCTGCATGCTCGAGGTCATCCGCGACGTGCACGAGGAGACCGGCCGCGTCGTTGGTATGAAGGTCGCCGGAGGGATCCGCCAGTCCAAGCAGGCGGTCCAGTTCCTCGTGCAGGTCCACGAGACGCTTGGACTCGCCTGGCTCACGCCAGATCGCTACCGCATCGGAGCCTCGACCCTCCTCAACGACATGCTCATGCAGATCCACAAGGAACGCACCGGCCGCTACCAGAACCCGGACTACTTCACGATTGACTGAGCGCAAGCAGGGCGACGTCGTGCGCCGCGCGGATAAAGCGCCGATGGCGACGGCCTGGGACTACGCGCCTGCGCCTGAGTCGCGCGACATCGTCCGCCTCCAAGAGCGCTACGGGCTCTTCATCGGCGGCAAGTTCGTCGAGCCGCTGTCGGGTGAGCGCTACACGACGATCGATCCCGCGCGCGAGGAGCCGCTCTCCGAGGTCGCACAAGCGAACAAGGCCGATGTCGATCGCGCGGTGAAGGCCGCGCGTGGCGCGTTCGACGGCACATGGTCGAAGCTCCGTCCGAGCGAGCGCGCGAAGTACCTCTTCCGCATCGCGCGGATCCTGCAGGAGCGCGCGCGCGAGTTCGCCGTCCTCGAGTCGCTCAACGGCGGGAAGCCGATCCGCGAGTCGCGCGACGTCGACGTCCCTCTCGCCGCCGCGCACTTCTTCTATTACGCCGGATGGGCGGACAAGCTCGAATACGCGTTCCCCAATCGCAAGCCACGTCCGATCGGCGTCGCCGCCCAGATCATTCCCTGGAACTTCCCGCTGCTCATGCTGGCGTGGAAGATCGCGCCCGCGCTCGCCGCGGGGAACACTGTCGTGCTCAAGCCCGCGGAGACGACGCCGCTGTCCGCCCTCTTGTTCTGCGACGTCCTCCGGCAGGCGGAGCTCCCCCCGGGCGTCGTGAACATCATCACCGGCGACGGCCGCACCGGCGCCGAGATGGTCGCGCACCCCGGCGTCGACAAGATCGCGTTCACCGGATCGACCGAGGTGGGGAAGGCGATCCAGCGAACGCTCGCCGGGACCGGCAAGCGACTCACGCTCGAGCTCGGCGGCAAGGCGGCGAACATCATCTTCGACGATGCGCCCCTCGACCAGGCCGTCGAGGGGATCATCAACGGCATCTACTTCAACCAGGGGCACGTGTGCTGCGCCGGTTCGCGCCTCCTCGTGCAGGAATCCATCTACGAGGCGACGATCGCGAAGCTGAAGCGGCGCATGCGTACGCTGCGCGTCGGCGACCCGCTCGACAAGAACACCGACGTGGGTGCCATCAACTCGAAGCAGCAGCTCGACAAGATCGCCGCACTGGTGCAGTCGGGCGTCGACGAAGGTGCGGAGATCTACCAGCCGCCGTGCAAGCTGCCCGAGCGCGGGTACTGGTTCGTGCCGACGGTCTTCACCAACGTCGCGCAGTCGTACCGGATCGCGCAGGAGGAGATCTTCGGCCCGGTGCTCTCCGTGCTCACGTTCCGCACGCCGGACGAGGCGATCGAGAAAGCGAACAACACGCCGTACGGACTCTCCGCCGGCGTCTGGACCGAGAAGGGCTCGCGCATCCTCGCGATGGCGCAGAAGCTTCGCGCCGGCGTCATCTGGGCGAACACCTACAACCGCTTCGATCCGGCGTCGCCGTTCGGTGGATATAAGGAGTCCGGCTTCGGCCGCGAGGGCGGCCGGCACGGGCTCGAGGCGTACGTCGCCTTGGACGACGCATGAGCCGGCTGCCGGTCCAGAAGACCTACAAGCTGTTCATCGGCGGCGCGTTCCCGCGCTCC
>Ga0065715_10001029_pt1 | contig 21388 bp, 14 predicted proteins | sample MisBulReplicate1_FD_59102 | JGI IMG/M metagenome (GOLD analysis project Ga0065715, IMG submission 59102) | Miscanthus rhizosphere microbial communities from Kellogg Biological Station, MSU, sample Bulk Soil Replicate 1 : eDNA_1 v2 (version 2) | ecosystem: Host-associated > Plants > Roots >...
CCCGCGATCTTCGCCAGCGTCGTGTACGTGTCGACTTCGTGCACGATCTCGTTGCTCACGCGGCCGGGGGGAACGCGGCCCGGCCATCGCATGATGAACGGCACGCGAAGCGAGCCTTCCATGTGCGTGAAGTAGTAGCCGCGCCACGGCCCGGACGAGCCCTGCCACGGCCAGGTCGCCTCCGGGCCGTTGTCACTGGTGAACACCACCACGGTGTTGTCCTGCACACCCAGCGTGGCGACGGCGTCCACCAGCTCCCCGACGTGCGCGTCCATTTCCGCCAGCGCGTCCGGGAAGTCGCCGTAGCCCGTCTTGCCCGAGAAGGCCGGACTCGGCAGGGTCGGGAAGTGCACCAGCGTGTACGGCACGTATGCGTAGAACGGCTTGCCCGACCTGACACTACGCGTCATGAAATCGATCGTCCGCCGTGTGATCTCCGTGTCGATCCGGCGGCGCATGTCGAAGTCGTACACCTCGAGCTCGCGGCTCTTCTCGCCTTTGCGGCCCTCCATGACGTGTGTGAAGGTGACGCCCGCCGCCTTGGCCGCCGGTTCCGACGGCCAGAACGATTCATCCGTCGTGCGCGGAATGCCGTACCACTCGTCGAATCCCTGCGCAGTCGGCAGCCGCGCCTCGTCGCTCCCCAGGTGCCACTTGCCGAAGTGGCCGGTGGTGTAGCCGTCGGCGGAGAGTAGTTCCGCGATCGTCACCTCCCATTGCGTGAGCCCTTCGAGGCCCTCGCCGATAGGGATGGAGTGCGTGCCCGAGCGGATCGAGAACCGCCCGGTCATGATCGCCGAGCGGCTCGGCGTGCACTGCGCCTCGACGTTGAAGTTGGTGAGCCGCATCCCTTCAGCGGCGAGCTTGTCGATGCGCGGCGTCGGCGCGCCGCGGACGACGCCTCCGCCGTAGACGCCGACCTCGCCGTACCCGAGGTTGTCCGTCAAAATGAAGAGAATGTTGGGCTTCTTCTCCGCCGCACGTGACGGCGCCAGGGACGCCGACAGCACTGCGCCGGCGACGATGACGGGGACAGCCACGGAGCGAAGTGTGATGCTGGTCACGAGCTGCCTCATTCCACACCCATCACCAGATTCCGAATCGCGTTGCGGAGCTGACTAAGATCGTCCGCATTCAGGGCCGACGGCTGGATCCTGATCTCCACTTTCTTGATCGTCCCGCCGTACGCGAAAGGCGGCCCGTAGTTCTCGCTCACCGGCGACCCGTTGTCCATGCCGACGTCGAAGGTTTCGGCTCCGAAGCGTGACGGACACGTCTTGTCGATTCGCGCTTCGCCGACCTTCCTGTCGTTAATGAACAGGGCGGCCGTGCCTCCCTTCCCGATGCCGCCGTCGTACTTGAAGTCCATGCGGACGACGGCCGGCCCTGGTGAGAGCGATTCCGAGCTCGTGACCCTGTATCGGTCGTGCGCGAAGTAGTTGTATTCGTACACCGGCTTTCCGTCCTTCACGAACAGCGTGTATCCGCCTGCCGCGCCGCCCTCGGCCACGAGGACGCCGTCTGCGCCCTCTCGTGGCACGTCAATCGTGGCGGTGATGGTGTGCGACGCGTTCTTCGTGTTCGCGGCCGAGCTCTCCGGCACGAACACGGTTCCCGGGTAGTACGCGAAGTCCGTCCTGCCGGCGATGAGGCTGGGCCGCAGGCTGGGGTCGCCGCGCTCCGCAAAGCGGTCATCCAGCGGGAGCACGTCGTACTTCTTCGCCTCGATCCAGAACGCGTCCTGCAGCTCCTTCAGCTTCTGTGGATACTTCGCCGATACGTCGTTCGCCTCGCTGAAGTCGTCGGCCAGGTTGTAGAGCTGCCACGTGTCGTGGTCGAAGTCCCCGGTGCTCCCGCCGATGGTCACCCACGGAAGCCGCCCGTGGCGGGCCGTGGCGATCCAGCCATCCTTGTAGAGCGCCCGGTTGCCGAACATCTCGAAGTACTGGATGTGCCGTGTGCCCGTGGCCTTGGGATCGTCGAAGCTGTACAGCATGCTCACGCCTTCGATCGGCTTCTGTTTCACGCCGTTCACNTCTACCGGCTGGGGAAGATGCGCGGCCTCGAGGANGGTGGGTGAGATGTCGATGACGTGATGGAACTGCGTGCGNATGCCGCCCNCGTCCTTTATGCGATCGGGCCACGCGATCACGAGCGGGTTGCGCGTGCCGCCCAGGTGCGACGCCACCTGCTTGCCCCACTGGAAGGGCGCGTTGACCGCCCAGGCCCAGCCGACGGGAATGTGGTTTGACGCCTTCGCGCTGCCGAGTTCGTCGATGTGCTTGACCAGGAATGCCGTGTCTTCCGGGACGCCTTGAAGCGTCGCAAGCTCGTTGAAACACCCGCTCAGCGTGCCCTCCATCGACGCGCCGTTGTCGCCAATCTCCCAGATGGTGAGCGTGTTGTGCAGCTGGCCGATTTCCTCGAGCGCGTCGAGCACGCGCCCGACTTCGTAGTCGGTCTGCGCCGTATACGCCGCAAAGATTTCCATCAGCCGTTCGTTGACACGCTGCTGGTCGGCCGACAGTGAATCCCAGGCGGGAATATCTGCCGGCCGTGGCGTCAACTTCGTGTCCGGTGGAATGACGCCGAGCTTGAGCTGCCGCTGGTACGTCTCCTCGCGGTACTTGTCCCAGCCCTGGTGGAACTGACCCCTGAACTTGTCGATCCACGACTTCGGCACGTGGTGCGGCGCGTGCGTCGCGCCGGGAGCGTAGTAGATGAAGAAGGGGCGATCAGGCGTGATGGACTTCTCCTGGCGGATGTACCGGATCGTGTCCTCGGCGAGCGAGTCGTTCAGCGTGTACTCGTCTTGCCGGCCCTTGGGCACGTCCATCGCCACCGGTGTCGTGCCGCGGTACAGGACTGGCTGCCACTGGTCCGCCTCTCCGCCGAGGAACCCGTAGAAGTAGTCGAAGCCCTGGAGGCTTGGCCACCGGTCGAACGGCCCGGAGATGCTCGTCTCCCAGTCGGCGATGTTGTGGTTCTTGCCGATGAATGCCGTGCTGTAACCGCTTTGGCGCAGGACCTCGGCGAACATCCCTGCACTTTTCGGAATCTGCCCGCTGTAGCCGGGAAACGCGTTCCCGATCTCGGTGATGACGCCGGTGCCTGCCGAATGATGGTTGCGTCCCGTGAGCAGCGCCGCCCGTGTCGGCGAGCACAGCGCCGTGGTGTGGAAGCGTGTGTAACGCAGGCCGATCTTCGCCAGCCTATCGAGGTTCGGCGTGGGAACCTGTCCGCCGAACGTGCCCCATTGCCCGAATCCCGAGTCATCAATCAGGATGATCAAGACGTTCGGCGCTCCTGCAGGCGCCTTGGTGACGTTCATCGTCCCGGGCTGGGAGTCCTTGTAGGTGCGCCCAATTTTGGCGTCCTTGAACCCCTCCTCAGGTTTCGGCAGCACTTGTTGTCCGACGGCCACCAGCCCGGCGACACTCGCCATCGCCAGCGTGATGAACAATATTTTCTTGTTCATGTCGAGCCTCACTTCAACACGACGGTCAGCTTGTGTAGCTGGCCCGTGAAGGCGAACGGCGGGGTGTACGTGAAGTCCACGGGTGAGCCGCTGTCCTCGCCGATGTCTTGCCCTTCGTAGAGCGAGTACTTCAGCCCGGCCGTCTTCTCCACGCGTCCCTCGCCGATCTTCTTGCCATTCGCAAGCAGCGTGACCGTGCCGCCTTTGCCCATGCCGCCGCCGTCGTACTTGAAATCGAACGTCAGCGTGACCTTCCCGGCCGGCACGTTCTCGGTGGAGACGACGCGGTAGCGTTCGAGGCCGATGTAGTTGTGCAGGCCGACCAGCTTGCCCTTCTGCAGATAGAAGCCCCAGCCGGCGGTGATGCCGCCCTGCGTGAAGATCATGCCGTCGCCCCCGCTCGCGGGGATGTCGGCTTCGGCGGTGATCGTGAAGGACTTGTTCTTCAGATCGGGCGCCGAGGCTTCAGGCAGCGCCACCAGCGGTGTGCTGTACGCGAAGGTTGTACGGCCGGCGGCAACGCTCGGCCTTCCAGTCAGCTGGTCCGAGAGGCGTTCCACCGATCGCCAGTCGAGCGGCAGGATGTCATGTCGCGCCGCCTCGGCCCACCACAGGGCCACCATGGCCTGCAGCCTGTCAGGTTCCTTCGCCGCGAGATCCTCGGCCTGCGAGAAGTCCTGATCGATGTGGTAGAGCTCCCACTTCGCCTTGTCGGGGTCGTACGCCGCCCGTGTGGCCGCCCACGGTACGAAGGACATCGACGAGGCCATCCAGCCGTTCTGGTACATGCCGCGGTTCGAGACGAGCTCGAAGATCTGCGACTTGCGACGATCCGCGGCTTTGGCGTCAGAGAACGTGTACGCCATGCTGACGCCTTCGATCGGCTTTTGTGGAATCCCGTTGAGCGTCTCGGGCGCCCGGACTCCGGCAGCCTCGAGGATCGTCGGCATCACGTCGATGATGTGATGGAACTGCGTGCGCACGCCGCCCTTGTCCGTGATCTTTGCCGGCCAGGTGATGATCACCGGGTTCCGCGTCCCGCCGAAGTGCGACGCCACCTGCTTGGTCCACTGGAACGGCGAGTCCACCGCCCACGCCCAGGCCGCCGGGAAGTGGTTGTAGTACTTCGGCCCACCGAGCTCGTCGATGTGTGTCAGGTTCCCCTGCCAGTTCTCCAGGACGGCATTGAACCCTGAGATCTCATTGGTCGTGCCATCGGGCCCGCCCTCGGCGGAGGCGCCGTTGTCGCCGAGGATGTAGATGACCATCGTGTTGTCCGCGTCCGGCAGCGCCGCCACTGCGTCGAGCACGCGGCCCATCTCGAAATCGATCTGCGCGCCGAAGCCCGCGAAGATCTCCATCATCCGCGCGTAGAGCCGCTTCTGATCCGCGTTCAGCGAGCTCCAGGCCTGAAGGCTTGCCGGCCGCGGCGTGAGCCGGGTGTCCGGCGGTACCACCCCGAGCTTCTTCTGACGCTCGAGGGTTGCGACGCGATAGTCGTCCCAGCCACCGTCGAACTGACCCTTGAACTTGTCGATCCATTCCTTCGGCGCCATGTGGGGCGAGTGCGTCGCGGATGGCGCCACGTACATGAAGAACGGGCGCGCCGGATCGATCTCCTTTTCCCGTTGCACCCAGGCTATCGCGTGGTCGGCCAGGTCGTGCGAAATGTGGTACTTCGGATCGGTCGAGCGAGGCACGCGGTTGTGGTTCTCGAACAGGACGGGCTCGAACTGGCTCGTGTCGCCTGAGTTGAAGCCGTAGAAGTAATCGAAGCCGAGGCCGCTGGGCCAGTGATCGAATGGCCCGACCTCGCTGGTCTCCCAGGCGGGCGTGTTGTGGTTCTTCCCGATCCACGCTGTCGCGTAGCCGTTCTGCTTCAGAATCTCGGCGACGGTGCCAGCACTCTTCGGGATGATGCCCGTGTAGCCGTCATACCCCGTCGCCAGCTCGGTGATGACGCCGTTGCCGGCCACATGATGGTCGCGGCCGGTCAGCAATGCCGCGCGCGTGGGCGAGCACAACGCCGTCGTGTGGAAGCGCGTGTACCGCAGACCCTGGGCGGCGAGCTTTTCCATGTTCGGCGAAGGCACGCCGCCGCCGAACACGCTGAACTGCCCGAATCCCACATCGTCGAGCAGGATGAGCAGCACGTTCGGAGCGCCCTTTGGCGGGCGGAGCACCTGCGGAAACGTGGGCGGATCGGAATCCTGATACGTGCGGCCAACTTGCCCCTTGAATCGAAAGTCGGGCCGCGGAAGTGACTCCGCAGGTTCAGGCGGCGGCACGCTGCTGGCGGCCGGGGCCTTTGGCTCCTGCGATTGAGCACGCACCCAGGCGATGCCAGCCAGCATCATCGCCGTCGTCACGATAACGATCGCGCTCGCATGAATCCTGCGCATGGCGTCTCCTGCTTTCCGCCCGGACTTCTCGGCTGCCGGCTACTTCACGCGCTCGATATCCGGCAGCTTCCACGTCTTCTCGAACAGCGGTTTCTCGGGGCCGCAAAAGCGGAACAACGCCCGCGCCTCGTAGGACAGGATGGCGACGATCTGCCCGTTCTTCGCACCGAGCTCGGTGTTGATGCCGCGTTGCCATGCCGTGAACGCGACCGCCGGAAGGGACCAGAGATACGCCTGGCAGGCCCGCTGAAAGTCGCGCTCGTCGTAAAGCTTGTCGACCGTGGCGTCGGTCGGGTAGCCGTTGGCGAAGTCGTGGGTGAACTCGAGCGTGCCGATGTGCGACTCGATCCGTTGCGGCCCGGTGTCTGCCGCCGCGACGGCAGGCGTTTCTCGCGCCTCCAGCAGCCTGGCCACGAGCGCGCTGGCAGCGGTCGATTGAAAGAACGTGCGCCGACTCAACTCTCCCATGGCGACCTCCGCGGGGGCCGCGAGTTGCGATCCGGCCAACGGCCTGTCTGGTTTCGAGTGGAGGATCCGGACCTTAGTGCAGTCTGCTGGCTCCGGGCAAGCTGGGCCATGAGCCGTTGCGCGAAGCCGGAATCGCCGTGCCATGTATACTCCGCGAGCAATGAGCCACTCGTTGAGATGGGGATGTGCAGTCGCGATCGGCATGGCCATCGCGGCCAGGTTGATGAGCGGTGTCGCGGGGCAATCTGTCGGCGGAGCGGCACCGCGTGAATGGCGAGACTACGCCGGCGGGCCCGACAGCTCGCGCTTCGTCGCGGCCACCCAGATCAACCCTTCCAACGTGGGTCGCCTCGATGTGGCGTGGACGTACCCGGAAGGCGATACCGACTTCAACCCGCTCTTCGCGCGCGGCATCATCTATACCCGGGCGCGGGGCAACGCCCTCGCGGCCCTCGACGCATCAACGGGCAAAGAGATCTGGGTGCACGACGGCATCGAAGGCTTCTCGCTGCGCGGCGTGAACTACTGGGAGAGCGAGGACGGAACGGACCGGCGTCTGTTCTACAGCGCGCGCAACATCCTTCGCGCTCTCGATGCCCGCAGCGGCACGCCGATCGCCTCCTTCGGCACCGACGGCGCCGTGGACCTCAGAAAGGGCCTCGATCGCGATCCCGAGTCGGTCGAGCAGCAGAGCCGATTTCCGGGGAAGGTGTTCGAGAACCTCCTCATCCTCGGCTCCACGACCAATCGGGAGTACACATCGGCGCCCGGCGACATCCGGGCGGTGGACGTCCGGACAGGCGCGATCGTGTGGACGTTCCGGACCGTCCCTGGAGCCGGTGAGTTCGGCGCCGACACGTGGCCCGAGCACGCGCGCGACACAGTCGGCGGCGCCAACGACTGGGCCGAGCTCTCCGTCGACGCGGCACGCGCCATCGTCTACGTGCCGACCGGCAGCGCGAAATACAACTTCTACGGCGGCTACCGGCACGGCGACAATCTGTTCGGCGACAGCCTGATTGCCCTGGATGCGCGGACAGGTCGCCGGTTGTGGCACTTCCAGACCGTCCACCACGACATCTGGGACCTGGACAACAACTCCGCGCCGCAGCTGACGACCATCAGACACGACGGGCATCGCGTCGACGTCGTCGCCGAGGCCTCCAAGACCGGCTACTTGTACGTGTTCGATCGGGTGACGGGAAAACCCATCTGGCCGATCGTCGAGCGGCCCGTGCCACAAGGCGGGACCGTGCCAGGCGAGCAGTTGTCACCAACGCAGCCGTTCCCGACAAACCCGCCGCCGTTCGTGCGGCAGTCGTTCACCGTGGATGACGTCAACCCGTACATCCTGACGGAAGAGGAGCGGGATCAAGTCCGCCAGCGCATCGCCCGCGCGCGCAACGAGGGCCCGTTCACGCCGATCGGGTTCGACGAAGTGATCCACATGCCTGGCAACCAGGGTGGGTCGAACTGGGGCAGCACGGCCAGCGACCCGGCCAACGGGCGCGTGTATGTGATCGGCTTCAACGTGCCCACGATCATCCGGTTGCTGAAGCCAGGCGAGAAGCGTCCGGCGCGCGGCACCGCGCCTGAGGAGATCGTGCGCGAAGGCTATCCGGTGACCGACGGCTTCGGGCTCTTTCCGACGTTCGTCAAGCCGCCGTACACCACGCTTACGGCTTACGATCTCGACAGCGGTACGATCGCGTGGCAGAAGGGGCTCGGCGACGACCTGCGGCTCGTGAAGCAGGGCATCACCGGCACGGGCACTGCGGCAACGGTCAAGGGCGGGCTGATCGTCACGGGCGCCGGGCTCCTGTTCGCCACCGCCGCTGACTGCAAGGTGCACGTATACGACAGCGCTACTGGTGCCGAGCTGACCACGCTGGCGCTTGGCGGGCTCAGCAGCGGCCAGCCCGCGATGTACGAACACGGTGGCCGTCAGTATCTCCTCGTGACCGCCTCGGCGGCACAGGGCGCCGGCGGTCCCGCCGCGCTGCCCCTTCCGACGAGCGGACCAACAGGCCTCATCGCCTACGCGCTCCCAGAGGCCACTACTACTCCCAACAGCCGCTGAGCGCCGCGGGAGAAGACGTCGTCGCGCGACGTCGGACCTTCTCTGCTAATCTGCCTGCAATGCACGATCCGTTCATCAGCCGTCGCGAGGCGCTCTCGCTCGCTCTGGTTGCCGCCGGAACGCTGGTGCTGCCGAAGCGCGCCGCCGGGCTCGTGACTGCTGCGGGACAAACCGTCGCCGGGTCAGGCGTCGCCAGATCGCGGCTGGTCATCCGCAATGCACGGCCCCTCGACGCGGAGTCGCCGATCGACGCGCTGAGGACGTTCGAGACGAGCAACGATCTGTTCTTTGTCCGGAGCCATCATGCGGTGCTCCCGGAGATCTCCACGCCGTGGACGCTGACGATCGACGGCGAGGTGGCGCACCCGGTCACGTTCCGTCTCGAGGACCTCCGCCGCATGCCCGCCGAGCATCGCAGCGCGACGATCGAGTGTGCCGGCAACGGCCGCGGCGGTCTCGAGCTGCCGACGACGTCCGGCGTGCAGTGGGGCCTTGGCGCGGTGAGCACCGCGACATGGACCGGCGTGTCGCTCGCCGGGTTGCTCGAACGCGCAGGCGTACAGGCGTCGGCGCTGCACTTCTGGATGGAGGCGGCAGATCGCAGTCCGCTCCCGGCCGCCCCCACGTTCCTCCGCAGTATTCCGCGCGAGACCGCGCTCGGCGAAGCACTGGTGGCTTACGAAATGAACGGCCAGCCGCTGCCCCTTCTGCACGGCGGGCCGCTGCGCCTCATCGTGCCGCGATGGTACGGCATGGCGTCGACGAAATGGCTCACCCACGTGCACGCCAGGACCGCCCAATCGGATAACCACTTCATGGCGCGCGGGTACCGATACGCGGACGGAAGCCCAGTGGATCTCATGCGCGTGAAGTCGATCATCACCGCGCCGCGCGACGGCGAGCGAGTGGACGTCGGTACTGTGCGCGTGACCGGCGTCGCCTGGACGGGCCTGGGGACGGTCGCGAAGGTCGAGATCTCGAGTGATGAGGGTCGAACCTGGCAACAGGCCCGCTTCACCACCGAGCCGCGGCCGGGCGCCTGGCGCCTGTGGGAAGCCGACGCGACGGTCCTTTCTGCAGGCGAGCAGGGCGTGCGCGCTCGCGCGACCGACACAGACGGGCACACGCAGCCCGAACATGCCGCTCCGAACCCGGGCGGCTACGGAAACAACTCGATCCACCAGGTGCGCGTCAATGCGCGCTGACGCTCCGGCGCGGGTGCGCCGTATCGTCGCACCGGGCGTGATCGCAGCGGTGCTTCTCGCAGCGCTCTCCGTAGGCTGTCGGACCGCCGATGTCGGCGGGACGGTCGATCCGGATCCGGCGTGGACGGCCGTCGTCCGCCCCGCAGAGGCCGCCGAGATCGCCGCGCTGCCCGACGGTCCAGGGAAGGCGCTGGTTACTGAACGTTGCCTTCTGTGCCACGGTGCCGGGCTGCTCGCCCAGCAACGGAAGGACGCCGCGGCGTGGGGACGAACGGTGACGCAGATGCGGACGTGGGGCACGCCCATACAGGACGAGGATCAGGCCGCGCTCATCGCGTATCTCGCGGAGCATTTCGGCCCGGGCAGCGTGCGACGCTGACGGTTCGCCGCAGCGCCGCCGCGCTGTTCAGCGGGCGCTGAGCGCGCTCGACGAGACCGCTACTCCGCCAGCACGAGCCGTATCGGCGAAGTCGAGCGGATTGTGGCGAAGACAATCAAGTCGGTGGCCTCGAGCCGCGGTCGATGACTGATGCGGACGTCCGTGCCGCGATTGAGGAGCCGTCCGTCCACCATCAGCGTGGCATTACGCTCGCCCCAGCCCTTGACGATCAGCGCGAGGTTTTCGACAGGCGATTCGGCGCTTGCGGAAATGGTGAATGCAAGCGCAGGTGTTGCCGTACTCGCTCGCTCGAGAACCCACGCACGCTCCGATGGATCGTACTCGCCGCCCGTGAAGCCGCCTGTCTCGATACTCAGTCGAGCCGGGTGCTCCCACGAGCGCGCCAGCGCGGCCAGGTCCTCGACTCCCCGGTCGGTCATCCCCTCGAGGTGCACTTTGATGACCGTGTCTCGCGTCTTCGCGAGAGGGCTCCAATGCATGTGCGTCAGCGACGAGTGGCTGGCGCGATCGGCCGCCAGCGCATAACGGCCGTTGGACGGCTCGAACGCGGTCGGCCAGTGGTTCCACCACGGGTAGATGCTCACGTCGCGCCGCACTTCACCCGAGTAGACGTCGAAGCTGGGATCGTCCTGCCACCGGGCGATCGCGAACGGCTTGAACCGCGACCGCGTGTTGATCCGCTGAATGCCGGTGTGTGACGGCTGCGGCGGGTCGTGCGGCGGTGTCTTCTGCTCCCAGGACACGGTCACCGATTCGCCGCGGCTGTTCGCCAGGAGGAGGCCCGTCGGCTCGATCGCGTCGTTCGGCGTCGTGCCTGGCCCCATGACGACGATGCCTTCGTGCCACTCGCGATCGGCATCAGGCTTCGACGTGTGGACGACAATCTGCCGCACACCGACGCCATCCGGGTAGATCGTGTGGATCTCGTCGGTCCAGTCTGCCCAGTCCGTGAGCGGATCCGGATACGCGGGCAGGTAGCCGACGCCGAGCGGCGCGTAGCGCCAGTGCACGACCGCGCGCGCCTCACCCGACTCGAGAATGCGCACCTGCGAGTAGCGGCATTGCTTGTCGGACATCGGCTCGGCGCTGCCGACCATGCCGGGCGGGAACGTCTCCGTGAATTCGTTGTCGTACCAGATGCCGTTCTCGGTGACCCAGTGCGGGATATAGCTCGTGCCTCGCCAGAAGGTGAACCAATATGGCGCCCGATCGAAACGCACCACCACGTCGGCCTGGTCGCCGACCCGCCACACATCGTCCCATCCCTTGTAGTAGTGAAGCCGGGTGTAGAACGCGCCGAACCTGGCCGGGCCGTGCGGCAGCGTGGGCAGCGATCGCGCATCGAGCGGCGGTGCGCTCGAGGGCTTCAGGCGTACGTAGGACGTTTCCACCTCGGCGGCGCTCAGGGCTCCCGGCGTGATCCTCAACTCGTCGAGAATGCCATCCAGCAGGATGCGTGTCGGCTGCTGTCGCTGGGAACCGACGCTGGCGCTCTGTTCCATCTCCTCCGCATTGCGTCCGATCCAGAGGTCGGCGTCCCCGGCCTGATCGAAGGCGCCGGCTGCCGGCGACGCGCCCGCGGCCTCGCCGTTCACGTAGAGCGTGATGCCGCGGCCTTCCTCGAAAACGCCGGCGATGTGCGCCCACTGACGGAGGTCGAGCGTCGAAGAGCTGACGGCGCTGAGCTGCCGTCCGCCGACAGTCGCGTCGAAGCGGATCTGTCCGCGATCGCCCACGCCGAGAAAGAAGCCGGCGGCGGCGCCGCGCTGCTGCTGCAGGATTGGTGCGTTGTTGAAGGGATACGCCCCGAGCGCCACCCAGCCCTCGAGCGTGAACGACCCGCCGAGGCGCGGAACGTTCGCCGACGGGACGAGCACGTGCGCGGCGATGCCGTCGAGCTCCAGCCCCTGACCCGAGACGCCGGGCACGAGCCAGGCGTTGCCCTTGACGCGGTCATCGAGCGACGTGAAATCGAGAACCAGCGCCGGCGCGGAAACGTCGGACGAGCGTGCCAACGGCGCAGGTCGCACTACGGAAGCGGCCATCATCACGACCACGGCGGCGGTCGATCGTCTGCGCACGTGCGCACGATAGCACTGACCTCACATCGCCTCACCTGCACGCCCTTGCGTGGAGACAGTTCCCACAAGGCCTTCCAGGTGGGGACTGTCCCCCGCTGTGGTGAACCGGGGTATACTCAGCCGTCAGCTTTCCTGAGCCCTGCGGCCAGCCTGGCCTCCAGCCCTCACCAAAGCACAGTCTTGGGGGCACCATGAGCGATTACCGCAGCGGCACGACCGCCGACGCACCGTCGAAGGTCCCGATTCACATAGAGGCGTGTCCCACGTGTCAATCGACCGCGGTGGTGACCACGGCGAAGATCCCCGACTCCGACAGCTACTGGCGCTGCACCGCCTGCGGCGACATCTGGAACCCGAAGCGCCAGACGCGGCCCTACACAAGACCAGCCTGGCGGTGAGCCCGCGGCTTGGGCTACTTCGAAGTCTCGAGGCTGCGCTGCAGCGCGATCATGCTCTCCTGGCCGACGAGGATGAATCCACGTCGTGGACGATCCAGGTCCAGGATGACCATCAGGACGAGCGTCACCAGCAGGGCGAAGGCGGCCGGCATGCCGATGATGCGAGCGCCTGCGAGGCCCGTGCTGTATCCCAGGATTCCGCTTGCCACGACAGCGAAGGCGAAAAGAAGAAGCAGGACGCTCTCGGGCACGTGGTTGGCCAGCGAGGCGTCACGTTCGGCCTTCACGTCGATGACGTCGTTCATGGCAGACAGCAGCAACCCCGCCGCCACGGAGTGAGGGTCGGCCGCCGCCGCCGAGGCGGCGTGGTCAAACAGCCGGCCCTGAAGTTCATGGGCTTTCGCGTCCAGGGCGTCGCGCTCCGGCTTTGGCATGGTGTCCTCGTGCCCCGCGTCGACGCGTACATCCACGTAACGGCGGAACAGGTCCCGCATCTCGGCCTGCTNTGCCGCAGGAAGCACGTGCGCGCGAAGGGCCGCCGTCCCGATGGCGTTGGCTTCCTTCACGACCATGTGCCTNCTGTTGTCGAACCGCGAGACNGCCATCGCGAAGGTGAACCCGAGAAGCAGCGCGAGCAGCCCCATGAGGGTGCCCTGAATGTTGTGGACTTGACCTCGGACCGTCTCGGAACGCGACGGGGACTGCCACCGGCCGAGTCGAAATCCCAGCTCGGTGCCGACGATGAGAAGCCCGAACAGCTGGAGCAGGATTTCGGATGCGGGTTCGTCGTACAGGAACTCTACCGACACGGTTGTCTCCTGGCCAGGGAACAGGAGGCCGCCCGCATGGCTGGGCCGACCTGCGAAAGCTGGCAGCATACCGCAAGACGGTCGGCGGGCCCCGAGTCCCGGCGATGAGCGCTGAGCGGGCAGCTGCCCGCTGCCCGCTACCTGCTACAGCGGACCGCGGCGGTTTTACTTCCTCGCCGTTGCCGTAATCTCCACATGCCCGGCTCCGACGAGCCCGGCAACCACCACCGTCGTCCGAGTGGGCTTGGGACCGTTGAAGTACGCCTTGTACACCGTGTTCATGCGATCGAACAGCGCGCCGTCGGTGATGTACACCTGCACGCTCACGACGTCAGCCGGCGTCATCCCGGCTTCCTTCAGGACGGCATTGATGTTGTCCAGGGACTGCTTCACCTCCGCCTCGAACGTGGCGGGAATTTTTCCAGCCGCGTCTTCGCCGCCCATGCCAGAAACGTAGAGCGTGTCGTCAACGAGGATTCCGTAACTCCATCCGGCATTCGGCTCGGCGCCCTTCGGGCGAACCACTTTCTTTTCAGCGCCCAGTACTGGACCTGAGCAGAGCGCGATCAGAGCGATTGTCGTGATGAATGGTTTCAGCATGAAGATCTCCCTTGTCAAATCCGTCCGAACTGCTTGACTGCTTCGTTGATGGAGCGGAACTTCTCGATGAAGGGGAGCATCCGGTGCTCTGTGTCGTCGAGCTCCTGTGACTTCCTCAGCACGTCGGCGGCTCTCGCCAGGGGCACCACCACGACGCCGTCTTCGTCCGCCGTCACGATGTCGCCAGGATTCACCAGGACGCCGGCGCAGGTGACCGGCACGTTGACGCCTGTGACACGGTAATGATTGACGGTCGTCGACGGCGCAATTCCGCGGCTGAAGACCGGAAACTGCAGCTTGCGAATCTGTGGCGTGTCCCGAACCGAGGCATCAACCACCGCCCCGGCGAAGCCCCGGTATTTCATGGCAGTCGCCATCAGGCCTCCGATGCCGGCATAGTCGCCGCCGTTTTCGAGCACCATGACGTAGACGGATCCNGCCGGAGNAGAGTCAATGGCGTCCAGCATTCCTCGCGAGGCNGCAGCGCCNTCCTTGTGCTCTTCCTTCTTCAATTGGACCGTGACTGCCGGTCCAGCGAACTTGCTGGGAGAGAGCGGCCGCATGTCGTGCGACATGTATGCGCGCTGNCCGTATAACTGCTCGATGGCATCCGACACCGAGGCGACTTCGACCATCCGGAATCCCTCGACGAGCGAGACCTCCGGCGGCTGCGCCGTGACCCAGCCGGCGCTGACAAGCGCCGGCACGAAGAGTAAAAGGACTACGCGTCTCATCATCTGTGCCCCGTTTTCTCGACCTCGTGACTGAACCCGCGCCGCCGATCAGCGAAGCCATGCGCGGGCTTCTGGAACGCATCGGTGTCAACCGGACCCCAATCCGCCACGTGGCCGCTGTCGATCAGGCCGCTTCCGATCTGATTGACCAGAAACTCCTGAAGCGCCGGCGGGCTGACCGGGCGCGTGTTCGGAAACGTGGTATCCGGCGAGGTGTCCCCAGGTTTCGACGCTGAATCCCACTGGCGACGCGACGCCTGTCGCGCGGCGCAGGATGGCGTCGAGCGCCAGCATCTCGCCTTCAAAGGCTTTCACGAGCGCGGGTGTCGCCGCCTGGTCCTTCCTTGCATCCGTGGTCGTGGAAAGAGGCTTCCATGGTTTCCACGTACCTGGTGCGTCCGGCAACGATCGCGATTGGGCCAGGAGCGGGCGCCCGCCGCCGAGGCCTGCGAGGAGCATCAGTACACCGAGCCAACGCNGGAGGAGAGTCACATTCACGTGGAGGATTGTAGTCGCACCGAATGCCGGCGCGGACCGATTGTCCGCAAGCGCTGCTGTAGAATCCTGCGCGAGNGCTACGTGCCTCCTCGCAGATCCCGATCCAATCGGTTCGACGCTCTCACGCGCGCCGCCTTTCGCGCCGCGATCGTCGCAGGGTGGTCGTACTTCCTCATGCGCGCTATCGCAACATTCGGGCCGGCCAGCGACATCAACAACATCGACTTCAATTCCGACTCCGCCATCCCGGTGCTGATGGCCAACGATCAGCGGCCGATCACGATCTTCAACTTCTACTACTACTGCGCGGACCGGTGGGGAGGCTGGCCGTTTCTCCCCATGCAGATCGCGGAGCGCATGGCCGGTTACCACTGGACCGCGAACAGCATCTTCGTCGTTCAGGCGATCTGGCTGTTCGTGGGTGCCATGGCCCTTGCCGGGTTGAGTCGACGTGATGGCTTGATTGCCGGTCTTGTCTACCTCATCGCCCTCTGTCTGCATCGCGATGCTCACTATCTGATCTTCGAGCTGAGCCAGGTGTACGCCTGGCAGACCACGGCCATGCTCCTGGGCTGGTGGGCCCTGCGCCGCTTCTTCGATCGACGCCTCCCATCTGCAGAAGGCCAGGACGCATGGAGTCAGTGGGTGTGGCTTCTGGCGGCGTTCGGCTTCTCGTATCTCGCCATCTGGAGCTCCGTCGCCAGCGTGCTCTTCCTGTCTCTGCTGCTCGCACTCGAAGGTGTCCGCGCATGGTCGAGGCAGTTCTCACCGCCGCGGTTTCGCGCGGTGCTCTCCGCGTGCGCCCTGGGCTTCCTGGCGATTGCTGCGGCGACCGCAATCGAGCACCTTCAAAAAATGGCATACAGGCGCTTCTCACTGGCGCACTATGGCTCGCCATTTTCGACCGAGTTCGTCCTCGACACAGGCCACCTTGCCGACAATCTCGCAGTNCAGTTGCGCCTGATCGGCCANCTCTCCTGGTGGCCGCTGGACGCGCTCGCCNTTCTGCTGGTACTCGCCCTCGCCATCACGGCGACATCCTGTGCGATCCGCAGGAACGAAGCGGTTCGTGCGCAGCTACGGTCCGCGCTCGCTGATGACACGGTCATCCTCGCCATCGCCGCAGCAGGCATCGCNATCCTGAACTTCACCCTGGCGGTGGTGGTCAGCCACGTGCGCGCCAACAGNTACGACATCCGGTACCTGACCCTGACGAACCTGTTCGGTCCGGTCAGCGGGCTGCTGACGGTCTGGCTCCTGCTGAGGGTGGCCGTTGGCGATTCGTATGTGCGACACGTCCGGACGGCTGGCGTCCTGGCCGCGGCGGCATGGCTGGCGGGAACGTTTCCAAAGGCGCGTCCGAGCATCGAATACCAGCGATCTGAAGCGACGGCGCTGGCGCTGGCTGGCAGGGCTCCGCATGCCGTGCTGATGGGCAACTACTGGGACACATACGTGTTCACGGCCCTGCAAGGGGACTCTGCGATGGTCCCTGTGCCGTTCGAAGACAGCGTCACGAGAACACCCTGGACAATCGAGAGCGTGCGGCGCGCGAGCCTGGTCATCGTTGCCTGCCCGCGGAGTGCTCCCGGGGCTCCGGTATCGCCTCCCCAGACGCTGCAGCAATACGGGCGGACCTTCACGCTCGTCGACCCGCGCTGGCACGAGACCACGGCCTACGCTTTTGCGCAGTACGTCCTGCAGAGGCGCTAGTGGTCCTCATGCGGGCCAGTCGAGGATCGTTCGACCTTGCTGTACCTGCGCTTCAGGCTCTGGAACTTGTTCTGGCGCAGAAGGTGGCTTCGGTGAAGGCCGTAGCGGACGACCAGCCACAGTATGCCGAGTCCGTACCGGGAGCTGTCGATGAAGCTGGCGGATGAGGCCTCGGGAAAGTAGCGCGTCGGCACCGATACTTCCGCTACTCTGAACCGCGCATCGACGATTTGCGCGATCACTTCCTGATCGAAGATGAACCCGTCGGCGTTCATCTGGAAGTTGATCGTCTCGAGGACCTCCCTGCTGAACGCGCGGTAGCCCGTGTGGTACTCCGACAGGTGGAGACCGAAGGCCGCGTTCTCCACCTTCGTCAGCAGCCGGTTGCCGACGTACTTCCACCACGGCATGCCCTGCGTGACCGGCGACACGCTCATCAAGCGCGAGCCCAGCACCACGTCCGCCTCGCCGCGCTCGATCGGCTCGATGATCTGCGGGAGGCACGTCGGGTCGTACTGGTAGTCCGGATGGACCATGACCACGATGTCGGCGTCCGCCTTGAGGGCCTCGGTGTAGCAGGTCTTCTGATTGGCGCCGTACCCGTAGTTGCGATTGTGAATGAACAGCTCCAGATTGAGCTGGCGCGCGATCTCCACGGTGGCATCCGAGCTGCCGTCGTCGACGAGCAGGACGAGGTCCACGCGGTCGTGCGGCAGCTCGGTGTACGTCATCCGCAGGGTCTTCGCCGCGTTGTACGCGGGCATGATGACCACGACCTTCTGCGTTGAGCTCACCGAGGTCTCCCTGGTGCTCGCCATGTTGCCTCTCAGTTGCGCGAACGATGATGCCGCGGCCGGGATCATGGTCCGTGGAGTTGTGACCCAAGGATGGCGTCTGCGCACAACGAGTCCGTCGCGGCCAGGACGACATTGCCCGCCCGGGCGCTGAGCTCACTATGCAGCGTCCCGGTTGAGAGCGTCAGCTCGGCGTCCTCGGTGCCATCGGCGGCGAACTCATCGGTGAACAGGAAAACGGACTGCCGTTCCACCCCGAAGTCAATGCCAGCCAGCTGGAGCTGGAACACGAGCCCGGCCGCGGCAGACCACGTGTCTCCTCGTATCCGTAGCAGTGGCCTCCGTGCTCCCGATTCTTTCAAATACGCCTGAACATTCTCGAAGAGGGAGCGCACTTCCCGCTCACTTCGCGCGAGACGTGTTCTTGCAATGGGGCCCGTGTCGGAATATCTCTGCCACGCGATCGCTCCGCATGCGACAACCGCGACAGCGCAGAGGCACTTTGTCGCCCACGACGGGACCGGCGGTGAGACGCCCGTCGCATCTGCAACCAGAGCCAGTCCAGCTCTCGTCAACGCGACCGTTCCCAGCGTCCCGATTGCTGTAATCCACACGATTCCGTATTCCGGAATAGTCTCGACGACGCGCGTGACCGACCAGAAGGCGATGATCAGTCCGGCAAGGGTCATGGCCGCAAACGCCGCGTCGAAGCTGCGCCTCTTCGCCAGGACCAGAACCGCTGGCGCGAGCAGCAGCAGCTGAAGTGGCGCCCACGCCAGCGGCCAGAAAAACTCGCTCGGACGGAATGTGCCGCCGCCCTGGAATCGAAACGCCGGCAGAAATATTCCGGCCACATTGTCAGCCCAGGCAATGAACGCCTGGCCCGTCGTGGGACCGCCGTGTGGCTCCCCGAAGAAACGCCAAATTTGGGTCAGGTTCCCGGGAGTGTGGGTCATCTGTTCCGCGATCGGTCCGCTCCAGAGAACGGCGAGCAGCCACGCCGTGAGATGGAGGACACGGCGAGTGCGCGGATCGGCCCAGATGCCCGTGGCGATTCGTGAGCGCGCGGTGGCAACGATGACGGCGACTCCGGGAAGGCCGACGGAATAGGGCGCCAGGCTGGCGTGCGTCTGCGCAGAAAAACTGGCGAACACGGCGGCCAATGGGAGCAGCGTCACCTCGCCGGCCGCAATCGCAGCGCACACAGGTATGAGCGCGAGTGCCGGCATGATGGGCACGTGCGGGTTCCACGTGCTGACGAAAATCTCGCGGGCCCGCCACGCATAACCAACCAGCGCGATCAGCATCGTGACAGTCAACGACGGTGACCCAAACCGCGCGACGACCCAGACCGCAGCGACGATCGAGGCCATGTTGATGAACATGACTGCGACATAGAGGCCGCCGGTCTTGTGGTCCGCCAAACCGTAGAAGGGCGCAGCAGTCCAGAAGTAGAGCGGGCCAGGATGGTGCCAGCCAAAGCGCGAATACGGTCCGTATACGAGGCGCCCTTGCGTTGCCAGCAGGGTATAGCTTTCGAGCAGCGCGCCGTCGCCGGCTGGAAATGTCCTTCGCGAGCTCGCGCTGCCGACGCAGAGGGCAACGAGCAGCATGGCAGTCGCGCCGACAACGCCGGCGCGGCGCAACCACGGACGTCGCCAGGCGGAAACAGCCACGATGCCGCACAAGGCGGCGCCTACTTCAGCGGCGCCGAACACGTGAGGGGGCCGAAGCAGCGTGAAACCGAGTCCGACAGAACGCTGACTTCCCGTAATCAGCAACGCGATTGCGACGAGATCGATGATCGCGAGCGTTCCCGCGATGATTGTCAGGAGTGTTCGCGCGCGGTCCTTGACAGTGGTCGACATCCGGCGTGCCGCGAGATTAGCATCCCGGGAGAACCATCGCCAGAATGTGAACTCAATGTGGGTGATGTCGGCAGCTACTGCCGGACACGAGCACTTTGACCGGAGTGGCCTGCGTGGACGTGCCGCCGGGCGAGAAGCGACCGGAGTGTGGCTGCTTCAACATCGGCATGGTAACCGGGCTTCTCTTACGCTGTCATGCGGCTCGGCGACAGTTGGAGCTAAACGTCACCGGCACGACGCTCCGGCGTGCGTTCGCTCTGGTCATCCATGATTCGGCTCAGGAGAGGGGCATACCCTGAGACTGGAAACCGTCCGGTGCCTGTAGTCAGTAACGACCGCGCTCGCGATCATTTGAGCACGACGATTCGCGCTTGAACCAGGATGATTGCTGCTTACCAGCCAGAGGAGAAAGGCATGATGTCGTTGCGGAAACTCGTCGTGACCGGGACAGTGTTGTTCGCCGCCGCCTGCGGCGGACCACGGTCTGCCCCGGTCCCCCCTGCCTCGGAACCTTCCTCCCAGGCCGTCCAGCTCGGCGGGCCGCCATCCGGCGCCGGCACGCTGACCGCCGATTCGGGCGAGATCCAGCCGGTCGATCCGGCCACGTTCCGCAAGCAGCCGGGCTACTCGCCGTACGCAGGCAGACGCTATCCCGAGCGGCCGTACTTCGGCGACGAGCACGTCCACACCGCGTGGTCGGTTGATGCCGGCGGCAGCGGCGCGACGCTCGGTCCCGAGGAGGCGACGCGGTTTGCACGGGGCGAGGAAGTCACCTCGACCAGCGGCCAGCCGGTGAGGCTCGGACAGCCGCTCGACTGGGTCGCCATCACGGATCACTCCGACATGATGGGCATGATCACCGAGATCAAGGGCGGCAATCCGGAAATGATGGCCGACCCGACGCTCAAGAGGTGGCACGACATGTTCCTGGGCGGTCCGGTGGAGGCCAAGAAGGGCGTGATGGAACTGGTCGCCGCGCAGGCGGGCAGGAAGCTGCCGCCTGCCGCGACGGATCCGAAGTTTGCCAAGAGCGTCTGGGCCAAGACCACCACGATCGCGGAGAAGTACAACGAACCGGGGCGCTTCACGGCGTTCATCGGCTACGAGTGGACGTCGAACGCCGGCGGCGGCGACAACCTGCACCGGAACATCATCTACCGCGACGGCAAGGACAAGGCCGACAAGGTGCTGCCGTACACCACGTTCCAGAGCGAGAACCCCGAGGACCTCTGGAAATGGATGACCGAATGGGAGAAGACGACCGGCGGCAAGATCCTCGCGATCCCGCACAACGGTAATCTCTCGAACGGCCGGATGTTCGCGCTGACGACCTTCAGCGGCGACCCGCTCACCAAGGCGTGGGCCGACGCGCGACAGAGGTGGGAGCCGCTGTTCGAAGCGATTCAGATGAAGGGGCAGAGCGAGTCGCATCCGTCCCTGTCGCCGACTGACGACTTCGCCGCCTACGAGCTGTGGGACCGCGGCAACCTGACGCAGACGCCGAAGAAGCCTGGCATGATCGCGGGCGAATACGCGCGCGAAGCGCTCAAGAACGGCCTGAAGCTGGAACAGGCGCTGGGGACCAACCCGTTCAAGTTCGGGATGGCGGGCGGCACCGACACCCATAACGGCCTCGTGGCGGCCGAAGAGGACAACTTCTTCGCCAAGTTCCCGAGTGCCGAGCCCCGGCCGGATCGGTGGGACGAGGACGCGATGAACTTCGGCCCGGACCGTATCGTGAAAGGCTGGGAGATGACGGCGGCCGGATACACCGCCGTATGGGCGACCGGGAACACGCGCGCGGAGTTGTGGGACGCGATGATGCGTCGTGAGACCTACGCCACGAGCGGTCCGCGCATG
>Ga0065715_10000471_pt1 | contig 21379 bp, 20 predicted proteins | sample MisBulReplicate1_FD_59102 | JGI IMG/M metagenome (GOLD analysis project Ga0065715, IMG submission 59102) | Miscanthus rhizosphere microbial communities from Kellogg Biological Station, MSU, sample Bulk Soil Replicate 1 : eDNA_1 v2 (version 2) | ecosystem: Host-associated > Plants > Roots >...
CGTGTTGAAGGAGAAGGCCGATGTCGGCATCGCGTGGGACGGCGACGCCGATCGCTGCTTCTTCATCGACGGCAATGGCGACTTCGTATCGGGCGACTTCATCACGGCGCTGCTGGCGGAGGCCTTCCTGATGAAGTATCCGGGCTCGACGATCGTCTACGACCTGCGTGCGAGCCATGCCGTCAAGGACACGGTCGAGCGTCTCGGTGGCACGGCGATCATGAATCGCGTCGGTCACTCGTTCATCAAGAAGACGATGCGCGAGAAGGACGGGATCTTCGGCGGCGAAGTCACGGGCCACTATTACTTCCGGGACAACTTCTACGCCGACAACGGCTTCATTCCGGCCGTCATGCTGCTGGAGCTCATGTCGAAGAAGGGGCAGTCGCTGGCCGAGCTGCTCGCGCCGCTCAACGCCAGGTATTTCATCTCCGGCGAGATCAACACCAAGGTCGCGAGCATGGACGTCGTGAAGGCGAAGCTCGACGGCATCGCTTCACGCTACGCAAACGCCACCGTGTCACGCCTGGATGGCGTGTCGATCGACTACAGCGACTGGCACTTCAACGTGCGGCCGTCGAACACCGAGCCGCTGCTGCGCCTGAATCTGGAGGCGGCGACGCCGGACAAGATGGCGGCGAAGCGCGATGAGGTGTTGGGATTCATCAGGAATTGACGATTGAAGATTGACGAATGGCGGAACGGGCAGGCGTAGGGCGCAACTTTAGTTGCGCCACACCGTCAATCAGCAAATCATGAAAGGAAGTGGCACTGGTATAATCAAATCAGCGCCGACCGATGCGGGCTTAGCATAGTGGTAATGCTCTGGCTTCCCAAGCCAGCTAGACGGGTTCGATTCCCGTAGCCCGCTCCACTCTCCAACTCTCCTACTTCTTGCCCCTGGCGGCGCGACGCGCTGCCCAGTACTTCTTCATCCGTTCCGACACTTCGCGGCGCTCCGCGGCGGTCATCGGCGTCTTGCGACCAGGCTTGGCGCGCCGCACGACCACGGCACCTATCGTCGCACCACCCGCACGGCCAATCTCTGGAAAAGCCCGCACGAGCGACGCCATCTCCGCCTTGAGTTCCATCAGGCGCGCGCGCGCGCCCACCACAGCCAGCCGCCGCAAATCAACCGGAGCCATCTTTGCCACTCAACCCTCCTGCAGGCCCGTCAATCACCGGAGCGCGGGCCGCCGACAGTTCATCCTACACCGAGTCGCGCGCCAGTGACCTCTAAATAGATTAGTGTGGCCGCCCGCAGAGGCAAATCAAAGTCCCAATAAGAACGCAGTGCACACGCCAGCGAGGATCATCCAGGCCGCACCGAAGCCTGCCAAGCCCGCTACGGCGGCGATGGCGGCCGCCAGGAACGTGGACGGCCGGTTCAGCCACTGCCCGGCCAGTTGAATGGTCGCAGCCGCCAGCAGGCCCACGGACGCAGCGTTCACCGCATCGAGAAAGCCGCGCAGCCGCGGCGAAATGCCACGCTTCGCGAGCACGGGCTCGAGGACGGCGACCAGCACGAACGCTGGAAGAAAGATGGCGACAGTTGCCACCAGTGCGCCACCGGCTCCATCGATGACGTACCCGATGAAGGTGGCGGTAGTGAAGACCGGTCCCGGCGTGATCTGGCCCGCGGCGACCGCATCTGCGAGTTGCCGCGCGCTCAGCCAGCTCAGGGGAGACACCAGGCGTTGCAGAAAGGCGATGAGCACGTAGCCGCTGCCGTACAGCACGGCGCCTACTTCAAGAAAGAACCCGCCGAGCGCGGCAAGTGATGGGTGCGCGTCTGGCGCGCTCGTCGAGCTCGTTGAGACTGACTGCAACGCTCGGACAACACTCTGCGTGCCCATCGTCACGACCAATGTCGCCGCCGCAACGCCTCCCGGACCCAGTCCAAGACCAACGATCGCCGCGGCCGCGAGCAGCGCGACTGGATTGACGCCCCACAACGACAGCGCGGCCACCGTCGCGGCGATTGCAAGCTGCTGCCATCGGGCCAGAGCCGTGCGGCCGAGGCGCACGATGCCGAGCGCCATCACGGCGATGACGGCCGGTCCGGTCCCTGACAGCAGGGTGACCACTCCAGGAAGCGCGCCATACCGCATGTACGCCCACGCCAGAGCCGTTGTCATCGCCGCCGCCGGAACGATGAACGAGACGCCGGAGGTCAGCAGGCCTGGCAGGCCGGCGCGGCGGTACCCCACCGCCAGCGCCATCTCGGTGGAATTCGGCCCTGGAATGAGGTTTGTCAGGCCTACGAGATCGACGAACTCCGACGGCGTCAGCCAGCCACGCCGCCGCACGACCTGCTCCTCCATGAGGGCCAGGTGTGCCGCCGGGCCGCCGAAGCCGACGCTGCCGAGCCAGAGGAACAGCCGTGCCAACTCACCGAGCCGGTCGCGTCGGTCGGCCGCGGCCATCGGTGGGACTCAATAGCCGGTGCCGGGCGCGGCCGCTGTCGCGCCTCCGCGCGCCTGCTGCACGATCCGGACGCCGGCCGATGCGCCGATGCGCGTCGCCCCCGCCCGCACCATCGCGTCCAGAGCGGCGAAGTCCTTGACGCCGCCGGCCGCCTTGACGCCCATTCCGGCGCCCACGACGCGGCGCAGCAGCGCCACGTCGGCAATCGTCGCGCCGCCGGGCCCGAAGCCGGTCGACGTCTTCACGAAGTCAGCGCCCGCAGCCTTCACGATGGTCGTCGCGGTGATCTTCTCTTCGTCGGTCAGGTACGCGGCCTCGATGATGACCTTGCTCACCACGCCGGCTTCGCGACATGGCGCCGTCACGGCCTCGATGTCGCGCTCGACGAGATGAAGGTCGCCCGACTTCAGCGCGCCGATGTTGATGACCGTGTCGATCTCGGCGGCGCCGTCAAAGATCGCGCGCCTCGTCTCGTAGTGCTTGACGTCGGGCGTCGTCGCGCCGAGCGGAAACCCCACGACTGAACACACGCTCGACCGGCTTGCCTTGAGCAGCCGCGACGCCAGTGCCACCCAGCACGGGTTCACGCAGACCGTTGCGAAGCCGAACTCGGCAGCCTCACGGCAGAGAGTCTCGATCTCCGGACGTGTCGCGTCCGCCTTGAGCAGCGTGTGATCGATGAGCGAGGCGACGTCGCCCGCNGGGCTCCCGCTCGCGTGGAGACCCAGCCTCGTGGCGCCCGCGTCGAGGACGCCGCGCACGCGGTCGGGNCAGCAGTCGTAAAGGACGCCGTGGCACGAACACGGCGGGCGCGTCCCGGGGGGAGGCACCGCGGCCGCCAGCTCCTCGGTGATGATCTCGATCAGGCGACGCAGCGAGACCGTGTCCACTACGCCGACTCCAGCCGCGCGATTTTCGCCAGGCGCGCAATGTAGCGGGGCTCGGTCATCGGCGTCTCGAGGAAGCGCGCCACGATCGGCTTTGCCTCCTCGATGGTCAGCAACGTCGCGCCGAGCGCGAGGACGTTCGCGCCGTTGTGCTGCCGCGCGTAACGGGCGAGCGTCTCGTTGACGCACATCGCGGCGCGAATGCCGTCCACCTTATTGGCCGCGATGGCCGACCCGAGCCCGGCCCCGTCGATGACGATGCCTGCGTCGGCTTCGGCGCGGACGACTGCGCGCGCCACCGCCGCCGCGGTGTCCGGATAATCGGCGGGCGTGCCATCGGCGACGCCGAGATCGGCGACGGCGAGCCCCCTCCCCCGCAGCCATGGCACCAGCGCCGCCTTCAACGCGACGCCGCTGTGGTCCGCCGCAATCGCGACGCGCCGGATGTCCCCGGCCGGCACGAGACCCGGGTCGCCCCTCACGCCATCGTCGGCAATCACCGTCACCCGGCGCGCGCGAAGCGTGTCGGCCGCCAGCGGGGTCACGATGCCGCGCGGCGCCAGCCGGATCGTCGAGCCGGGCTCGATGTTTCGCGCATCAGTCTCGGTGATGAGGTCGAAGAGCTTCGTCGCCATTCAATCGTTGTGGTACTCTCGGCGGTCGGCTGCAAGCACAGGACTGAAGTCCTGTGCCACTGGTGTCGCCCGATGACGATGCCCCCTATCTTACTGTCTCGTGAGCAGATCGATCAGCGCGTCGCAGCGCTCGCCGCCGAGATCACGCGGGACTACGCCGACAGAGGCGGCGTCCACATGGTGGGCGTGCTCAAGGGATCGTTTGTCTTCATGGCCGATCTCGTCCGCCGGCTGGACCTGCCTGCGACGATCGATTTCCTCGCGCTCTCGAGCTACGCGGCCGGAACCACGAGCACCGGCGAGGTGAAGCTGCTCAAGGATCTCGATGTCGCGCTCGCGGGCCGCCACGTGATCGTCATCGAGGACATCGTCGACACCGGCCTGACACTCAGCTATCTGCACGAGATCCTGCGGGCACGCGGCCCGGCATCCCTGCGGACAGCATGCCTGCTGAGCAAGCCGTCGCGCCGGAAGGTGGACGTGCCGGTGGAGTACATCGGCTTCACCATCGAGGACCGGTTCGTGGTCGGCTACGGCCTCGACTACGCCGAGCAGTACCGACACCTGCCCTACATCGGCGTGCTGGACGAGTGAACGTCAACGCAGGACTGAAGTCCTGCGCCACAGGTGACAGTGCAACGGCGCCGACACTCGTGGAGCAGAACTTCAGTTCTGCTCTCCAGTGCCATCGGCCGCTCACGGCCGGACGGCGTCTCGCACCTTCGCCGAGAATTGCCGCGCCTCGTCCAGCACGCGCGGCTCGTCGAGCGAGAGGACGCGGCGGTCCTTCATCAGCATCCGCCCGTTCACGATCGTCGTCTTCACGTCGTCGCCGTGGGTGGCGTAGACCAGCTGAGAGACCGGATCGTAGAGCGGTGTTTGGCGGGCACGGTTGGTGCCGACGACGATGACGTCGGCGCGCTTGGACGGCTCGAGCGATCCTATCTGCGCCTCGAGGCCCAGCACTCGGGCCCCGCCCATCGTCGCCAGGTCCAGCGCCGCCGGCGCCGGCACCGCGCGCGGGTCCCGGGACTCGAGCTTGTGGAGGAAGGCAGCCTGGCGCATGGCCTCGAACATGTCGAGATCGTTGTTGCTGGCCGCGCCGTCCGTGCCAAGGCCAAGCGCCACTCCGGCGGCGAGATACTTCGGCACCGGCGCCACGCCGCTCGCCAGCTTCATGTTGCTCTCGGGGTTGTGCGAGACGCCGACGTGTCGCGCCTTCAGGATGGCGATGTCGGCGTCGGTCACCCAGATGCCATGCGCCGCGACGGTTCGCGGCGCCCAGAACCCGATCGACTCGAGGTAACCGACCGGCGTCAGCGCCGACGCCTCGCGGATGATCTTCACCTCGTCTTCGGTTTCCGCCACGTGCACCAGCATCGGCACTGCGTACTTCACCGCGAGATCGCGGCATGCCAGCAGCGTGTCCTTCTCGAGCGTGTAGGCCGAATGCGGCGCGACAGCCGGTGTGATCAGCGGATCACCCCGGAACGTCCCGATGAATGCCTCGGCGCGCGCCAACGACTCGGCCGGCGACCTGGCATCCGGCGCGGGAAACTTGATGATGGTCTCCCCCAACACGCCGCGCAATCCCGCGTCCCGCGCGACGGCGGCGATTTCCTCCTCGAAGTAATACATGTCGGTGAACGTCGTCGTGCCCGACTGGATCATCTCGAGCGCGGCCAGGCGCGTGCCGATCCGGACCATCTCCGGCGACACCGTCTTCGCTTCCGCCGGGAAGATGTACTTCTGCAGCCACCCCATGAGCGCCAGGTCGTCGGCCAGCCCGCGGTAGAGCACCATCGGCGCATGGCCGTGCGTGTTCACCAACCCGGGAAGCACGATGTCGCCCGTGGTGTCGATGACCTCTCCGGTATATCCCTCGGCAATCTCGGCAGGACTGCCAACCGCCGCGATGTCGCTGCCTTCGATCGCCACGGCACCGGGCCTGAGCACGCGGTGGCCGCCATCCATGGTGATCACGATGCCGCCGCTCAGAATGAGGGAGGCGCGCCGAGGCCCCTGCGCTGCCAGCGGGACGATCGCCAGCGCGAGCAGCAGCATCAAAGTCGCTCGTGACATGGCGAGATCTTACTCGTGTATAGTTCCTGCGTGCCGGTTCACCTCGTCTCGCATCCCGTCGCCGAGGACGCGCTGCTCACGCTGCGCGATGCGCAGACGCCGCCGATCGAGTTCAGGCGGGCGGCACGGCGCATCAGCACGATCGTGCTGACCGAAGCGCTGCGCGATGTGCCGACCGAGCGGCGGACCGTCCAGACGCCGCTCGAGCCGGCCGAGGGTGCGGCGATCGGCGATGTCGTGATCGTCCCGGTGCTGCGCGCCGGGCTGGGCATGCTCGAGGCCGCGCTCGACCTGGCGCCCGCCGCGCGGGTCGGGCATCTCGGTCTCAGGCGCGACGAGAAGACGGCGGTTGCGTCCCGCTACTACGCGCACCTGCCCGAGCAGATCGGCGGCAGCTTCGTGCTGCTGATCGACCCGATGCTCGCGACTGGCGGGAGCGCGGTCGCGAGCCTCGACCTGCTGGTCTCGGCAGGTGCCCGCAACCTTCGGCTCGCCTGCATTGTCGCGGCGCCCGAGGGGATCGCCGCCATCGAGGGCAGGCATCCGGGCGTCGACATCTACACGCCCGCCGTCGACCGCGCGCTCAATGCGCGCAAGTTCATCCTTCCGGGCCTCGGCGACTTCGGGGACCGGCTGTACGGGACGGTGTGACATGGCCGACCAGGCAAAAGCGCCATCTGCCACGCGAACCACCACCAGCTCCGCGTGGCGGACCTCACTCACCTGCATCGAGCCGAACAAGGTCCTCGTTCGCGGTTATCCGCTGGACGAGATGATGGGCCGCGTCGGGTTCGCCGACGCCGTCTACCTGCTGCTGGTCGGTGAGCTGCCGTCGCCGTCGGTGAGCCGGATGATCACGGCGATCCTGGTGTCGTCGGTCGATCACGGCGCGATGCCGCCGTCGACCGTCGTGTCGCGCAACGTGGCGACAACGGGCGCGCCGCTGCGCGCGGCGGTCGCGGCGGGCGTGCTCAGCTTCGGCACTTATCATGGCGGCGACGTCGAAGCGTGCATGGACCTGCTGGATCGCGGCCTGGCCATGATGCGCGACGGCCACAGCTACCAGCATGCCGCGGAGACGGTCGTGAAAGAGAAGCTCGACGCCGCCGAGCGGGTCCCCGGCATCGGCCACCGCCTGCACACGCACGACCCGCGCGCGCTCAAGCTGCTGGCGATGGCCTACGAGCTGGACCTCGAAGGCGAGCACATCCGGTTGATGCGCGCCGTCGATCAGGCGCTCGCCGAGGCACTGGGACCGGATCACGCGCGCGTGCACGTCAACGTGGATGGGGCGATCGCGGCCATCTGCGGCGATCTCGGCCTGGATCACGAATTCGGGAATGCGCTGTTCATCATCTCGCGCGTGCCGGGGCTGATAGCCCACGCGCACGAGGAGCGGCTGCGCGAGCGGCCCATGCGGGCCATCGATCCGAAGAACCACCAATACGACGGCCCGCCGGAGCGCAGGCTGCCGCAGACGCGCAAGTAGGGCCGCCGCCGTCACCAGCGGCATCTCGACCATCGCGCGGATGGCGGCGAAGCGGAGGAAGTCGCGCTGTGTGCCGCATACTTCCGCAGTCATGACTTACATCCCCGCCCCCGAACTCTCACGTCGCAGGTTTCTCGCCTCGGGCCTGGCGGCCGCCGGATTCAGCGCCGTTACGGGCGGTCCTGACCTCTCCGCGGCGCCGCTGCCGCGGCTGGCCGGCAGCTTTCCGAAGGGCTTCCTCTGGGGCGCCGCCACGGCGGCACACCAGGTCGAGGGCAACAACGTCAACAGCGACGAGTGGGTGATCGAGCATCTGAAGCCGTCGATGTTCAGCGAGCCCTCGGGCGATGCCTGCGACAGCTACCACCGCTATCGCGAAGACATCGAAATCGCGGCCACTCTCGGGCTGAACGCCTTCCGGTTCTCAATCGAGTGGGCGCGGATCGAGCCGGAGCCCGGCGTCTACTCGCGGGCCGAGCTCGATCACTACCGCCGCGTGCTCGCCGCGTGTCACGAGCGCGGCCTGACGCCGATTGTGACCTACTGGCACTTCACGTCGCCCCGCTGGTTCGCGGGCCTCGGCGGCTGGGAGAACGCGGCCAACGCGGATCATTTCGTCCGCTATTGCGAGCGCGCGGCGAAGCACCTCGGCGATCTGACCGGGGCGGCCGCGACGTTCAACGAGCCGAACATCCCGGCACTGCTCAAGTGGGTGTTCGCCCGGTTACCCAAGAATCCGTTCGAGGGTGCCCAGGGCATGATGGACGCGGCGGCGAAGGCAGTCGGCGCCGATCGCTTCTCGTTCTTCCTCACCGGCAACGCCGACGCCCAGCGCGACGCGATGCTGCCGGCGCACCACCGTGCGGTTGCGGCGATCAAGTCGGGACCGGGAAAATACCCGGTGGGTGTGACGCTGGCGATCGCGGACGAACAGGCCGTCGGGCCCGACAGCGTGCGCGACGCCAAGCGAGAGCAACTTTACGGCCCGTGGCTGGATGCTGCCTCGAAGAGCGACTTCGTCGGCGTCCAGACGTACACCCGCGCACGGGTGGGCAAGGACGGCGATCTGCCTCCGGACCCCGCCGCCGAGCTCACGCAGATGGGCTACGAGTTCTACCCCGAAGCGCTCGAGCAGACGATTCGGTACGCCGCCAGCCGGGCGAAGGTGCCCGTGTATGTCACCGAGAATGGCGTGGCCACCGACGACGACACTCGGCGCGTGGAGTACATCAAGCGGGCCGTGGCGGGCGTCCAGCAGTGCCTCGCGGACGGCGTCGACGTCCGCGGTTACATCCATTGGTCGCTGCTGGACAACTTCGAGTGGGTGTTCGGCTACCGGCCACGATTCGGGCTGGTGAGCGTCAACCGGGAGACGTTCGAACGGACGATCAAGCCAAGCGCCCATGTGCTGGGCGACCTGGCGAAACGGAACGGGGCGCGAGCGTGAGGCCGTTCCTTCGCCCGAAACTGTGACCGATGTCTCCGGAATGGACCGAGGTTTAGCTGGTGCGCGCTGGTGGATTCGAACCACCGACCCCCGCCGTGTGAAGGCGATGCTCTACCGCTGAGCCAAGCGCGCACGTCTGGAGGGAAAACCAGATTTTAGTCCACGATCCCAGACTCAGCAAGGGAATCACGCCGCGGAGTCTGGATCTCCGAATTAATTAGTTGACAAAGGATGGCCCAGCTGGGTAGCGTATGACTAGCCATAACCCCTAATTCTTTTAGGTGACTCTGGCCCATTCGTCCTGACTCCCGAGATCGGAGCCGAGCCCGTAGATGCGCGTGCACCTCGTCAACCCAAGTCACATCTCCTTCGGTGTCGCCGTCATCACCCCCCGGTGGCTCTTCGTGCTCGCAGGGGCCACGCCGGCCACATGGGGCGATCCGGTGCTCTGCGACGAGACGCTGGAACCCTTCGACTTCTCCGTCGTGTCGCCAGGCGACGTCGTCGGCATCGGCATCCACACCGGCAATGCCCTCCGCGGCTACGAGGTGGGACGCGCGGTACGCGAGCGCGGCGCACACGTCGTCTTCGGCGGCATCCATGCGACGCTGTACCCGGACGAGGCGCACGAGCTCGGCGGCGCCCACGCCGTCGTCAAGGGCGACGGCGATACTATCTGGGCCAGGGTCGTCGAGGACTGCGTCGCCGGCACGCCACAGCGCGTGTACGAGGCAGGACGCATCGACGCCTCGCAGTTCAAGCCCGCCCGATGGGACCTCCTGCCCGAGGGGCGCTACATGTGGGGATCGGTGCAGACCGTGCGCGGCTGCCCGAAGCACTGCTCCTTCTGCTCCGTCTGGCGCACCGACGGCCAGACACCGCGGCAGCGGACGGCCGACGCCGTCATCGGCGAGATCGTCGAGCTGCGGCGCCGCGGCTTCCGTTTCATCGCGCTCGCCGACGACAACTTCTATCCCGTGCCACTGGCCGACCTCGCGCAGGCTCGGCGGCGCGAGAATCCGGAACGCCTCCAGTCGCTCGAAGCCCTCCGCGCAGAGCGGTTCGAGCTGATGGATCGCCTGGCCCAGCTCCCCGGCGACATGATCTTCTTCACGCAGATCACGATGGAAGCCGCCGAGGATCCGGAGTTCCTGAAGGCAATGGAGCGCGCGCACATCAAGGGCGCGCTTGTCGGCGTCGAGTCGGTGACCCCCGAGGGCCTCAAGGACGTCTACAAGGGCTTCAATTTCTCCGGAGAGGATCTGGTGGCGCGACTCCGTGTGTTCTCGGAACACGGCGTCCACGTGCTCGGCTCCTTCATCTTCGGCCTGCCGAGCGACCGGCGCGAGACCTTCGACGCGACGGCTGCCCTGGCCCAGCGCGCCGGCGTCACCTTTGCTCAGTTCGTGATGCTGACGCCGTTTCCCGGCACCGTGGATTTCGAGAAGTGGGAACGGTCCATCGCGCCGGCCGGGGTCACGGTCGCCGGCGTGCCGCTGACCCGTCATTGGCTGATCCCGCAGGAGAACCGCCCGAAGGTCTACTCGCCGCATCCGACCATGACGGCGGACGAGATTCGCAAGTACACCCAGGGCGTGTGGGATCGCTTCTACTCGCTTCCCTCGATCTGGGCGCGCTCGCGCGCCGTCAGGTCCTGGCGGGGGCGCCTCGCTTTCATGCTGATCTCGAAACTCTATCGGCAGATGTACGCGAACACCGGCATCGCGACCGACTCGGCGCGGGCAGCCCGCTCGGCCAGGATGGCGCGGCTGATGGCGCGCCCTTGTCAGCGCCTGTTCTCCGCAGCGCCCATGCCGGAGCTGCAGGTGCCAGACCCGGCATGACGCGCCTCGCCCGGCGGCGAGGAGTCTAGCCCTTCTTCAGCTCGGCCACCAGGGCGCGCAGCATGGCCTGATACGCCGTCTCGGCGTCCTGGAAGGCCTTCATGTACGCCTCCTGGCTCATGTTCTGTTTCTTCCACTCGCCGTTGAAGTGCGTGGGCTGGGCCGTGCCGCGTGTGACGATGTCGAAGCCGTCCTTCTGCTTCTCGGCGTGCAGGCCGTCGGCCTTGAGGTCCTCGACGAGGAGCTTCGAGTCGGCGACGGACCCCGTCGAAAGGTCCAAGTAGACCTCGCGGTACTTCCGGTTCAGGATTTTCTCGTTGATCAACGCGGGCGCGGAGTACTTCGCCGAGACCACCAGCAGTTCGCTGCCGGGAATCAGCATCGCCGCCACGAAAGTATCGCCATCCAGGCGGGCCGCCACGACGTCCAGCTTCTTGCCCTGGAGCAGGCCCGCCAGTTCCTTCGCGAGAGGTGGCGTGGCGCCTTCACCCTGTCCGCCAGACCGTGCGGAGAGCGGGGTCATCGAGCCGAACGCAGTCAGCAGAACGAGCGCGGCAAGCCGCAGGGGAGTCATGGGCAAGGGTGTACCACCGGGTCGGGCGACAAGTCAATTGCCGGGCTTCGCGCGATAAGTCGATCGTGGGGACTGTCACCCGTTTCGAGCGAAGAAGACAGTCCCCTGGCCGATGACCAGATGGTGCGACGCCAGTCCCCTCACCCGATGAACAGCGGGTCGTCTTCGTCGTGGCGAGCGGCGCGCGATGGCACTGTGGCGGAACGGATCTCGCGGATGGCAGCGAAGGCAGCCTTCACGCCCTGGACGAGCGCCATGCCCTCGCGGGCCGGTGCGATGATTGCGGTCTGCAGGCTGTCGGCGGTTTCCTCGACGCGGCTGGCGATGTCGCCGAACAGCTGATCGACGCGATGCACCTGCGCGGTGGCCAGTTCGGCGGCCCGCGCCGCCTCCTGGCCGACGACGTTCAGGTTGGCGACGAGCGGCTTGATGTCGCGATCGATCTGCACGACGAGCTGCTCGACGCGGCGCGCGAGGCGCGCGCCGAACACGATCACGCCCACCTGCACGGCTGCCATCACCGTCACGGCAAGCGCGATGATGCCGAGGAAAACGCCGCTCCAGTCGCTCACGCGCTCTCCTCGCCGTGCCGCGCCTTCTTGTACGCCTCGCGTCCGCGCTCGACGGCGGTCTGCAGGTGTTCCTTGTGACGCCGCACCGCGTCGCGGCCATCCCGCGCGGCCGCCAGCGCGCGCTCGCGGCTCTCGCGTGCCTTGTCGCTCAGGTACTGGCGCGTCTCGTCGCCCGAGGCCGGCGCATACAGCAACGCCACGGCCGCTCCGCTGATTGCGCCTGCCAGAAACGCCAGCAGGACCGTCCCGCCACCCGATTCATGTTTCGACATGGTGGAATCTCCCGGTGCGTCCGCGATCGGCCGCCCCACATCTACATGCTAGAAAATCGAGACTTTCACACGCAAGTACTTCTGGGGATCTTTCCGGACATCCGACAGCAGGCCGTTAAGCTCGGTTACGGCCTTGTTGAGGTTGTCATACAGCTGGCGATCGTTGATCAGATGCGCCGCGGTCCCGTCGCCGGAGCTGAGCTTCGTCGTCACCTCCTCGAGCCGGGCGGTCAGCGCGTCGATCCGCTTGTAGAGCGAATCGTCGGTCAGGATCTTGCCGGCGGTCCCTTCCCCTCGATTGAGACGCCCGGTGACGCTATCCAGGTTCTTCGTGGTTGACGACAGCGACGTGGCAAACGCATCGTCGTTGAGGAGCTTCCCGAGGCTGCCCTCGCCGTTGTTGACGCGATTCGTCATCTGACGCAGGTTCTCGAGCGACGCGGCCAGCGAGTCGTATGCCGCCTGGTCGTTCGCGAGCTTGCCGAGCGTCCCGCGCCCGTTTCGCAGGTTGGTCGCAACCGCATTGGCCGCATCGACAAACGCGTTCACCTCGTTGTACAGCTTCTCGTCGGTGACGAGCTTGCCGAGCGTTCCCTTCCCTGCCCGGATGTCTTTCAGCAGGTTCGTGGCTTCGATCAGCCCGAGGTTGGCCTGCTCGCTTACGTCGGCCAGTTGGCCCGGAGTACGCGCCGTCTTGATGTAGCTGTTGGCCGCAAGCGGGGTGCCGCCGGTCGACGGCGTGATGTCGAGCGAGCCCTCGCCGAGCAGCGACACCGAGCCGATGATGGCGACCGACTGATCGGTCACGCGCGACTGCATGTCCTTGGCGAGCTCGAAGCGGACCTCGACCTGCGCGCCGTCGAAGGCGATGTTCTTCACGGTGCCCACTTCCACGCCGGCCACGCGCACGGGCGCGCCGGTCTTGAGGCCCGCGACGTTCGGGAACCGCGCCCTGAGCGCGTAGCGCTGCCAGAAGAACCCGCCCTCGCCGCTCAGCAGGAACACCACGATGGCCGTGGCGACGATGGCCGAGAGCGCCAGGAGTCCGATTCGAAGTTCTGCCCACGCGAGTGAGCGGGTGCGAGGCATAAGGGTTCCTCGTTACGACAGAAAGTGCAGCAGGTACGGGTCCGTCGACCGCTTCAGCTCGCCGGCCGGCCCCTCGAACGCAATCAGGCCGTCACGCAGCATGATGAACTCGGCCTCCTCCGACTTCTCTTCGTCGGCCGCCATGATCCTGAGGTCGCCGTTGCGAGTAGCAGTGTGGCCGGCGATGTAGAACGCGTCGCGCAGTTGATGCGTCACGACAATCGAGCTGACCCCTTCGAGATCGCGCAGCTTGACGATCTCCTCGTCCACGGTGGTCGCCGTGATGGGGTCCAGGCCGGTCGTCGGCTCGTCGTACAACAGGACGCGCGGCTTGGCGGCCATGGCGCGGGCAATGGCCACTCTGCGCCGCTGTCCGCCGGAGAGCTCCGACGGCATCTTGTCCACGTGCTCCGACAGGCCGATGAACCCCAGAATCTCCTCGACGCGGGAGTTCACGCGATCGTCGGGCCAGCGCAGCTCTTCCCACAGCTTGTAGCCCACGTTCTCGCGGACGGTGAGCGAATCGAACAGCGCGCCCTCCTGGAACACCATGCCGAGGTCGGCGCGGACGCGCATCATCTCGAGCTCGCTCATCTGGTCCACGCGCTCGCCGTTCACCCAGATGATGCCGGCGTCCGGCCGCAGCAGCCCGGTGATCAATTTGAGGATCGTCGACTTCCCGGCACCGCTCGCGCCGAGGATGATCTTCGTGTGCCCCTTGATCAGCGTGAAGCTGACCTCGCGGAGGATCACCTTCTCGTCGAACGCGAGCGACACCTTGTCGAAGACGACGACAGGCGCACCGATGGCGTCCAGGATCTCCTGGCGGCTCATCCCGTGCTCGTCGAATTCGTGGACCTGGTCGCTCATCTCAGTACAGCACCGTGATCAGCACGCGCGTGATGAAGAAGTCGACGGCCAGCACCGCCACCGACGCCGCCACCACCGCGTTTGTCGTCGCGCGGCCGACGCCCTGTGTTCCGCCGCGCGTCCGCAGGCCCACGTGGCAGCCGATGCTGACGATGGCGAACCCGAGGAAGAAGGGCTTGATGAGGCCCATCCACGGGTCCTGCGGATACAGCCCTTCGAGCACCGAGGTCCAGTAAACGCTCGACGCCACGCGCAGCTGAAACACGGCAATCGCCCATCCGCCGGTAACACCGACCAGGTCGGAGACCACCGTCAGGGCGGGGCACATCAACGTGCCCGCCAGCACGCGCGGCACCACGAGTTTCCTGATCGGATCGGTGCCGAGCGCTCGCAGCGCGTTCACCTGCTCGGCCACCACCATCGATCCCAATTCGGCGGCGATGCCCGACCCGACGCGGCTCGTGAGCATCAGCGCCGTCAGCACGGGCCCCAGTTCCTTGATCATCGAGGCACTGACCAGCCGGCCCACGAAGGGGCGCGCGCCGAACTGGTCGAGCGTCATACCGCTCTGCAGCGCCAGCACCGCACCGGTGAAGAAGCCGGTCAGGATGACCACCGTCAGCGATCCCCACCCGATGTGCTCGAACTGCTCGATCAGGTCCCGGTAGTAGAAGGGCCGCGTAAACATGCCCTTGAATGCCGCGCTGCAGAGCAGGACGTACTCCTGCACCTCCTGCACGGCGGTTTTGAGCCACTCGTTGAGAAAGCCCACGCCTCAGCGCTCCACCGCGGCCAGGCCCAGGTCGGCCACGCGCAAGTTGCGAAGCTCGTCGCGAATGCGGGCTGCCCGCTCGAAATCCAGGTCGGCGGCCGCCTGTTTCATGTCGGCCTCGAGCTTCCCCAGGTAGGCCATCCGTTCGCTCTGCGACGTGAACCGCGGACGCCGCTCATCCGGGTCGGGCATGCCGCCGTAGTCGCGCTCCTCGATGCTCAATCTCACGTCGTCGATCGCCTTGATGATCGACGTCGGCGTGATGCCGTGCTCGGCATTGTAGGCGCTCTGGATCGCACGACGGCGCTCCGTTTCACTGATGCACTGCCGCATCGAGTCGGTTATCGAGTCCGCGTACATGAGGACGCGCCCGTTCACGTTGCGTGCCGCGCGGCCAGAGGTCTGAATCAAAGAGCCGCCCGACCGCAGGAACCCTTCCTTGTCGGCATCGAGGATCGCGACCAGCGACACCTCGGGCAGGTCGAGCCCCTCGCGCAGCAGGTTGATCCCCACGAGCACGTCGAAGGTGCCGCGCCGCAGGTCGCGCAGGATGTCGATGCGCTCGAGCGTATCGATGTCCGAGTGCAGGTAGCGCACCTTCACGCCGAGCTCCTGGTAGTACTGCGTCAGGTCCTCGGCCATCTTCTTGGTCAGCGTCGTCACGAGCACGCGCTCGTGGCGCTCGGCGCGGATGCGGATCTCCTGCAGCAAGTCGTCCACCTGGCCGCGCACCGGACGCACGTCGATCGGCGGGTCTATGAGACCGGTCGGCCTGATGATCTGCTCGACGACCACGCCCTGCGACTTCATCAGCTCGTACGGGCCCGGCGTCGCCGACACGTAGACGACCTGGCCGACGCGCGCTTCCCACTCCTCGAAACTGAGCGGCCGGTTGTCGATCGCGGACGGCAGCCGGAAGCCATAGGCGACCAGCACCGACTTGCGCGAACGGTCGCCCTTCAACATGCCGCGCACCTGCGGAACAGTCTGGTGGCTCTCGTCGACGATGATGAGGGCATCGTTCGGCAGGTAGTCCAGCAGCGTCGGCGGCGGCTCGCCCGGCGCTCGGCCCGTCAGGTGCCGCGAGTAGTTCTCGATGCCGTGGCAGTACCCAATCTCCCGGATCATCTCCAGGTCGAACATCGTCCGCTGGTGCAGGCGCTGCGCCTCGAGGAGCTTGCCGTCTTTCTCGAGGTCGCTGCGCCGGACCTCCAGCTCGGCCTTGATCGACTCGACGGCCGCCTTGCTGCGATCGCGGGTCGTGACGTAGATGGACTTCGGGAAGATGGACAGCCGGTCGTGCCGCCGGAGGGTCTTGCCCGTCAGCGGATCGAAGGCCACCAGCTCATCGATCTCGTCGCCGAACATGTCGATGCGGACAGCGTGCTCTTCGTAGGAGGGAAACACCTCGATCGTGTCGCCCCGGACGCGGAAGGTGCCTCGGCCGAACTCGGTGTCGTTGCGCTCGTACTGGATCTCGACGAGCCGCCGCAGGATGTCCTGCCGGCTGATCTTCTGGCCGCGTGCGAGCTGCAGCAGCATGCCGTAGTAGGCCTCGGGCGAGCCCAGGCCGTAGATGCACGACACGCTGGCGACGATGATCACGTCGCGCCGCTCGAAGAGCGACCGCGTCGCGGAAAGCCGCATGCGGTCGATCTCGTCGTTGATCGTCGCTTCCTTCTCGATGTAGGTGTCGCTCGCCGGTACGTACGCCTCCGGCTGGTAGTAGTCGTAGTAACTGACGAAGTACTCGACGGCGTTGTGCGGGAAGAAGCGCTTGAACTCCTGATAGAGCTGCGCGGCCAGCGTCTTGTTGTGCGCCATCACCAGCGTCGGCCGGTTCGTCCGCGAGATGACCTGCGCCATCGTGAACGTCTTGCCCGACCCGGTGACGCCGAGCAGCACCTGGTGGCGATCGCCGCGCGCAAGCCCCTCGACGAGCTCGTCCTGCGCACGCGCCTGGTCGCCGCGCAGTTCGAAGTCGGTGACGAGGTGGAATCGATCGTCCGCGGATGCCATGGAGACGCCCGGCCACTTCGAAGTGGCCCGAATCCCCAATCGTACCACAGGCGATGTGCTGGATTGTGTCTGAGGAGGTCAGTCCTGCGATCCGGGCTTTCCCACCGTCGCCATGTCGCTATACGCCGCGTAGTAGCCCTTGCGCGTCCGAATCTGCAGGTTCTGCAGGTGCGAGCCGGTCAGGCGGACATCCAGCTTGCGCCACGTGCCGTCCCGCTTCCCGTCCGTGGAGATGAACCCCAGGCTGTACTGCGCGCGCACCTGCGAGACGATGCGCTGGAAGACCTGATCGAGTGCTTTGTTCGTGGTGGGGAAGTACGCCTCGCCGCCGGTGATGTCCGCGAGCTGCTGCAGCCGCATCTTCTGCTCGTTGCGGACCTGCACCGGCTGGTGCTCCATGAACCCGATCGCGTAGACGATCACGTCGGACGACTTCAGCATCGCCTGCACGTCGGCGAACGTCTGCGCGCTGCGCGTGTCGCCGCCATCGGTGTAGAGGACGAGTACCTTCCGGCCGTCCATGTCGTGCGCGCCATCGAGGTAGATGCCGAGCGCGTCGTAGAGCGACGTCCAGCCGTTGGCCCGGCGTCCACGAATGCGCTCGACGAGGCGCGGCAGGTCCACTGGTCCGTATTGCGCGACGCGCACTTCGGTGTCGAAGTCGACGAGCGTGATGTCCTGGGCCTCGGGGAAGTCCTTCAGGAACCGGATGGCGGCCGAGCAGGCCAGCCCCATGTCCTCGAACATGCTGCCGCTCGTGTCGAACAGCAGCCCGAGCCGGAGGTTCAGCGAGTTCGTTTCGGTCTGGGTCGAGCGGAAGGAATCGCCGCGGAGAAAGACCGTGACGTCCTGCTTCTGGCCGTTCTCGTATACCTCGAAGTCTTCCGCGCGGAGATCGGAGATGAAGTTGCCCTGGCGATCGAGCACCATCACGGGCACGTACACCAGATCGATGCCGCTCCGGAATCGTCCCTGCTGCGCAGCGACCACCGACGCCGCCAGCGCGCAACCCGCCAGGCCGAGGAGAAAACGTCGCACGTCCGCTCGATTCCGCGGATGATAGCAGGAATGGCCCTACGGATTACGTAAACTGACCCTACCACTCGATCACGTTGAAATACGGCTCGACCATGACCCGCCACTCCCCTCCCGCCCGCTGGACGAGGAACGGGACCTCGCGCGGTCCGAACAGGCCGACCAGCAGTTTATGGTCGGCATCACCGGGGCCCTCGACGACTCGCCCCGACGGCATGGGGTAGAACTCGCCGGGCCCAATCTCAACCACGGGCATCTCTCCGACCAGCGAAATCAACTGGTCGGACGGCTCCGGCGCCGAAGGCGCGCCGGCGAACAGCACGCTCATGTCGCCGTCGGGGACGATGTACTTTTTCGCCTCGTCGCGCTTGAGGAACACGAGCGACGCCATGAGCGACTTCACGGCGTACTCGGGCGTGCCGTTCTGGACGTCCTTCTGCATCAGGTCGGCAATCGCGTCCCACCACCGCATGTCGACTTTCCAGCCATCGGCCGCGCGCACCACGGAGATCACGGTGAGGCTGGCCGGAAAATTCGCCAGGTATCTCGTCGTGGTGCCGACGGGGTACTTGCCGTCCGCTGGTGTCGTCTCCTTTCCCTTCAGCCGGAAGGGCTGGAGCTGCCGCATGGTGAAGGTCTGGGACTCCATGTCCACCTCCCGCGCCTTGTCGGCGTCGGGCGGCTCCTTCACGAGGAAGCGCTCTGCGCGTGGATCCTCGACGATTGCCGCGTGGTAGCCGGCCGCGTCACCTTTCAGCAGGGCGCGGTAGAACGCGCGGACGACCGGCTCAGGGCTGTCGACGGCTGGTGGCGCGGCGGAGATCGAAGCGGCCGCAGCACCGAGCAGGATGACGGCGAAAAGGCCCCAGTATCTGGTCATGGCGGCTCAGGCTACTCCAGCCGTGCGACCTGTGCCAATAACAGTGGTCTGACCACTGCCCGGCCGACAGGCGTATAATTGTTTTTTCCGCCGATGTTCCCGCCGTCCGCCGCGCTCCCTCCCGGTCTGGCTCTCCAATGAGATGTCTCGCCATTTGCCAGGACGAGCTGGTGATCAAGGTTCTCGACGAGATCCTGCTCCCCAGCTTCGAGATTGAGTTTCTCGTCGACAGCCCGTCGCTGGCGCGACGGCTCGCCGAGGCGGGCGTGCACATCACCGCGGGCGACCTGAAGCGGAAGGACACCTTCCACAAAGCTGACATCTCCCCCAGCACCTGCGTCATCGTCCAGGACAGCGGCAAGCGCGGTCTCAAGCGCGTGCTGAACAACATCCGAGACGCTGGCGGCACGCTGATTTACGTGCTGGGGGTCGGCACGGGCGCCTCGGCGGAGCGCGAGGACGAGATCAGGACCGCGTTTCCCGACACCACGTATCTCGCGATGGCGGAGCTGTTCGGCGGCCCGCTGCTGACCGAGTTCGGGAGGTCGCTGACGCGGGCGCGCGTCCAGCAGTACCAGCGGTACTTCGCCGACGCCGAGCGCGTGCTGGTTCTGCTTCACAACGACCCCGACCCCGATGCCATGGCCAGCGGACTGGCGCTGCGCAACCTGCTGCGCCGCACGAAGGCCACTGCCATCATCGGGGCCATCCAGGGTGTGACTCGGCCGGAGAACCTGCGGATGGCCAACCTGCTGGACATCCACGTCGAGACTGTGACCGCCGCCGACTTCCCGTCGTTCGATCGGATCGCGATGGTGGACGTGCAGCCGCACTACTTCACCGGGCTCATCGATCGCGTGGACCTCGTGATCGATCACCATCCGGAGCAGAGCGGCTACAGCGCGATCTTCAAGGACATCCGGTCCGACTACGGATCGACGTGCACGATCCTCACGGAGCACCTGCGGGCCGTNGACGCCAACATCTCCGAGCGCACNGCGACGGCGATGCTCTACGCAATCAAGTCGGACACGCTGTTCTTCAACCGGCAGGCCAGCCGGGTGGACCTCGAGGCCTTCTCGTTCCTGTATCCGCTTTCCGACGCGATGCTGATTCGCAAGATGGAAGGCGCGGAAATCACGATGGAGCGCCTGGGCTACGTGCTGAAGGCGACAGGCAACCATCGGCTCGAGGAGCAGGTCTTCTCGGCGTTCCTCGGCGAGGTGCCGCGCGAGGACTTCATCCCCTACGTGGCGGACTTCTTCCTGCAGCTCGAAGACACCAAGTGGACGATTGTCGCCGGCGTGGTGAACGGCTCGTTCGTCGTCTCGGTGCGCAACATCGGCTACACGCGGAATGCCGGCGAGTTCGTGAAGAAGCTCTTCCTGGATCTGGGCAGCGCCGGCGGGCACCGCGCCATGGCCAAAGCCGTGGTCCCGGTGGCGCGCTACGAAGCGAAGTTCGGCCCGATCGACCCGCCGGCCGTGACGAGCCGCCTGCTGGAGCTCGCGCTCCAGTTCCTGCACGAATCCGGCAGCCCCGAGAAGAAGACGCTTCGCGAACGCGAGAAAGAAGCCGTCATTCCCCGCTCGTGAGCGTGGCGTTGCGCGCCATCTCGTCGCCGCTGGCTCCGACGATGGGGTCGACGAACTGGCGGTAGGCGTCCTCGTATCCCCGATCGACCAGCTCGCCCACCGATTGCCAGCGATCCGACTGCGCATCGAACGCGCCACCCGCGTCCAGCGCGGCGGCCGGATTGTGCCCGGGGCGCACTACGAAAATCGCGTCGAACCAGCCCTCGGCGATCGGGAGTGCGTCGCGAATCGCCGCGGCTTCCTCCGATGCGAGGTACTCGCCGAGCCGCGCGCGCGGATGGACGCGACGTGTCGCAAGACCGTGCGGCCTGCCCTGGTCTGCGGCCGCCGCGACGATGATGACCTGCCGCGCGCCGGCCTGAGCCGTCTCCTCGAGCACCCGCAGCAGGCTGCCCGGCCGATCGGTGAGCCGGTGCGTCTCGCCGCGCCAGTAGCTCTCGGGGGCAAAGCCGATGAACGGCGTGTCAGTGGCCACCGGGATCGATAGTGCGCCGGCGACGGCGTCGAGGAGGACGTCGCGCGCCGCGCCCGCCAGATCGATCGCCTCCGACGACCGGCGGTCCGGGCCGGATGGGGATCGACGCAGAAAGAACTGCCGGCGCGAGCCCGTGCCCAGCAGCGCGAAGACGACATCGTGCCGCGCGTCGAGGTCGTGCGCAACGACCAGCAGCTCGCGGAATCCAGGCTGGCCAAGGTTGTCGGCCAGCAGCTCCGCGTAGCGGCGGCTCAGATCACTGCGCGCGGGCTGCGTAACGTTCGCCCCGCCTCGCAGCAGGTCCCAGAGCCCGCCGATGAAGTAGTCGGCCATCGCCGCGCCCGAAAATGGCGTGGCGAGCACCGTCCACCACGGGCCGCCGCGCTGGTCGCGCCGCGCCGGCAGCGCGCGCTGC
>Ga0065715_10088949_pt1 | contig 21359 bp, 63 predicted proteins | sample MisBulReplicate1_FD_59102 | JGI IMG/M metagenome (GOLD analysis project Ga0065715, IMG submission 59102) | Miscanthus rhizosphere microbial communities from Kellogg Biological Station, MSU, sample Bulk Soil Replicate 1 : eDNA_1 v2 (version 2) | ecosystem: Host-associated > Plants > Roots >...
CTTACTACTAATTTGAGGAGAGATAAAATGAGCTTGGATATCTACTTGATGAACAACAACAGCTGTGTTTTTGAATCAAACCTCACCCACAACCTTGCCAAGATGGCAAGTGAAGCGGACCTCTACAAATCCCTGTGGCGGTGTGATGAGTATGGCATCACTGTTGCTAAGGATTTGATCGAACACCTCGAACACGGTCTGTTGAACCTTGTCCGTAACAAAGAGAAGCTGGAGAAATTCAATCCTGAAAATGGTTGGGGTTCCTATAATATTCTTTTGCAAGTGACGTGTTCGTATTTGTCCGCTTGCCATCTTTACCCTGAAGCTAAGATTGAACTGTCTCGCTGAATAATTTTACACGAAAGCTCTTGCATTCGTGAGAGCTTTCTACTAAGCTTATTCATAACGAAGCAAACAACACAAAGATTATTTGGAGTGATGCGGAATGGAGAATGTGACGCTTGATGAAATCAAAGAATACCTTAGATATAACCTTCACTTAAATGTGAAGACAGAATCAGAGTACACTGGTGGGATGGACGGGAGTGGGCAGCTTTATAAGGACACTCATACAATTCAACTGATCCTTGACAATGAAGTAATTTCTGAAGAATATCTATCATGAACACATCACAAACAGAGCAGATCCTCATCAGCCTAGGGTTCACATTCAGCAAAACACATGATAAAGTGTCCGAGAAGAATATGTGGCTGTGTCTAGATGAGGATGGAATTCCCATAGCGAGTAGTCACTATCGTGGTGAGCTTATCAAATCTGTATCTACTAAATTGGGCGGGATATAAGATGAAAATTCTAAAATGGGCTTTATGTGTAGTTACAGGTTTTGTACTTGTAATTGTTATTTCTCCGGCTATGTCGATGTTTTATGGTGGATTGGCTCCTCTTCTCATGCTGCCTATTGGAATGTCTCTTGGTTGGACTTCCTGTTGTTTAGCTGAATGGTGGAGTGAAAACAAATGACCTACCTCCTAGCATTACAAAAAGCTATTGCCCAAACACAGCCAGATTCTTACTTTGGCCCCATGGCTGGTGGTGACCTGTATGTGCCTGAATATCTTGAGGGTTGGTCAGACGTTTATTACGATTTGATCTATTCGATTGATCTTCAGAGCGAGACAGCAGCCAAGATTCACTTGAGTAATTGGGACACAGGTGTTCATGGCCAAGGGTGGGATGCTAACACACAAGGCTACATTGACCGAATCAAGAAAATTAATGAAATTCTTCTTGACAGCTCTATCCAATCAGCCTAGAATTCATCTTAGACAAAGCGAAAGACTAATATGAAACATATGAAACAGGAGATTTGAGATGAGCAAGAAATATGATTACGAACTGGCTAAGCGGCTGATTCAAATGAAATCTGATGTACTATCTACAGCTCAGCTTGGTATGGAAGAAGACTGGTTTTGGACTGCTGAAACAGTTTATGAGAATGGCCAATTCCAAATTGATTTGACAGAAGAGCCTGAAATTGCTGGTATCAGTGGTTCTGGTTGGGCAACCCCAACGATTCTACTTACCTACAAAGATGGTCGTCAAGAGTTTGTAGACTGCTACACTGGTGAGTCTAATGGTGTACGTCCAGTTTGGTTTGACTTGGGTGTTCTCTCCAGTCCTTGCCAAGATTGGGTGGAGTCTGTTAAAGTTCCTAAACTTGAGAGCAAATAAAATGAGCACTTCCTTCCTCACCATAGCAGAAGCAATTGCAGAAATTGCCTATGAAAAATCAAAAGAACAGGCTGATTTTGATTACTGGCATACAGATCATTAAGGGGGGCTACGTGAAATCAACATTCTCCAGCCATATCCTATCCCAGCTCACTAGCTCAGGCTTCTCTGTCACAAAAGACTTGAGAGAAAACCAATGGGAGCTTCGGGATGGGAAAGACGTAGTTGCACGTAATCGTTCGCTTGGTGATTTGTGCAGACGTGTGGCGAAAGATTTAGGGATTGAGTGGAAATAGGGTTGACAAGGGTGTTCGGAACATCTATAGTTACTTCACAGACAGAGCGAAAGCTCAGCACAAAACACACAAAGGAATACGGACATGACTACTTACACCATCATTGACATTCAGACCAAAACTCAAGTAGGTAAAGTCTATAACGACCGCAACCGTGCTCGTAAACAAGCTGATCGTCTTGACTTGAAGTACGGAGCTGTACGGTACATCGTCAAGCCACACTTTCCTGAAGAGCTGTAACATGATCAAACTCAAGTGTCACACATCTGTCATTATGCATCCTACAGGTGAAGTAGCCTTCAAGGCTGGACAAGAATATTCCTTTCATATGAAATCTAATGGCGACATACAACAGTTCAAGAATAATACACTACATATCTTTTACAGTGTTGGACAGCAGGCTTGGACAAACTATTTTGAACATGTTCTGGAAGAAACAGAATGACCACAGAATACAAAACAACCAAGACATCTACACAGCGTCTTGTCAAGGCTTTACAGGATGTTATTGATTTACTTCCGCAGATTACATATGTTGACATGAGTGAAGATGCTGTTATAGTGAAGGCTAATAAATTGATTGAATCACTTAAAGTGAGGGATGGAAAATGAAACGAGTTACGCTTTCTGACTACACAACCTTTGCAATGTATTATGCTTCTGGGTCTTTTCAAACACAGCGGTTTGGTCAAGCGTTCATGAACTATTTCTACAACAATACAACACTGGTTGATCCGGCTCTTTTCTACTGTGAGAACCGCAGTGATGCTGTAGAGATGATTTTTAGCTGCTATATTGATCTGGAGTCGGTATCATGAATGCGTTCTGGCATCTTATTCATGCAATCCTTACTCTAATCTTCTTCCCATGGGCACTTGTCTGGCTATGCTGTGCAGTGAGTGCTGGTAACAAACGTAAACGTCAGCAAGATATGAAGCGGGATGAAGAGTTGCACCTATTGCAGATTATCGCTAATCAAACTAAAGGAGAGAAGTAATGGAATTTTTGGTAATCTGGTTGTTCGTATCAATCGAAAAGATCGCTGCACTACTGGCGATTGGTGGTAATGTGTTTTTCTGGTCTATGTTGTCTGTCGCAGGGCTTTATGTCCTAAGTTTTGTTACATCAAAAGATAAGGAAGACTTCTCTGATAACGTCAAGAAGACTAAGCGCTATCGTGTGACAGCTCAGCTGCTGGCATTCGTTGGTGCCTTCATGTTTGTCACGAGTGCTTTGCTACCTGATAAGAAAGAACTTGCTATCATCATCGCGGCAGGTACGACCTACAATGTAATCACAAGTGAGCCAGCTAAGCAGATTGGTTCTAAAGCTCTTCAATTGTTGCAGAAGAAACTTGACGAAGCTTTGAAAGATGAACTGCCTGTAGCCCCTAAGATTGTACCAAAGACAGGTGATCAAAATGCTTGACTTAGCTAATAGGTTTTGGGACTGGAGGGCTGTGAAGCTTGAGGTCCAGCGTATAAAAAATGAGGAGAAAGCAACCCTAGTATTAATGCGAAAGAAATATGGCTTGTACATGGATAAAGCCAAACGTTGTAGCGACAAAGCTTTATATAGTGAGTGTCCAGACCTTACAAAAGTCTTTGAAGATTGTATTGAGTCTGGTGTAACTGAGTCTAAAACTGATGCACACTGGTGTTATGCTAAGTTTGGCAACGGTTGGACTGTTAAGTTCTGGATTGCTAACAGAATGTACGCTTACGCTAGAGGTGCAGAGTTCATAAACAGTGAAGGTAAAGAGGTAAAATATGGTTCCCACTCAATGCCTCAATTCTTCATGTGTTTTGTGATTGAAGATAAGGTAGAAAAGATTCCAAAGAAGTCTTGACAGCTGTACCCCAAACCCTCATAATCTCTACATCGACAAGGTGTTTAGGTTTGAGGGTTTTATCATGTGGGGTTCAAAAGGTCGTAGCGGTTACGGTGATAGCACAATCGGTGGTGACTACGATTCGTGGGATGGTGTCTCACCTAACGGTCGTCAGTACAAGAACGAAGCCACTATGGAAACTCGTGACTTGTCTGGCGCTGATTACTGGCACCTTCGCAAACAGAATCGTCCAACTGAAGAGATTCCTGCTGAATTGCATATGTTGAAGAACGGAAAAGCGAATATCAATGCTTATGCAGATCCTGTGACAACTAAGAAAGCTTCAACCGTCAGCATCAAAGATAAAATTCTCCCACAAGCAAAACGCTTGACAACGCTTCGTGAACAAATGATTGAACTCGAAACTAGCTATCGTGCTGGTGAGATGTCAATCTCTGAGTACAGTCTTCTTCGTGATATCATTGTTGCTAAAATCCAACGTCAAGAAGTCTTGTACAAACGTGCTGCATCTGTTAAGCCAAAGTCGCAAGAAACAGACGAAGATTCTGCACAAGATGGCGCAGAATACACCCCATCCAGCGGCTTTAGCCCTCAGCCTGATGATGGATACGCTTCAGAGGAATTGGAAGCTGTAGGTGTGGTTTGGGTCGATGAATTGTCTTCGACGAATAGCCTTAAAAATATCTTAAAGAAAGCTTGTGTAGTGTGCAGAACATTGGTAAGATGGCACCAAGCAAGCAAACGATACATTCAAACACTTAAAGAGGTGTAATCATGAATATCTACGTAGTTTGGTCTGGTGATGTCAGCATGGGTAATTACGAAGCTGAGTCTTTTGATGATGCGATTAATCAAGCTGTTGAAGATGGTGGAGGCTCTGAGATGGATTATGATGCAATGATTATTGAGGAAAATGTATGAGCAGCCAACACACCACTCTAAACGCAGCCTTAACCACTATCGAAGACCTAATCTCACAAGGATTCTCTAGCTTCAAGTTATATCGTAGTGAAGGGAAGGTCTGGAACGTAATTGTTAATCCTGTACAGGCACACAAGTATTACGAAATAGGCACTGTGTGCCTCACAGATTGAGCTAAGGAGAAGGGAAATGAAGATTAAACTTGTAGGTCAATCCACCAGCGCAGAGTTGACATCCGGAAAGCTTTATGAAGTGGAAGAATACGATAAAATGACTGATGGGACAACAGCTCACGGTGCATGGATTACAGCCGATAATGACACTGAATACTATGTCCTGTTCAACGGTAAACAATCTATATGTGCTCACCTCACAGAAGGTAGCTATTGGGAAGTCGAAGAATGAACACCTACACAACTGACACATTCCAAAAATATGAACGTAAACGTCCTAGCAAACGCTCTCTAGACACCCTCTCAGACGAACACAGCGAACGATACCATAAGGGTGGTTGTGTTAAGAAAGGTTGGAGAGGGATTAGGGATATTAAACGGAATTGGAGGGAAGAGTGATGACTAACATAGCCTATTACACAACAGTAACTGAGTACGAATCAGGGTGGGGTTGCCGACCAGATGGCCATATAGTATGCCTCAGTCGTGATAACCTACAAAATAAATGTAGAGAAGTTAATTCCTATAAAGGACAAGAGTTTAGTCGTACTGGTGAAATTAAGTTATGCATTGTTACAGATCAAATGCATGATAAACTGATAAAGAATGAAAACGGTTATGGTTGGATCTGGACTAACAACTCCAAGGACTGGCTTGAGCAAGAATAACTTGAGCTGGTAGACATTCATCATAGAAGGAAATAAAAATGAGTTTCCAGTATAAAGAATCAGATAAAAGAAGTAACCCTAGCATTAAGCTTGTAGACGGTCACTGGGTTGTAGATTATTCTTATTACACATCTACAACTAAAGTTAAACAAGCCTTAGCTTGGTGCGATTATCGTAACAGTATTTTATATAAGATTGGGGCATAATCATGACCATCCAATTCAAAACAGATGCTGTCTACAGACTCGGCTCTCTACGCTTAATCTGCACATACATCGAAGACAACACAATCTGGCTTAAATGCGTTGTCTCTGACAACTACAGCTATCCAGAAAGTGACACAACTCTTCTATACAAATTAGACAGGAAAAGCAAGAAGCTATATGTGTTTAATACGAAGGTGCAGGCTTATGACTTGGTGGAAGGGAGTTTGAGTGAGTATGGCCCAGCAGAGATATGGGACTTTAGGATGAAGAGTGGTGTTAGTAATTGCTTGGAGTAGGACTTGGTCCCTCTTAGACCCGACTTGGTCCCTAATCAAAAATAGTTTTGACAGCAGTTTGAAACAGATTTATAATCTGTACATCAAAGACAAACACAGGAATCACCATCATGTCTCTCTTGTTAGCTATCTCGTTCTGCTCTGTACTGACTTGTGAAGAATATCAATTAGCTGACAATCTCTCCAAGCCTGAATGTATCAGGATGATGAAAGAGGAGAGAAAGACAATTATGTCTATGGAAGTGGAAGAAGCTTATCTGAGCTATATGGAAGCTTTCAAGGCTGAGCACATGGATGGGGAAGCTGTGGATTGGGGAATTAATTGTGTGAAGGAATAAATCAATAAAAGACAAATAAAGCTCATTTTCAAGGAAAATACCCTTGACTGGGCTTATGTAGTACCTTATAATTACTTCAACAGAGCAAGACAACCACTTAGAAGGATATCATCATGTACATCATCAACTACAACACCTCATACTGCAAAGGCCACTTGTGGGTGCTGGTACATGCCTACTCTGAGTGGCAAGCTTATGAGAAGCTTCTTGAGCTGATTGATGATGTTAGTGAAGTGACTGGTATTCTTAAGCAATTTTAAATGATGTAAAACAGAGCAACAAATTTACTCACTTAGCTGTGAGTTTTGTTTATTGAAGGAGAAGTGAATATGGGTGTAGTAGGTAGGAAAGTAATAGATACACAAAATATGAAATCTAGTCTTTATGGCTTTGGTATCAATGATGCAGACTACCCAATAAAGACAAGGGTAGATGGAAAGTGTGTGATTGTGCCAGAATACTCAAGATGGATTAGTGTTGTTCAGAGATCTAATGACCCAAAAGAGAAAGCAAGAAAGCCTCATTATGAGGATGTTTATTGTAGCGAGAAATGGAAGTACTTCACAGACTTCAGTACTTGGTTGCACACTCAGCCCTATTGGAGGGTTTTAGCTCTAGACAAAGACATTCTAATTAAAGGTAATAAAGAATACGGACCAGACACATGTTGTTTTGTTCCTCAATATCTGAACGGCCTACTTTACACAAAGTCCAAGACAGGTCAGTTCTTGATTGGAGTTAGTTTAACGAAGTCCGGTAAGTACTCATCAGAACCTTGGTTTAGAACTGATGTTGCAGACTCCTTAATGTCAAGAGTTTGGGACTTACGTCTACATGCTGCTACAGGTGTTATCACAATGACTTTATAATTCATTAGCAGGTTATTATAGCCCCTTCATTTGAAGGGGCTTAGTCTATTAACGAGATTAATGTTAGACCTTCCTAATATCCTTTCTATTGATAGTAATAATTAGCTGCAAAGCCTTATAAATTCTAGTGTACACATGTACTCTCAAATACTATTAGGTGCGATCTAGTGCCTGTGTTAGTGTGGTTAAAGTGTCATTATATGCTTAGCCTGATCACATTCCTCTCCTAAATTATCATCCCACATGTTGAACACATACATCTAGTCCAATAAAATCCTCATTCATTACACTATAACCTACCAATACAGCACGCTATCAGCCTATTGTTAAGGATACGTGCATAGGAGTTGACAGAGATACACTGACGTGTTAGGTAGCTGTGCTAGGACGTTGCTTGCAACAGCCAGTGACAAGGCATGTTGATAGGCTAGATCTATTCGGTAACATTTAACTTTTGCTACATTATGCGAAATGTTACGTTATGACCCACGTCAGTATGAGTAATAGCTATCGACCAGTGAGTTGGCACAAGGTATGCATAGGCTAATCTTCTAGTTGATTGTATCTATCAGTACTGGTAGTCTAATATAATTTCTCTAATATTTTAAATTTGTGTTGTATGCATAGTCGGGGCGTGGTACTCTTGCTTGACACCTAAGATACCGATCTGGACTTTATAGAAACCTGAGAGTCTTTATTTATGAGGCTTTCAGACCGCTTACCATATTTTTCAGACACACCAAAAGAGAAGGCACTGTACAAGCCACCTTCCAAAAATTGGGTTGGGTTAATATTTCAGAACTAGAAAAACACCACTAAAGTTAGAATTAGAGGTAAGAGAAAATAAGAAAAAGAAAGCTTTTGACCTTATTTAAATCTTTAAATATATTTCTATACCTCCTTCCTTTAGGGCAACACCTCTGTAAGCCACGTAATACAAGGGCTGAGCTTCAATTCTAGTACTTTTAAATAGAAATAAATACTAACTCATATTTCCACTCATCCAGTCTTGCAACAACCCTCTCATACGACTGCTAGGAATATAAAGGTTTATAGGTTCATCTTTCCTCAGTCTACTTCTGTAAATCCATTGTAAGAGTTCACTCAGAGGATATCTATTTTGGTCTGGTGCAAACTCTAAACCCCTATCTAATAGATATTTGTAAGGCTCAGGATGGATGTAAGAGTTATAAATATAAGCCAACTGACTGGTTTCCATGTAGTCATTCACAGCTTTAGTGTTGTGTGCAATATGACACTTAGTATATCCAGCACCTTTGAAAGTACTAAAGGCTTCACCTAAACAAGTCCACAACCTGTCTTCTGTGTTTGATTTACCGTATGTACTGTTCCTAAAGTAATTACCAAGATTGGCCTTCACTGTAACGGCAGTAGCACTGTCCTTTGCATACCTCTTCTGATCACTTACTGAGAAGGCTGACTCTCGATCACCAATGCGGTTCATCTTTGGGTTGTCAATGATGTTAATCAAATCAAAGATATTAGGTTGCATCTGAATACCAAGTCTTGTCTCATGTTGAATACCGTAGAAGTCTAGATATTTCTCAAACATAGATCCTTTGAATAAGTAGGTCAACACTTCCACAGAATCAAAGGCTTTTATAAACTCAATAGGGTATTCCCACATGAACAAATCACGATTACCTTTCTCATCTGCAATCAGTACAAGGCTCCCATTGTCACACAAAGCTTTGATCTGCATATCCCAACTAAAGCCAGAACTATCTAGGTCTTTAATATCATCAATTGGATAGTCTTCATTCCAACGCAGCAGTCCTAGTTCATCCTCATAGATTACATTAGAACCTAACAACATCTTCCGTCTGTGCATCTTGCAAGGGTGTGGCCTGATGCACTCTAACTCCTCATCAATCACCAGTGTGTATCCAGCGTCTTTAACATCCTTCACTGTCTCTGGTGTAAAGAGCTTAAGGGCAGCATGAGTTGTTACAATATCACGTCCTTCATGTACAAGCTTTGCAATGTGCTCAACTTTTGTTTTGTACCCAGACACAGGATGTTCAAATCTACGTCCAGATGCACTACAGCCCGTACTATTGTAGATTATATTTCCTTGATCATCCTTACGTGGTAATTGTTTATCTCCACTGTCTTCATCTGGTATAGTGCCAGCGTATCGGTGACATTCTTTTAGAAAAGGGGTTACAACAATAAAACGCCGATCCTTGTCAGCGTTATTAATCTTGTCGATCATTCTCCATGACTTACCCGTTCCGGGCAGTTCATCATATACAATTACTTTAGTCACTTATATAGTTTTCCTTTTACTCGGGGAATCGGTACACTCTGAACCAGATAATAGATATTAGTGTTGTCTTCATGTTCGTTGTAGTGGTCACGGGCTTTACAAGCTTCGTCTTTATCAAACGAAGATCCTACCACTTCTTCCTTTCCGTTATTCTTATATTTCAAATCGTTTTGAAATATCTTACTCATCATAATCCTCCTCTGTATACATCATTGATATTTTGATTTCCCAATCTAGGAGTGTTGCCTCCGATGGATAGTGATTATACATATCTACAAAGTCATCAATCCATTGTTGCAGTAGTTCCCTTGGCCCACTCAAATCTCCAACTCCCTAACCCCATTATAAACCATTTCTTTAATCTTCTCTTCTGTCATACTCACATCCTTTCCATCTTCAAATCGCATGATCAACCCTTTAGGCCACGTACCAACAGTTTCAATATCCAATGCACACCCAGCAACCAACCCTGCAATGTCCATCCCTGTCTGACCACCAGAGACAATCTTTGTAATAGGCCAGTGCAAGTGTACTAACTTTAAAACATCATATACAAATTGGTTAGCTTCAAACTGATCTACACCTTTCTTCTGCAAAGTGTAAATACCATTACCAGCAATGTTAACTACATGGCAATCGTGTTTCTTGAGAAGTACATAAAATCCTGCTGCTGTGTCACGAACAGTGTTACCCCAAGCCACTTGAACAATCTTACCCTTAGCAGCCTTGTGCGTAAGCTTCTCTCCTGCTGTAGTGAAGTCTGTTGCAATAGCTAGCGTGCAGCCTTGAGAAGCGTTATGGTAAGTTCTTGGTGCGTAGCTGCTGCTAGTGTGTTCGTTTACAATTAATTCTCTCATCACTCCCATCTCCCCTTACGATAATATGGCTTAGGTTTCTTCTTAGATTCCTTTTGAAGTTTATCTTCCAGCTGTGCAAATTTCTTGTCTAGTGCTTTCCACTGCTCATCAGTGATTTCTTTACATTCGTCCCAAATAACAAAGCTCATAGTTCAATCCTCTCTTTAATCGGACCAACAATATTATCCACAACATGAACCACTGTAAACCCAAACATACGCACTTCATTCTTAAAGCCTTCAAGTCCTAGCTCTCGTACACAGATTTCTTTTCCCTTAGTGCTTATGATGAAAGGGATTGGATCTGGCTTATTAAAACTCTCCATGGAATCAATGAGTCTTTGGAATAATTCTTTATTCACGGATAGCCCTCATACTCAACCTTCACTACTTTATTCTCAATCTCAGAAGCGTTTTGATGGTTCACTCGGGCAATGTAGAAGTCAATAAAATCCTTAGCTTGTTTTTCAGATGCATCTAGACGATATCCAAGGGTTGGGGTTAGTGTATCCACCCAAGACCAAAAGAGCTGTCGAGCATTACCACTAGGACCCTCAGAATCATCAAACTGATACCACCAGAATCCCCATTTGTATTCAGCCACATACTGCACAGAACCATTAGCCTTGGTTGTCTTCTTAATTCGTGTTTTACGGATTTTCATTTCGTGTTCTCCTCTAGCTTACCCCAAATATTCAACCCACTCTCCCGACTACCGGCCAGCGTCAACCATTCCCGAACGCATATAGCATAGTCGATTGTATTGTGATATTCAATAACAAATTGCTCTGTGTTGAAATGTGTGAAGATATGGACAACCTCTCCTTCAACAAGCTCTTGTCCACCATTTGTAAAGAACACTGTTTGTCCTATGGTATATTTATTCATCGTCTGACCGTTTAATTTTAGTAGTCTCGTATAGCTGATTAAGTTCTACAGGAGTTTTACCGGATAGCTGCTCAGCTAATAGCATTACACTACATTTATCTAATTCAGATAAACCTAAGTACAAATTTTCAATGTACTTTATATCGTTTTGATCTTCATAATCTTGTAAAGTCATTTTATTTGCTCTCCATTACAATAGTTTCAAACTCCCAACTACGCCAGTGTACATCGCCACAGCCACACGGACAAGTGTATTCAAACCCTTTGTCTTCTGGGTCTTGTTTAAGGCAATATTCCTTAGCCTTTTCAGCCGTCTCAAATACACACTCGGGAAAGTTATAAATTCCCGGACCATCCATAGGCATCTCATAGCGTTGTACTAGGTACACCAATTTCTGTGTCATATTAACCTCTCTTCAACATTTCACGAAATTCTTCTTCCAGTTTCCAGTCTTTATACAGTGTAAGACAGTCTTCCAACTCTTTACGAATCTCTTTGAGTTGATCTTCGATGGATTGGATTCGTTGTTCAAATGTTTGGTTCATCAAAGTTGTCCTCATCAGTATATTTGTACCAGCTACCAAATCCATTACCACTAATAGACTTGTACGTGTGTTCACCATCAGTATAAACCGTATGTGTCTCGCCTGCCAACGAGAAGCTGGCATCTTTTGGACAGATTTTCCAAGAGTCAATTGGTGTCAGAGTGTGTTGAATTTCCATCCACTCGTTAATGGTCATTTCTGTGATCATCTTTATCTCCTATAAAAGTTTTCCAATCTACACCAATAGTGTCGTCTATAAACCAATCACCCACTATGACAAGGCCGGGATCTTCTTTCCATTTCTCAATAAAATTTTTAGCCCAAGGTTGCGCCTCAGCCATTTCCTCTGGGTTTTCTTTCCAGAGCTTTTCAGTAAGCTCATCGAAAGCTTTGTTATCATCTTTCAAACACATCTTCCCACCTCCTAGTCCACTCTCCTTGGAACATTTATTCTTATCTCTAGCTCCGCATGAGCATTTGTCAGAAGTCATTGAATAAACACCCCTCCAGCACACTGTTCACATCCAGAATACCAAATCATATAGTTCCCTCCTTTCCAATATTGTTTAGGGACTCCTTTGTGCAGGCATTTGATGCATGTGTATTGTTTCATCAATCTTCCTCCAATTTAACCCAATCACACCACTTACCAGACTTAGCATCAGTAAGTCTATACCAGATTTCCCCATTCTCAAGGATTGTTGTCTCAATGTCAATGGTGATTGTGGATACAAAGCTTCGTTTAGGGAATTGTAGGATATTGGTCATTTTATAATCCTCTCCTTAGTGTCCAACCAAGATTTATACACACTCACATCAACCAATACATCTATATCATCAGGAATATCTTCCACCATCTTAGCATAATCCTTGAAGACATTCACGTATTCATACGACAAAGTTTCACCGGTGTAGATATTAATCTTGTAGGCATTGTCTTTAGAGAACACAAATTCAAAATCATCGAGGATTCCTATATCTTCTGGTGCTAGCTGAAAATATCGGTAGGGTTTGATTTCTCGGATTTGGCTTGCTTTCATATTAACTTGCACTGTAAATCTCCTTCAAACGATTACGCTCATCACGAATACGACGTTGCTTACGAATATCTTGAAGTTTTTCCTTACGATCCCTGCGATCATGAAAGATTGTCTTGATGGAGGCAATCAAGTATTCCTTTTCATCTTCTGTAAGCCACTCTGGATTGTAAGTGTGCTTGGTTTCTCCGAAGCCATCATAGAAGCTTAGGACAATATCTTTACACAGTGTCCAACTTTCTTTGGTAACTTTATCTTCCAAACAAAAGTGATATCTTTCTGGCTCCGTGCTTCGTATAACAAGACTATTGGAAAACTTCAAACCAAAATACTCGTAGTCAGACTTCACCACAAATCTCTTGGGATTCTCCCTCACACACTTGATAAAAGACAATACAGGCTCAGAGATATCTTTCTCTGGCTTACAAGGCTTAACTTTAGGCATTGGAATCTCAACACTAACCGTTGGTAAGCCATTCGCATGAACATAATACTCATCTTGACTACAGAATATACGTTTTAACCAATTCATTCCATAACTCCCATGTCAACTTTCATCTTATTCCAAGACCTACACTTACCTTCAAGAATCATTTTACCCAACTCTACACGTACATGCTTAGCTATTTCTTCAGAAAGTGCGGTTTTGCCTCTGCAACCTAGACGATGTATTTCAAAAATATTATCTTCATCGTCTGCATAGCGACCTGAACCAGCTTGAAGGTAGTTGCTCAATACGCCGTCTTTAAAGTTATCATCTACTGCCACTACGAAGTATTTCATACTTTTCTCTCCTTAATAAACTCGTCTAACAGTTCGCTGACATTCACAAATTTATAGTTGACGTATTGTGCAGCAGCAAATTCATCTGGAAACTGCACAATGCAGCACTTATGCTCATCCGAGATGTATCGGATAAAGTCTTTGATCACTTCTCTGTCATGGGAATATTGTTTTGTCATTTGATTTCCTCCATATTTCCAATACGACGAGAGTAACCGTTAAGAACACCTAAGTCAATTGCACATTTACCGAAAGGAATGTATTGACGTTCGTGAACATCTTTACCTAGAGTAATTTGATTACCAGTTTCAATACATTTAAATGTTCGCCCATACCACTGACAAATAAAAGCATACTTTGGTGCATAACGATGATACCCACAATCTTTAGGAAAGCCCCAAGCTTGTTGCAAGAGGTATTCAATATCATGAATTTCATCTTCTCGTGACTGTGTCCAGCCTTGTTCAATGAAGTAGTCCATTGTTTTGTCAAGATGTTCGTGCAGACGATCAATCTCTTGGATTTGGTATTCAGATAGTCCGCGCTGTTCTGCTAACTCACGGTTTGCACTCATTTCTTTTCCTTCCAAATAGTGTAGATAGCTAGGGGCAGAGAAACAGGCCAGCTAAACGAGAAAATTAGCTCTGAGGCTACATCGAATTTACGATTAGCAATGTAGCAATCTTTCGCCTCTGTGTAGAGTATCACTAATCCGATAATAAAGTACATAAGAATTGTCATTTTTGTTTCACCTGTATATGGAGATGGTTTTTAGTCTAACGTTGATTCTAGGGGTAAAAACTACGCCAACTTTCCAGTTTCGATGGCAAATTCCACACACAATCCAACCATACCTACAGCCGACCATTTAGAATTGGCCTTTACAAGCTGATTTAGGTTAGAAAATCCTGTGTTTTCCACAAACGAATTGACATCCAAACCTAGTTTCTTACATGCACGTCTAATGTATTTCGTTTCGCTACTAGGAATCCACCATCCGGGGAGACGTAGGCCGACTTTGGAAGCATTTTCTCGCCAAAACTGTTCATCTTTGAAGTCTATAATCAGATGTTCCTTCGCATATTCTTGGTCAGCCTTACGCTTATCTTTAATCTCTTGTCGTTGTTCATCTGTCATTGGTACTAAGTGACTCATTATTTCTCTCCCTTGATCTTTTCATAAACAGCTTGATCACCTATAACACGTACAGTAAGTGCATCAATCAAGTCAGGCTTACCTGAGCACAGAACAATCCACAAAGTGATAAAACCAAATGCTTTTAAATCTCCCCAATTACCTTTACCCATTTCTTTCTCCAATTAAATAACCAATCCACTGTTCTGTGAACACTTCTTAACTAATATCTGATGGATCATAACAATCTGCTCTTCATTCAACAAAATTCCTTCCTTGTATTTATCCGCTGTAAACTTTAGAACAACTTCAGCAGCTTTATCAGAACAAGCATCCATTACTTCCTTCTGCCATTTAGCATAGAATGTTCCGGGGCCAACTCGTTCAGCTTGCTTTGGAGCTTGAATTGTACAGCCTGTTGCAAGGATTGTAAAGGAAAGAATTATTGCTGTAAAGAGTTTCATGTTATGTCTACCTCATGAGGTTGGTGTTTCCTTAGACGCATCGTCATTAAACATTTTTAAAAGAGTTTCAATTTCCCAAAGTGTCCGTTCTACATATTCGTGTCCACGGTGAATCCCTAGCTTATCTGAAATCTTTTCCATCCTTAGTTCAACCTTGGTTAGGTCTTTGTGTAGAAGTTTAAGTTGTTTGTTCAGTTGCTCTTTAGTCAATTCCCAATTCCTTCTTAGCCTTCTCTACAATATCCTTAGCCTCTGCATAAAGAGTAGGATCACCTTCAGTCAGAACTTCCAGCAGCAACTCTTTCTCTTTGATATACACCTTTGCAAAATCTTTATCGTGTTCAAGGATTGATTTACTGTTTGAGATAAGATCTGCAAGCTTGATTGTTTTAGAATTGCTGCTTGCAGAACCAATCCACAATCGATCAATCGCTTTACGTTTAGCTCTGTTACCATCTTCAGGACATGAGAAGTCAGACAGATCATTTACCATATAGCAAACCTCTGCACCGAAGATATCAAAGATTTCTGTCAGTGTTACACCACAATCTTCAACAACATCATGAAGAAGTGCAGCACAAAGCATATCTTCTGTGTGAGGAACAGACTTCACAATATTCATCACTTCCACAGGATGATTGATGTAAGGCTCACCTGTATACTTACGAACCTGTGCTGTGTGAGCTTCTGCTGCGAATCCTAGGGCCACCATTACTTTATCAACTTTCATGCAACCTCCAACAACCTGTTAATATCATTGGCATCAAGATATCTCCCCGATAACTCTATAAACTCTTCAGACTTATAATCAAACTCATCATTATAATATGGGATGGTAAATTCAATTCCGTCTACCGAGAAACCACCATATCCGTGACAAGATTCTGTAAGCTCAACTGTTACTTTATACTCTTCAAGTAGTGATGACAGCTTGGTCAGAAATTCTATACTTCTTTTATTCAGTTTCATGTAAACCTCCTTTAATTTGTAAGCACAGAATAAAACAAAAGGCCCTCAAGCGCAATGCCTAAGAGCCTTATAAATATTCATTATGGAAACAACTCTAATAGATTAGCTCTATAGTATTCAGAGATAACCTCTTCAACCTCACAGTCCTGCCAACCCTTTGCAAAATACACTTCCTCATATCGGCCAAGGTCTTTGTGGGCAGACAAGTGATAATCTTCAGACCAACACCATGAGCCGGATTCGAATAGCAAGACGGTTGTCTTATTGCTCATATGTCACCTCATAGGTACTTATTGTTGAGGAAAAGGTTCTTATATGAACTACAAGTAAATTGCACACGATGGTCCTGAACAATAATCTGATGAGTCTTTTTGCAGAATTGAAGCTTAATACTTTTAAGGGGTCTAGCAGCTTTGGCTTTCGCTACAGTGTAGTCGTCCCAGTTCCAAAGACTAAGAGTGGCAGGAGGTTTACCGAATATACATTTTACAGAGTTGTTATTATACAGACCGACAGCACTCTTGAATGAGAGTACACCCCGTCCACGATTCTTACGATTACCGCTTTCATAAGTGACGTGACCATTTGCCCAATTGATACGTTGGTATTTGAGGGCATACATGAATTCGTCAAGAGCGAATAGCTGTAATTTCTTAGTGTCTAGGATTTCTTCTGAATCCCACTTGCTAGCTTTAGAGTGCATTTTGTTCTCCTTACTCAGATTTATGATAAACCATTATATTAACACCTAATTCTTTTGCTAGAGCAAATACATCATCTGACTTCCAACGTTCTGAAAACTCTTTACCTCCGTTGTAGCAGACAACTTTAGTAAGTCTGCGTTGTTTCATCTCACACAGGCATGAACTGCATGGTGGGTGGGTTATGTAGATTGTGCAACCATCAAAGTATGTCCTATTTGCAAATCCCATGCAATTCTTTTCGCTGTGTATTGTGTGAGCATACTTAAATGTTCTATCTTCCAATCTTTCTGGTGTGTCTTTCATATCCTTTGGAAATCCGTTGAAGCCAAACGATACAGGATTTCCATTTTCATCAATAATGCAACCACCAACTTTAGTTGAAGGATCTTTTGACCAAGAGGCTACAAGCTCTGCAAGGTCAAGGTATCGTTTGTCCCATTTGTTCAATTAAATCTCTCCTTCCAAATAAACCCTAGCCGCAAAGGTTACAAATCTTCTAGGTCCATCCTTATAGTCGTGTACTACTCCGTCCTTAACACAAAGTGCGTGACCTCTGACTAGAATATAATACCTACCTTTGTTGTGTTTTTCACAGAATTTTCTGAGGTTTATTCTCTCAGTAGTACCATAAGGCCCAATCTTGACTTTAGCTTTTTTACAACCCACTAAAGCCTTTTCTATATCTTCGACCATCATGCCTCTACGATTTATTCGTCCATGCTTCTTTAACCAAGAATGCGCAGCCTCGTAAGAACAATCAAATGTATTCACCCAAGCCTTTACTGTGCAATCATTATGTTCTCTAAGAGCTTTGCTTTTACTTATTAGATCCTCCGAATATTTGATGCACTCCACTATACTCTCCTTAACTTGGCGCTCGTTGACCTTTCCTACAAGAAGTGCCAGTAGCTGACAACCCACCCGACTCAAGCTTAGATTTAGTCACGATATTCTTTGAAGTTTTAACAGTGTATCGACCAGTACCAAAGATTTCGTCGCATTTTAGTTGTGCAGCAACTCTGTCAGATGTCTTGTAGAAATAATAATCTTGCATAGCTGACATTGAAAAGAAGCTACCCGGTTCAACGAAGTCATATGAAGTATAATCTGCAAATGAGACGATTACAACTTCAACCTCTTTAACTTTCTTCTCAGCCATCAATCCAACTCCTCATCTGGATATTCGTTTGGTTCATAATCATTCCAGTCTTGCTCTTGGCTATCTTCTTCATCAGAGTAATAATCATCTAAGTCGCGGTCTAACCAGCGGTCATAGTCAGTCACTTTCCAACTCCTTAATGCGAGCCTCTAGTTGAAACACCTTACCTGTCAGTTGAATAATCATTCCCTGCAAATACTGGCTATCACTTGGATCTGGTTGAATTCTTTTCTGTTGTTCTACACACATCAGCATAAATTCTTTAGTAAGCTGGTCTATGTCAGTCATATTTAAAACTCCTTACAGCCTCATCAATCTTGATCATACCCTCTTCAACAGGAATTTTACTATCATAAGTTGGTAAGATTGAGAGTAGTATGGTTGCTTGAAGTTTTTCGTAAGTAGTTCCAGTCTCCAACTTACTCACACATTCATCATACTCTTCTCTAGTCATAATTCAAAGCTTCCTTAACAGCGCTTGTCAAATCTTCTCCTAGATTCTGCACGCAATCCTGTTCGTCTCCGAGAAGCCAGTGCTCAATCGATGATTCCAGTTGTTCAATGTTGCTGTCTTCGTAGTTCAAATCATTTCTCCTCAAGGATACTTCACATACTTAACTATTGGTGGGAATTCTTGTTCATCAAAAAGTTTATGGTACTGGTCGATGACTGCCTTAGCCCAATCCATGCCCGATACCTCGTCCAGCTCAATATTGTGATGACAATCACTGTCAGCTTTCCAAGGCAATTGAGGTGTCTGTCCAATTAACCAGAACCAGCCGCCATACTCAACTTTATCAAAGTCTTCCCAAACAGTATTTCCTGTAATTGGGTATTTGTATTCAACCTGAGCAGTATATTCTGTTGTATGTGCCTTAGTAACAACCTGAATTCTAGTATTACGTGTAAAAGGCATTACATTTCTCCTCAATCAATACAGTTTGAAACTAGATCAAGCTCTAAATAAGTATATGGGTCAACATCAAAGCATGGGTCGGGATGGTCGTCCATGTCTGGGACTTCGTATAAGAGGTCGAAGATATTTTTCATAGCTTAATGCAGGCAATTGATTTACTGTGAGTATAGCACACAATGTTAGTCTCTGTGTCTATGAACCTGTAAACGGTAAAGTTTGGATGAGACACTTCCTCAGATTTAAACCTCTCTTGTGAATCAGCTTGAACACAGCCTGCGATTAACAACCCTAGTGCAATAAGTCCAAAAGTTTTCATAATATTGTCTCCTATCAATTTGTTTAAGTGTGCCTTTGTAGAACGTATTCTAGGTCAGGCACAGGATTAAAGCAAGGTTTATTTTGGTTCAGTTTCAGTTGTTGCAGGTTTCTTTGGGCGAGAGGCTTTCTTTTCAGGTTTCTGTTCAGCCAAAGCTTCTTGTACCTTTTGTTCAATCAAAGCATCCAGGTCGAATTCGTCCTCATCAAATTCATCATCTGAAATTCCGCAACCGGTGCATTCGGGATTACCACAACCTTTTGCATTACGAGCTTCAAACATCTTATCGAGACGTTCACCAATCTGAATATGATCCAGCCAGATTTCTCGGCCTCGTTTCAGATCAATAAATTCTTCAGGAGTGAGAAAGTCCTGATAAACCTCTTCCATCAAAGCTTCAGCATTACGCCCCACAAATTCAACATGGTCACGAACGTTCTGCACAATCCCGCCAGATCCAAACGCAGCGGAATGGCACATCATGGTGGCGTAAGGCTTCACTTCGATTCCTGAACAAGAAAGTGCAATGAGTGATGCGGCTGAGTAAGCCTCAGCTTCAATAACTGCAATCACATCCGCTTGGCAGTTTTCAATGCAATTTTTGAACATCGCTGCGGAATTCATATTACCCCCATTTGAGGAAATATAGATTCGCACCAAATCCCCTTGCTGAGCGGAACGGAGTACTTGGAAAGCTTGCCGGTAGTACGTTGGGTCTTTAATGTCCTCATCCAGATAGATGTCAAAAGCATTGTAAGTCGTGCTGGACTGGCTTACTTCACACTGATCTTTAAACATTGGAATCAGGTTATCGTTGCTCATAGTGATTTTACTCCTTGGAAAATCCATAGTATTCAATTTCTGCTGCTGTACGTGCTGCGCATGCTTCTTCAAAGGAGTCTCCTCGATAAACTTGTGTAGTAATACGATTTTGTTTAATTACAGCAACCCATCTTGAGCCACTTTTATCGAAGTATACTCCTGTCCTGCCAGAAGTATTTACTTTACTACGCTTCTGGTCAAATGACTGCATACTAAGAGTTGCCCATTCACAAGTTTCTTTAGAGTAAATCTTAGCTCCGTGAATCCTATTAAGAGTATGTCCTTCTGGCGGATCACCCATGTCCTCGTAGAAATTCATAAACCCTTTTCCGTTTGGTTCCAGCCACCTAGGGTCCGCTATTACATCCCAATACCACTCTTTGTTATCCTCGTCTTTTAATCTTGTTATCATACTATCCCATGACCGCCATGCTGGAGTTTTAGTCATACCGTGAGTTGCCTTCGCGCACCCGCAAGATTTAACTTGTCCAGATCCTAGAGCACCTATGGGAATATCTTTTATTGTGCCACACTCGCATTGACAAGTCCATAAGTACCCTCCGTTAACTACAATGTCTGTGCTATAAAGGGCAGTCAATCTATTGAATTTTTGCCCGGTAATATCTTTTTTGGTTGCCTTACCTTTCATACAACCACAAGATGTTATTGAACCTTGATAAACTTCCCCAAGAGGTCTTTTAACGTTCTGACCACAAATGCATTTAAACATACCTGCTCGGGGAGACTTACTTGGCCGTACAATACGATCTGTTTCATACAAGTAAGTCAGGTATCCATAAGTTTCTCCCTCGACCGGAATTAATTTACGTCTCGTCACTTAGTTCTCCTTAGAGTTGGTTATAAAAACCACCCTCACGCTCAAAAGCAATCAAAATATCCCGTACAATACCACTCCGAACACAGTCTTCCTCAGTGAAGTTTGTAATACCAACACCCTCAATGTTATTACGTTGGAAGAATGCTGTAATCCAATCCAAGGCATTTTCTCCTTGCTTGATTGCTTGTCGTGGGTCTCCGCAGATCGCCAGAAACTTAACACCTTCACCAAGACGCGTTACCAAACTCAATACTTGTGCTTTACTTGCACATTGAATTTCGTCTGCAATGACTACGCAATCTTCATCAAAAGACCGACCTTGGAT
>Ga0065715_10088950_pt1 | contig 21325 bp, 23 predicted proteins | sample MisBulReplicate1_FD_59102 | JGI IMG/M metagenome (GOLD analysis project Ga0065715, IMG submission 59102) | Miscanthus rhizosphere microbial communities from Kellogg Biological Station, MSU, sample Bulk Soil Replicate 1 : eDNA_1 v2 (version 2) | ecosystem: Host-associated > Plants > Roots >...
GCCGGTCGGTCGCATCGAGCGACCGGCCGGCGTCCGGCGTTACGGCTGACCTACGACGGTGGGTTTCGCGGGCAGGACGAGATCCGTGTCCGGGACGATCATCGAAAGGCTCGTCGCCTCGATCGACCACTCGCGGTCCTGCGCGCTGAACCGCGAACGGAGCGGGATGCCCTGCAGGCTGTAGCAGAACTGTCCCTCGACGCCCTCGCTCGAGCTGGCGAGCGGACGCACGTCGTAACAGTGCGCGTGGGACCCAGCGATGTGGAGCTGCTCGACAACGACGCCGCTGAACAGATCTGGATGGGCGGTGAGCGACTCCTGGTAGAACGCCGCCGGATTCTGCTGCTGGAAGCTCCCGATGCCCGGCATGGCGACGCAGGTCGTCTGCGCTCTCACGCCAGAGCACATGAAGGCCCCGTCGAGAAGGGCGAACAGCGACAGGCGGCTGCTCTTCCCATCCACGGTGGTCATGACGTCGAAACGGGCTCTTCCTTGCTTCAGATACCACGTCTGCTCGCCGGAGAGGCTGTCGCTCCGGCCCGTCGCGGTGAATCGGTAGTGGACCTTGTACTCGACGAACTTCGAGACAAGGAGGATCTCGTTGAAGGGCGGAGAGGGCTCGGTGTATGGCGAGGGCGACACAGGACTCACCGTCGTCACGCCCCCGCACGAGCCTGACAGCACCAACAGCAGCGCCATGGCCGTGCGCGCTCCCCTCCGCACGCACGCGACTCTACGGCATTGAGCGATAAGGGTGGACCTTCTTCACGCTGGCTATACGAACGTATAGGTTCGAGTACGACCGATGAAGATCGTCATCCCCGGCGGCTCCGGTCACGTCGGAACGCTCCTCGCACGCGCCCTGACGTCTGGCGGGCACGAGGTGGTCGTACTGAGCCGTGAGCCGCGGGCAGCTCCGTGGCGCATCGCGGAGTGGGACGGCAGGACCGTGGGTGAATGGTCCCAGGAGATCGACGGCGCCGACGTCGTGATCAACATGGCCGGCCGCAGCGTGAACTGCCGGTACACGCCGGCGCACCGCGCCGAGATCATGGACTCACGGGTCGAGTCGACGCGTGCGGTGGGTATCGCGATCGCGCGCAGCAAGAAGCCGCCACGCGTCTGGCTCCAGGCGAGCACGGCGACGATCTACGCGCACCGGTACGACGCGGCGAACGACGAGGCGACCGGGATCATCGGCGGGTCGGAGCCGAACGCACCGGAAACATGGCGATTCAGCATCGATGTGGTGCGTGCCTGGGAGGCCGCCCTCGACGAAGCGAACGTCCCCAATACGCGAAAAGTGGCTCTCCGCTCCGCGGTGATCATGAGTCCCGAGGACGGCGGTCCTTTTGCGACGCTCATGCAGCTGGTCAGTCTCGGGCTCGGCGGACGCGCCGCCGATGGGCGCCAATACGTGTCATGGATCCATGACTCGGACTTCGTGCGCGCACTTCTCTGGATCATCGCGCACGACAAGCTTGCGGGAGTCATCAACGTCTCCTCCCCCAACCCGCTTCCGCAGGAGGACTTCATGCGCGCGCTGCGGAAGGCGGCGGGCGCGCGTGTTGGACTCCCCGCGCTGGGATGGATGCTCGAGATCGGCGCCGTCGTCATGGGAACGGAGACCGAGCTCATCCTGAAGAGCCGCCGGGTCGTTCCGGCTCGACTCCTCGGGAGCGGATTCGTCTTTACGCACCCGAACTGGCCCGACGCTGCCCTCGACCTCGTTCGTCGCTTATCACATTAGGAACGTCGCGAAGTGACCGGGCGTAGATACGGCGGCAACATCTGGCGCCTCTTCACCGTCCAGGCGCTGATCATGTTCATCCTCTGGGTCCCGATCTGGGTCGTCTTCCTCCAGCGGAAGGGACTCAACCTCACTGAGATCGGTCTGCTCGAGGCCGGCGCCTGGACGCTCACCGCGGCACTCGAGGTGCCGACGGGTGCGATCGCTGACCGCTGGGGTCGAAAGGCCTCGATGGCGATCGGCGCGTTCGCGTACGCGATGGCGATGTTCCTCATCCTCGCCGACGCGCTCTCGCCGCTGTTCCTTTTGGGTTACGCGCTCTGGAACTCATCGTCGGCGTTCGTGAGCGGCGCGGACTCGGCTCTGCTGTACGACAGCCTTCGTGCCGACGGACGCGCGTCCGAGGCCGCGAAGCAGACGGGCCGGTACACCGCGATCCAGCAGGGCTCGCAAGGCATCGCGTCGCTCGTGGGCGCCGCGCTCGCGACCGTCGACATCACGCTCTGTTTCACGCTGTGCGGCATCGGCGCGCTCGTGGCGAGCGCTCTCGCGCTGACGATGAAGGAGCCACCGCACACCGACGAAGAGGGCGAGGTGCGCCTTGGTTATTGGAAGAACCTTCAGACGGCCATCGGGATCGCCGCGCGTAGGCCGATCGTGCGGGCGCTGCTGCTGCTGAGCGCGATGATCCTCGTCGTCCCGCTCGTCGTGTACTACGCGCTGTTGCAGCCGTACGCACTGTTCGTGGGCCTGCCGATCGCATCGCTCGGCGTCGTCGTCGTGGGCGTGCAGCTCACCAACGTCGTCGCATCGTGGCTCGCGCACCGGACACAGGGACGATTCGCGCTCACGGATGTCGTGACGGTGGGCGTCGTCGTGCTGATCGTCGCGAGCGCTGGGCTCGCTCTCCTCCCCTCGATACCAACGGTCGCTCTGATGCTCGCGGTCGCGCTCGTGCCCGCGCTCTGCGCACCGCTCCTGACAGCGCGAATCAACGACCTCATCCCAAGCGCGCAGCGCGCGACGATCCTGTCGCTGAGCGCGCTGCTGTTCGAGCTCGGCCTCGCCGTCGCGATGCCGCTGCTCCTTGCCTCGGCCGACCTCTTCGGCGCGCCGGCGGCGATCGGTGTCGCGACGGCTGCGCTCGCTCTCACCGTGCTGCCGTTCCTGTTCATCTGGCGGACGTCCGAGCAGCCGGCGCCTGGCGCCACGGGTAGTTAGAGGAAGTTGAAAAGCTGCGGGAGCCGCGCGAACTGGCCGGACACGAGGACGAGCCCCATCACGATCACGAGCGTGCCGCCAGCGAGATTCAGCACACGGATCCCGCGGGCGAGGGCGCGCGTCACGCGGCGAGTGCCACCGATGCCCGCGGCGATGATGAGGAACGGCACGCCCAGACCGAGTGCGTACGCGAGGAGTAGCACCGCACCCGATGCGAGGTCCTCGTTGAGGAGCAGGTCGAGGATCAGCGCGAGATACGGACCGACGCATGGCGTGAACCCGACGCCGAACGCGAGCCCGATGAGGAACGAGCGCGGTAGTCCGGTCGTGTTGCCCTCCAGCCGGAGATCGAGCTCGCGCATGAGGAACGGGATCGTGATGAGACCGACCATGTGCATGCCGAGCACGATGAGCAGGAGACCGCCCAGGCGCTGCAGCCAATAGACGAGCTCACCCGCGAGCGCTCCGACCAGCGCGATCGCGACCCACAGCAGCGTGAACACGACGCTGAAGCCGATGACGAACGCGAGCGCGTGCGCGACGGTGCGCGTCCGCTGCGTTCCCGCGAGCGCGGCTTCTCCCGCCATGTTCACAAGGAATGCCGGTACGAGCGGCAGGACACACGGCGAGAGGAACGAGAGGATGCCCGCGCCGAACGCGATCACAACGTTCATCGATGGCTAGCGTATCTTCGCGCGAAGACCGGTCCGGGGAGAAAGCATGGCAACTGCGAAGGCGAAGGCCAGTGGTGACGGGACCAAGGCGAAGCCGTGGAAGCTCAAGACGCCACCCGGCACATCCGACTATCAGATGTATCGCGCGGAGGACGCCGATCCGCCCGCGATCGTCTGCGTGGTGGGGACGACAGAGCTGCGCTACCACTTGAGCGCGATCGAAGACCTTCACGCGATGCTGAAGAAGCACGGCGACTGGATGCTCCTCGGCAGCGCCGACGAGCAGAAGCCCGCGGCGGAGGGCACCGTCGAGGCCTGGGGACGTTCGCCGAAGAATCCGGTGAAGGGCTGGTACGGGCTGAAGAAGGGACTGCGCGGCCGCTTCGGCATGTACATGCCGCCCCTTCTCGAGGCTCTGGGACTCGCTGAGGTCACTCACGACGCGAAGAACAACCGGATGAGGGCCATCTAGCGGTCGCAGGGTCGCGCTTTGGTCTCGCTCTGTTCAGCAGGGCTACCCTTTAGTAGCCCCCTGGCGCAGCATTCCCGCCCTCGAACCAGTGGGTGGAGACGGGATGAGCCAGACCGCGGATAGAAGCAGCCAGGATGTGCCGCTGAGAGGCGGACCGGTCAGCCCGCGGCGCCTCTTGGGGGCGCTGCGCGAGGTCACGCTCGCGGCGATGCATGCGCACACGCCGACGGAGGTCGCGCTCGTTGCCGCGACGCAGGTCTGTCAGCTCATGGAGTGCGACGAGGCGGTCGTGCGCTGGTGGAACGCGGAGCGCGCGAGCCTGGAGCTGCTCGCCGACACGCGACCCGACCGCACCGGGCGGGCTGGTGACCTCGCGAGCGGCGAAGGCGCGGTCGGCCTGGCGTTCTCGACGGCCGCGCCGGTCATCGTCGAGGACTACGCGCACTGGGAGCATCGCGTGTCTTCCTCCATCGCCGTCGGCAGCGGCGTGGCGGTACCTCTCGTGATCCAGGACTCCCCAGCCGGAGCCATCGCGATCTACTCACGCGAGTCGCGCAGCTACAAGGAGACCGACGTCCAGCTGCTGGCGCTGTTCGCGGATCAGGTGGCTCCGGTGTTCGAGGCGGCGCTTCTGCGCATCGCCTCGCAGCGTGCGACTCGCCGCGCGGACGCGACCGACCGCCAGCTCCGCGACATGCTCGATGCGGCGCTCGACGCGCACATCGTGATGGACTCCGAGGGCCGCATCACGCGATGGAACGCCCAGGCCGAGGCGATGTTCGGTTGGCGCCATGACGAGATCGTGGGCAAGGAGCTCGCGGCGACGCTCGTTCCGCCTGAGTTCCGCGACGCCCACCGTAAGGGACTCGCGCACTATCTGAAGACCGGCGATGGCCCGATCCTCCGTCGACGCGTCGAGGTCGAGGCCATCAGGAAGAACGGCATCTCCTTCCCTGTCGAGATAACCGTCGCGCCGATCGGCACGACCGAAGGGCCGGCGTTCAGCGCGTTCCTCCGCGACATCAGCGAGCGGCGCCAGGTCGAGCAGCAGCTCCGGCGTCTCGCGATGCACGACGCCCTCACCGGCCTGCCGAACCGTCTGCTCCTGTATGACCGCGCGGAGCAGTCCTTCGCGAACGCGCAGCGCACGAAGTCGGCGGTCGCCCTGCTCCTGATGGACCTCGACGGCTTCAAGGACATCAACGACGCATACGGACATCACGTCGGCGACATCCTTCTGCAGGAGGTGTCGGTGCGCCTGCGCGAGGGCCTGCGCGGGTCCGACACTGTGGCGCGCCTCGGCGGTGACGAGTTCGCGGTGCTCTTGCCAGACACGGACGTTGCGGGCGCGTTCGCCGCTGCGAAGACGCTGCGCACATCGCTGGAGGCTCCGCTGACGATCGAGGGCGTGCGGATGCCGGTCGGGTCGAGCATCGGTATCGCTCTCTTTCCTGCGCACGGCGACGATCCGCTGACGCTGCTGCGGCGCGCGGACATCGCGATGTATGTCGCGAAGCGCCGTGGCACGGGCGTCGCGCTCTACGAGGAAGGCAGCGATCTCGAGGGCGCTGCTCGCCTTGGCCTCGCATCGGACCTGCGCGAGGCGCTCGATCGCGGCGACCTGCACCTTCATTACCAGCCCGTGATCGATCTGGCGACGAATCGCGTCTGCATGATGGAGGCGCTCGCGCGCTGGGATCATCCGCGGCTCGGGCTCGTCTCGCCGACCGAGTTCATCCCATTGGCGGAGCGCTCCGGAGTCATGCCGCAGCTTTCGACGTGGGCGCTCAAGACCGCGCTGGAGAAAGCGCGCCAGTGGCAGACGCGAGGGATCGCGATCGCGGTCAACATGGCCGTCTCCGACTTGTCCGATACCACGTTTCCCGATCGCGTCCGTGCTGCCGTGGAAGAGGCCGGCGTGGCGCCCGCGGTGCTGCACCTCGAGGTCACGGAGAGCGGTGTGATGAGCGAGCCCGAGCGGATCCTCACCTGTCTCGAGCGCCTGCGCGATATCGGCGTGCAGTTGGCGATCGACGACTTCGGTACCGGATCGTCCTCGCTCGCATATCTGCATCGCCTGCCGATCCAGGCTTGCAAGATCGACCGTTCGTTCATCCGCCGCCTCACGTCGCAGGCATCGAGCGTCGCGATCGTGCGGGCCACGATCGAGCTGGCGCACGCACTCGAGCTCCGCGTTATTGCCGAAGGCGTCGAGGACGTTGAGACGCTCGAGGTCCTGCGAGGCATGGGGTGCGATCTCGCCCAGGGCTACTACATCTCCGAACCGATCCCCGACCATGCCACCGAGGCTTGGATGGCGGGTTCATCCTGGGCGGGTGCCGGCACGTAAAGAGATCGTGCGCTTCGCCCTCGTCGCAGCAGGACTCGTCCTTCTTCTGACGCTGTCCTGCGGCGGCGCGGCACCGAGCCAGCCAGCGCCCACCGCAGCGGCAACGAGCGCTCCGGCCGCGGCGACGACCAGTCCAACGCCCGCGCCAACCGCGTCACCAACGCCGACCGCGGCCGTCGCGACGATCGAGATGGGTGACAACTTCTTCGAGCCGGCGCAGCTCACGGTGAAGGTCGGTACGACAGTCACGTGGAAGGTCGTCGGTCAGTCGACGCATGACCTAGCGGCGCGGGATGGCTCGTTCGCCAACCGCACGATGACCTTCGGACAGACCCTTTCGTTCACGTTCACCAAAGCGGGCCGCTACCCGTATGTGTGCATGCAGCACGAGGGCGACGGGATGGTCGGCGAGGTGACGGTCATCGACTAGCGGGCATGGCACCACGCCTGCATAGCGCTGAGTGACATGGCTGCTCAGGGGAGCCGGGCGAGGACCGCACTGATCGAGCGCGTCTGCGACGCCCATCGAGACCGCGACCCCGAGGGTCCGCTGGTGACCACGGTCGATGGTGTGTGGGCGTTCTGCGCCGGGTTCGGCGCCTCGGATCACAACTGGCGCGTGATCGAGCCGGTGACCCGGCAGCGGCTCGAAGCGGAGCTCATGACGCGCGAGGCCGATGCGTTAGGGGGCTAGCACCCATATCTGCAGGGTGTGGAATGTGACCTTTAGGCCATGTCGCTGGGCCCACAGAGGTCCACGCTGTAGTCATGACGACCTTCTTGATAACGCCACTATCCGTGACGAGAAGCCTCTTTCTCGCGGGTCTGGCCGAGTGCTCGACGTGCGGATCGCCTGTGCGGCCGAGCGCGATGACGAGCGCCTTCGTGCGCCGGTTCCTGCCTTCATCCGCGAAGGCGTTTTGCACGTTCTGCAGCACGACGACGGACTACCACCTGGAGCCACGCCGAGTCGTGACCACGACCACGTCCGCTGACCCGACCCCTTAGCCGATCGCCTCCGCAAGATCCTCGATGAGGTCGTGAACGGTCTCGATACCGACCGACAAGCGGACCAGACCGGCAGGCGGCGCAAGCTTCGTCCCGCGAACGGAACCGTGGGTCATCGCCAGCGGGACCTCGATCAGCGACTCGACGCCCCCGAGCGACTCCGCAAGCGCGAAGATCTTCGTCCGCGCCGCCATTCGCTTCGCGGCGGCCTCGCCAGCCTTGAGCTCGAACGACAGCATCCCGCCGAACGCGCGCATCTGCCGCCTCGCGACGTCATGCTGCGGGTGCGCGCGAAGCCCCGGGTAGTTCACGCTCTCCACTTTGGGGTGCTCGCTCAGCCACTCTGCGACCGCCTGACCATTCGCGGAATGCCGTTCCATGCGCACGCCGAGCGTCTTCGCGCCGCGGAGGACGAGCCAAGCGTCGAGCGGACCGGGCACTCCACCGACGGCGTTCTGCAGGAACGCGAGCCGCTGCCGCAGCTCGGGATCGTTGCCGATGATCGCGCCGCCGACCACATCTGAGTGCCCACCGATGTACTTCGTCGTCGAATGGAGGACAAGGTCCGCCCCGTGCGCGAGCGGATTCTGCAGATACGGGCTCGCGAAGGTGTTGTCGACGGCCGCGAGCGCCTTTCCTTTGTGCGCGATCTCGGCGAGGGCGCGGATGTCGAGCACCTTGAGCATCGGGTTGGTCGGCGACTCGATCCACACCAAACGGGTGTTCTTGCGCAGCGCCTTACGCACTCCGCCGAGGCTGCGCATGTCGACCGCCGTCGTGGCGATGCCGAGCTGCTCGAAGACGCGCACGAAGAGCCGGTAGGTCCCGCCGTACACATCGTCGCCCATGACGACGTGGTCGCCGGCCTTGAGGAGATGCGCGATCGCGTCTGTCGCCGCCATGCCCGAGCCGAACGCGAGAGCCCAGCGCCCGTCCTCAAGCGCGGCGAGACATGTCTCGAGCGCTGTGCGGGTCGGATTCCCGGTCCGGGCGTACTCGTAGCCCTTGTTCTTCCCGACCGCAACCTGCGCGAAGGTCGACGTCTGGAAGATCGGCACGGTGACCGCGCCGGTGAGCCCCTCGGGCTCCTGGCCGGCGTGGATGGCGAGGGTGTCAAAACCGGGCTTGCGCTTCCGCGTCGGCACGCGATTCAGTATGCGGCGTAGCGTGTGCCTGTGAGTGACGGGGACAACCGACGTCGGCGCGTGCTCGTCGTCGAAGACGACAGCGATATCGCGTCGCTGCTCTCAGAGATCCTGGAGAACGAGGGCTACGCCGCGGTCGCTGTGAGCGACAACGACGATCTCAGGAGTCAGCTTGACCCGCGACCGGATCTCATCGTGCTCGACCTGCGTCTCACCCGTGGCAGCGCGGACCAGATCCTCCAGTCGGTGCGCGCTCGCGGCATGGGAGACGTGCCGGTGGTCCTGCTGAGCGCGGCCGGCGACCTCCCCGAGCGCGCCAAAGAGCTGGCTGTCAGCGCATACCTCGCGAAGCCGTTCGAGCTCGAGGAGCTGCTCGTCGTCGTGCGCAAGTTCCTTTAAAGGCGCCGCTCGTTAGCTCGCCGTTACAAGCGGTGGCGGGATGCACGCGACTGACGCGAGCGATGACAAATGGCGCGCCGCTTGCTTCGTCATCGGACGTGATCATCGGTCGCCCGCGCGAAACCGAGGCGGTCGCGTCGTTACCAACGCGGCACGGCGAGCTCCAGATCCACGTCTTCCGTCTCGGTGACACCACCGAGGTCATCGCCCTCGTACATGGTGACGTCTCCGGGGACGAACCCGTCCTCGTGCGTCTCCATTCCGAGTGCCTCACCGGAGAGGCGCTTGGCTCTCTTCGCTGCGACTGCGGTGAGCAGCTCGAAGCCGGACTCGACCAGGTGGGACGCGCCGAGCGTGGCGTGCTCCTTTATCTGCGCCACGAGGGACGAGGCATCGGACTGTTCGACAAGATCCGCGCGTACGCGCTCCAGGACGGCGGTCTGGACACCGTCGACGCGAACGTAGCGCTCGGTCTGCCGATCGATGGCCGCGACTACGCAGCCGCCGCCGAGGTGCTCCGGAGGCTCGGCGTCCGGCGCGCGAGGGTCATGACGAACAATCCCGCGAAGCTCGAGGCCCTAGAAGAACACGGGGTCGAGGTCGTCGAGCGCGTGCCGATCGAAGCGCTCCCCAACCCCGTGAACCTCACGTACTTGCGCACCAAGATGAACCGAATGGGCCATTTGCTCGATGGCCCATCGTTCATGTCGTCGGCCCCGAGCAAGAACGGACACCATGCGCGGCCGGCCGTGACGGTCCACTACGCGCAGACGATCGACGGTCGCATCGCAGCGCGCAACGGTGACGCGCACTGGGTCAGCGGCGAGTCATCGCTGCAGCTGGCGCACGAGCTTCGCGCATCCCATGACGCGGTGATGGTCGGGATCGGCACGGTGCTCGCCGACGATCCGCACCTCACCGTGCGACTCGTCGAAGGCCCCTCGCCGACCCGCGTCGTCGTGGACAGCACGCTCCGCGTTCCTGTCGAAGCGAACGTCCTCGCCGATCGGACCGTGCGCACGATCATCGCGACGACACCGATGGCGTCGCTGGAGCGCGCGCGCGCGATCAAGGAGGCCGGCGGAGAGATCGTGCGTGCGCATGCCGACGAGAACGGCGATGTCGACCTGAGCGACCTGCTGCGGCGGCTGCGCGCCATCGGCATCGGTTCGCTTCTCATCGAGGGCGGCCGTGGCATCATCACCTCCGCGTTGCGTGATCATCTTGTCGACCGTCTCACGGTGTGCATCGCGCCGAAGGTCATCGGCGAGGGCATCGCCGCCGTCGGCGATCTTCACATCGACTACCTGCGCGAGGCGCTCACTTTCTCGAGCTCGCGCTTCGTACCGTGCGGTGAGGACCTGATCTTCTACGGCGAACCACTCTGGGAGGCAGCGCGCCAGAGCGCCTGATGACCGCGAGCGTCTGGTTCCCCCGCGCGCGCGAGGTCGAGATCCGCGATGAGACTGTCGGTCACGCCGGCCCTGGCGAGGTCCGCGTCCACGCCATCGCATCCGGCCTATCGCACGGCACCGAGATGCTCGTGTTCCGCGGCGAGGTGCCCATGGACCTCGCGCTCGACCTGCCGACGCTCGCCGGCAGCTACGCCTTCCCCATCAAGTTCGGCTATGCGAGCGTGGGTCGCGTCATCGAAACGGGCGCGGGCGTGACGGAGCTCGCGCCGGGCGATCACGTGTTCGTGCATCACCCGCATCAGCAGGACTATGTCGTCCGTGCTGCGTCCGCGGTGCGGCTTCCAAAACGGTTGCCGCCGGAGCTCGGCGTGTTCCTCGCGAATTGCGAGACCGCGCTGAACGTCGTGCTCGATGCGCACCCGCATCTGGGCGACGAGGTCGTGGTGATCGGCCAGGGCGTGGTCGGCCTGCTCGTGACGCAACTCCTGGAGCGAGCCGGCGCGCTGGTCACCGCGGTCGAGCCGATCGCCGGCCGCCGGGAGCTCGCGCTGCGCGGCGGCGCTGAGGACGCAGTAGCGCCCGAGGCAGCCCTGGCGCGGGTCATGACGCGCACGAATGGCCGCGGTGCTGATGTGGTGGTCGAGGCGAGCGGGAACGCAACGGCACTGCAGCTCGCGATCGACGCCGCCGCGTTCCAGGCGTCGGTCGTGGTGTGCTCGTGGTATGGGACCAAGCCGGTAAGCCTCGATCTCGGCTCCCGTTTCCACCGGCAGCGTCTGCGCCTCGTCAGCTCGCAGGTCTCGCAGATCGATACGGCCCTTGCGCCGCGTTGGGATCGCCAGCGACGCCTCGACACCGCGCTCGCGCTGCTCGAGGAGCTCGTCCTCGGCCCGCTCATCTCGCACCGCATCCCGTTCTCGCGCGCCGCGGAGGCGTACGAGCTCGTGGACCAGCGCCCCGAAGAGACCGTGCAGGTGATCCTCACCTACGACTGAGCCTGCGGTGCTGCTCGTCAGCGGCGACATCGCGCGCCGGACCGGCGGCAACCTCTACGACCGGCGCATGGAGCGCGCATGCCGGCGAGCTGGTATGCGTCTCCGCATGGTAGCTGTCACGTCGACGGCGCAGGCGCGGTCCGAGCTGCGGCGACTTCGTCCGCGCGTGATCGTGATCGACAGCATCGCGATCACGATCGCTGCGCCTCTGATCGGTTGGATCCGTCGCGAGCTCGGTGCACGCGTCGTCCTGCTCATGCACATGCCGACAGACGCGCGCGGAACGCTCGCGCTGCTGCGCGAGGCCGACCGCGTCATCGCCGTCAGCTCCGACCTCGCCCGCACGCTCGCGCGGAAGGGCGCGCATCGTTCGCGTCTCTCCGTGGTCCCACCGGGGTGCGACGGGATCCCTCGCGTCGCGCGCCGAACGCGGAAACGGCGTGAGCACACTTTGCGCGTCCTCGCGGTCGCGAACTGGTCGGCGACGAAAGGCATCGCGACCCTGGCCGGGGCGGCGGCGCAGGTGCCGGAGGTCCATCTCGACCTCGTCGGCGACCCCGGGAAGGGTCCCTACCGCGAGGTCGTCCGCGGGCGCATCAGGTCAGGAGGGATGGGCGGCCGCGTCGTGGTCTGCGGAGCGCTTGATGAGCGGGCGCTCGCGCGGCGCTACGCGGAGGCGGACGTGTTCGCGCTGCCCACGGAGCGTGAGGGATACGGGATCGTGTTCGGTGAGGCGCTCGCCCATGGCCTGCCCGTCATCGCTGCGGACATCGCTCCGGTGCGCGCGATCGTCGGCGACGCCGGTCTCTACGTTCCACCGCGCCAGGTGCGCTCCCTCGCGGCGGCACTGCGGCTCATGACGGACGAGTGGCTGCGTCGGCGGCTCGCGAGGAATGCGCGGGTCAGGGCGCGAACGCTACCCCGCTGGTCCGCTAGCCAAGCTGCTTTCGTCGCTCTCATCGCGCACGAAATACGCGCGGCCGTAACCAGGTCGTGATCGCACGGTCTCAACGGCGGTCGGTTCGATCCGCGTCCAGTGATGCCCTTCCACAGCTCCGGCGGCACAGTACGCCCACACGCCCTGCTCCACCGTGACGGATGAATCTCCTCGGTCCTCATGCTTCCAGATGCAGACGAACTCGATCAGTGCGGCCATTTTGCCCTCCCGAAACGTCCTCTCTGTTCGGGAGGCTCGCCCTCAGGCGACCCCGCGTCATGACGGAATCGTCACGCCTAGGAAACCTTCGAGATTTGCGGTTCAACAGCCACGAGATGCGGATGGCCGTTGCCAGCTGGTGACCGCAGAGCCTCGATCGTGGTGGGATCGATGCGCGTCCATTGATGCTGATCGGTCGCTCCGGCCGGGCAGTAGGCCCATGCCTTTTGCTCCACCGTGATCGCCGGCTCACTCCGGCGCTCGTGGGATGCGGTGCAAACGAACTCGATCATTGCGGCCATCGCGTCAACCCCCCCTGCAACCCTGATCTTCGTGGTCATCCCGTGCAGCGCGTCTGCTTGACGTCACGCCATCCGGTACACCCCCCTGGTCGGCAAAGTTGCGCCGCGCGCGATACGCCGACGAGCCGTCATGTAGAGGATTCTCGAAAGTCGGCGCCGGATTTTCAAGAATTTTCGGCGCGGCGAAATTTTACGGTCCGTAATGCAGCGGCCCCGGTGGCCGAGGGCCGGCGGATCTAGCGGGCGCGGCGCCTCTGATGCGCGACGAATTCGAGCAGGTCGGCCTTGGTGATGATCGAGACCGGCCGGTCGTCCGAGGCGGCGAGCAGCGCGGGTGCGCCTGACGAGAGCTCCGCGTAAAGGCGCTCGATGTCCTCGTTCGCCTGGACCACCGGGAACGGGGCCTCCATCACGCGCTCCACGCGCTCGTCGACGAGCGCGGGTTCGCGGAAGACGCGGTCGAGCATCGTCGTCTCCTGCACGCTGCCGACGATGTCTGTGACGTGCGTCGCCTCGCCGTCCGCCACCACCGGGATCTGCGAGATGCCGTATTGCTGCATCGTGTCGATCGCGGACCGCACGGTCTGCCCCTTGGAGACGACGATGAGGACGGGCGTGCCCATGCGATCGCGCACGACGTCGAGCACGGTCGCCTGCACGGGGTACCGCTCGAGGTATCCGTTCTGGCGCATCCATTCGTCGTTGTAGATCTTCGAGAGGTAGGAGCGGCCGGAGTCAGCGAACAGCACGAGGACGAACGCGCTCTCGTCGAGCTCTTTCGCGATCTCGAGGGCAGCGAACATCGCGGTGCCGGACGAGCCGCCGACAAGGATCCCCTCTTCGCGGGTGAGGCGGCGCGCGGTGAGGAACGAATCCCGGTCGGACACGCGCAACCAGCGATCGACGAGCGTCTTGTCGAATGTCCCGGGATAGAAGTCCTCGCCGATGCCCTCGACCTTGTACGGGTGGATCCCGCCGGTGTAGAGAGAGCCCTGCGGATCGGCGCCGACGATCTGGATCTTCGCGTTGCGTTCCTTTAAGTAGCGGCCTGCCCCGGTGACCGTGCCGCCGGTCCCGATGCCGAGCACGAGGTGCGTGATCTTTCCGTCGGTCTGCTCCCAGATCTCGGGCCCGGTCGTGTTGTAGTGCGCCTCGGGATTCATCGCGTTGTAGTACTGATTCGGCAGGAAGCCTCCGGGTGTCTCCTTCGCGAGCCGTTCGGCCACCTTGTAATAGGACTCCGGGGACTCAGGCGGCACCGCGGTGGGGCACACGACGACCTCGGCGCCGAACGCTCGCAGCAGATCGCGCTTCTCTTGACTCTGCTTGTCGGCCATGGTGCAGATGACGCGGTAGCCCTTGATCGCCGCGGCCATCGCGAGACCCACGCCGGTGTTGCCGCTCGTCGGCTCGACGATCGTGCCGCCCGGCTTCAGCAGACCGCGCCGCTCCGCATCTTCGATCATCCGCAGTCCGATGCGGTCCTTGATCGAGCCGCCGGGATTGAGATGCTCGAGCTTGCCAGCGAGCGTCGGCTTCAGACCCCGCCCGATGCGTGAGAGTCGGACCAGCGGCGTGTTCCCAACGAGCGCGAGGATGTCCGGGGCGAGATCCACTTCGCGTGATGTTAGGTCCTGAGGTAAGGTCGTCGGCATGTCTCAGGTCGAGACGGCAGATGCCCTCACCCGCGACCTATTCGTCCGCGTTCCGCCCGAACGGGCCTTCACGTCGTTCGTGAATCTCGGACGGTGGTGGCCGCGCGAATACACCTGGTCACAGAACGTCCTGCACTACATCGGCATCGAGCCGCGGCTCGGCGGCGCGTGCTTCGAGCGCGGACCGCACAACTTCGAATGCGACTGGGGACGAGTTCTCGTCTGGGAGCCGCCCGGGCGGATCGTGTTCACCTGGCAGATCGCGTTCGACCGCACACCGGAGCCGAATCCGGAGAAGGCGAGCGAGGTCGAAGTGCGCTTCACCGAGGAGTCGCTCGGGACCCGCGTGGTCCTGGAGCATCGGGCGTTCTCGCGGCACGGCGAGAAGGCGAGCGCATATCGCGCCGGCATGGACTCGCCGGAGGGCTGGCCGATGATGCTGGAGCGCTACGCGAAGTCGGTCTAGCTCGGTGCCAGACGCAAGCGACGACGTCAGAGCGAGCCAGCGCGATCTTGTCCGCCGTGGTTACGACGCGATCTCTCGGGCATACCGCAGCGATGAAGGCACGGCCAACGCAGGAACCGACGAGCACCCGGATCAGTACGAGCGATGGGTCGACGACTTGGCGCAACTGCTGGTGCCGCGCGCAAGGATCCTCGACCTCGGATGCGGCGCCGGCGTTCCCGCCACCAAGCTGCTGACCGAGAAGAACTTCGACGTTCTGGGGCTCGACATCTCCGCCGTGCAGATCGAACGCGCCCGCCGGCTCGTACCGGGAGCCACCTTCGAGCAAGCGGACATGGTCACCTGGGAACACGCGCCGGCGTCATTCGATGCGGTGGTCTCCTTCTACGCGCTCATCCATGTCCCACTACAGGACCAGCGGAAGCTCTTCCCAAAGATCCATCGTTGGCTTCGCCCGGGCGGTTACCTGCTCGCGATCGTCGGCTTTGAGCGCTGGACGGGCGTCGAGGATTACTTCGGGACCGTGATGTTCTGGGACCATGCCGACCGGGAGACCTATCTCGCATGGCTCACGGAGGCTGGCCTCGTGCCTGTCTGGGATCGCTTCGTACCCGAGGGCAACGTCGGCCACACGCTGGTATTAGCGCGACGGTGATCTATTCCTGACGGGTGCAACGTATTCGTACGGGCGATGCTCCAGCTTCGCGGGAGGAAACGATGAGCGAGAAGAGCCTGTACGACCGCCTCGGTGGTGTCTTCGCGATCGCGGCTGTTGTGGACCACTTCAGTGACGCGGTCGTGCAGAACCCCATCGTCGGCAAGACCTCGAAGAACCCTGCCCTGCGCGAGTGGCACACGAAGAACCTGGGCCGCTTGCCGGGCCTCAAATTCATGCGGACGCTGTGGGTGTGCAACGTGGCAGGTGGGCCGCAGGAGTACACGGCGACCCACCCCGGTAAGACGACGGTCGGTCTTGAAGAGGCCCACCGCGGCCTGCGCATCGCACCTGCCGAGTTCGACGAGGTCGCAGCGGAGCTCGGGCGCACCCTGGACTTCTTCAAGATCCCCAAGCGCGAAAAGGATGAGGTGCTGGCCGCCTTCGCAGCGCACAAGAACGAAGTGACCGAAGGCGCTCGGACAGCCGGAGCACGTTAGGCCGGCCGATCGCGGGGCCTTGGTTCAGCGCTCGACGAGCATGTACACGCCGACGGCGATGAGCACGATGGGCACGAAGAACGGCTGCAGCTCCGGCGGCAGATGCAGGCCGAAGATGTCGGCGATGGCGACGATCGCGAGGAGTCCGGCGGGGACGAGCAGTCCTGGATGGTCGGTGTGGAACAGGAACACGATCGCGAGCGCGATCGCGAGCGAGGCGAGAAAGATCGGCGACGCCGCCTCGGACGGCAGCGGCAGCCAGGTCGGGATGACGAGGCCGAGCCCGAAACCGATCAGCACCGCGGCCGGGACCATGTAGACGTACTGCCGCGTACCGACGTACCACGCCGCGAGGAACGCGACGCCGAGGGCGACGAATAGATAGGCGCCCGCGTTCGCGATGCTCAGGTTGAGGTATGGCGACAGCGCCTGGAGGAGGAACGGCGCGCCGACGGCGACGAGGATCGAGCCGCCGAGGATCCCGCGTCGGACGCCCATCGGTCGCGTGGTCGCGCGCACGGTCACGTCCTTCCGCTAGGCGTCAGGCAGCGCACCCGTATCGAGCGGCCGCGCAGCCTCACCCTGCAACGACTCCGCGTACTTTAGCCCGCTGCCGGTGTTGAACACGACGACGCTCTCGTCGTCGTGGATCCAGCCGTCGCGACGCAGCTTCGCGGCCGCGGCGATGGCACCCGCGCCCTCGGGGCAGACCAGCATCCCTTCCATCATGCCGACCAGGCGCATCATGTCGCGCATCTCGTCGTCGGTCACAGCCAGCGCGATTCCCGCACTCTCGCGCAGTGCGCGAAGGACGAGGAAATCGCCGAGCGCCTTCGGCACGCGGAGGCCCGCCGCGAATGTCTGCGGGTCGGGCCACGCCTGCGACTCGCTCGCACCCGCCTCGAACGCGCGCACGATCGGGGCGCAGCCGGCGGCCTGTGCCGACACGAACCGCGGCATGTCGTCGCGCGCGATCCATCCGATCTCACGGAGCTCCTGGAATCCCTTCCACATCCCGATGAGGCCGACTCCGCCGCCGGTCGGATACACGATGACGTCGGGCAGCTGCCACTCGAGCTGCTCGGCAAGCTCGAAGCCCATCGTCTTCTTCCCCTCGATCCGGTACGGCTCCTTGAGGGTCGACGCGTCGTACCAGCCGCGCTCGGAACACGCGCGCTTCACGACCGCTCCCGCGTCCGCGATCGAGCCCGGGACGAAGTACACCTCAGCGCCGTACGAGGCGGTTTCGCGCACGATCGTCTGCGGCGTCGTGTCCGGCATCACGACGACGACGCGGATCCCCGCCCGCGCCCCGTATGCGGCCCAGGCCGCTCCGGCGTTGCCGGCGGTCGGGAGCGCGATGGTGCTCACGCCGAGCTCGAGCGCGCGGGTGACGCCAACCGCCGCGCCGCGCGCCTTGAACGTCCCGGTGGGGAGCAGGCCCTCGTCCTTCACGCGTAGGTTCGGGATGTCGAGCTCCTCCCCTATCCGGCGCGCGTCGAGAAGCGGTGTCATCGGCTCGCCGAGCGTCACGACGTGTGCGGCATCGTCCATCGGGAGTAGCTCGCGGTAGCGCCACATCGTGGCCGGTCGCCGCGCGAGGACCTCACGCTGCATCGCCTCGTGGACGCGCTCGAGGTCGTAGCGGACAAGTAGCGGACCACCGTCGTTGGTGCAGGTCTGCTGCAGCGTGTCGAGCTGGAAGTCCTCGCCGGCGCGCGAGCACTCGAGGTGCGTCGCGAACGACTTCACGCGGCGCGTTCGATCTTCGCGCCCAGCGCCCGCAGGCGGCTATCGAGGTCCTCGTAGCCGCGGTCGATCTGCTCGACGTTGTTCATCGTGCTCTGACCCTTCGCACAGAGCGTGGCCGCGAGTAGTGCCATGCCCGCACGGATGTCCGGACTGCGGAGGTCGCTGCCGTACAGCTGCGACGGCCCCACAACGACCACGCGGTGCGGGTCACAGAGGACGATCCGCGCACCCATGCTCTCGAGTGAGCTGACCCAATACATCCGGCCGGGGAACATCCACTCATGTATGAGCACCGTGCCTTCGGCCTGCGTCGCGCATGCGATCGCTATGCTCGTGAGGTCGGTCGGGAAGCCGGGCCAGGGCTGCGATTTGATCGTCGGGAGCGCGCCGCCGATGTCCTCTTCGATGACATAGCGGTCGGTCGCCTTCACAACGATGTCCTCACCGACGACTTCCGTGTCGACTCCGAGGCGTTTGAACGCCATCCGCGTCATCCGCAGGTGCTGCGGCACCGCGTTCTTGATCGTGATCTGCCCGTGCGTCATCGCGGCAGCGCCGATGAGTGAACCCACCTCCATGTGGTCGCTGAGGATCGTGTGATCCGTCCCGCCGAGCCGCTCGACGCCCTCGATGCTGATCGTGTTCGTCCCGATCCCCCCGATGCGCGCGCCCATCTTGACGAGGGCGCGAGAGAGCTGCTCCACGTGCGGCTCGCTCGCGGCGTTGTGGAGCACCGTCTTGCCGGACGCGAGGACCGCTGCCAGCAGCGCGTTCTCCGTGGCCGTGACGGAGGCCTCGTCAAGGATCACATCAGCGCCGCGTAAGCCGGACGTTCGTAGCGCATAGCCGTCCCGTGAAACGTCGAGCTCCGCTCCGAGCGCGCGCAGCGCCAGGAAGTGCGTGTCGGTGCGCCGGCGTCCGATGACATCACCGCCCGGAAGGCCGAGCTTCACCTTCTTGTGACGCGCGAGGAGCGAGCCGGCGAACAGCAGTGAGGTGCGGATCTCGCCGGCGAGCGCGGGCGGCACGTCCGTCGACCGGATCGAGCCGGTGATCCGGACCGCGTGAGGATCGATCTCCTCGACCTTCGCGCCCAGAGCGCTGGCGATCTCCAGCATCCCGCGTACGTCACGGATGCGCGGGACGTTGCGAAGCGTGACGGGCTCGTCCGTGAGCATCGCAGCGGCGATGAGCGGCAACGCTTCGTTCTTGTTGCCGGCCGGGCGGATCTCTCCGCGCAGCGGCGTGCCGCCTTCGACGATGAATCGTGCCATCGGCGGCCTAGCCTAGCCGCTCTGCCCAACAGGAAATCGCCGACGCTTCGGGAGAGAATCAGAGCGTGCTAATGGTGATCGTCGGAGCAGGAGCATCCTTCGACTCAGTGCATTTCCGTCCTATCGAGGAGTTCACGATCCATTCGTATCCTTACCGCCCGCCCCTGGCGAACCAACTCTTCGACGACCGACCTTACTTTGGCCAAACGATCGACGACTTGCCGCAATGCCGACCCCTAGCGCAAAGACTCCGCCGACTACCCACCGGCGTTTCACTGGAGCAAGAACTTGACAGCTTGTTCGGCGAGGCAGCTGACTACGCGCCCCTGAGACGACAATTCACGGCGATGCGCTTCTATCTCCAACGCGTGCTCTGGGTGTGTGGCAACGAGTGGCTGAAGCAGGCAAATTTCGTCACGAACTACGTGGGCTTGCTGGACACAATCGATCGCTGGCGAAGTAGGCGGAAGATCGATGTCTGTTTTGTCAGCTTCAACTACGACCTCATGTTGGAAGCGGCGTTCGCCGAGATAGGTGTGACCTTCAACGCATTCGACGACTACGTGACGGGCCCTTACTACCTAATCAAGCCACACGGTTCTGTTAACTGGGCGCGGCGAGTACATCACATCCGATCAGAGCCGCCAAAGAGCATAGAAACAATGCTCATCGAACAAATCGACAACATCACGATCACGAAAGAGTTTGTTCACATGGGCGCGAGTCCCAGCTCAGGCTCGACCGCGCAGCCGTTATTCCCAGCGATAGGGGTCCCCTTGGCTAAGAAGCTGGACTTCGAGTTGCCGGAATCACATCTGGATGTGCTGAAGTCGCTGGTGCCTCAGGTCTCCCACCTTCTCACGATTGGGTGGCGCGGAACTGAGGAGAGCTTCTTGAATCTGTTTCGAGAGGCGAGACAACCAAAGCCGCATTTCGGACTGGTGGTTTCAGGCAGTCGCGATGGTGCCGAGGAGGCCGCGGCGAACATGACTCGATTTGGTCTGGCGCCAGCGGCACTCTCTGGGCATACGTTCAGCAGTTTCGTCCGTAGCGACGAGTTCGAGAAATTCCTGAGGCTCGACTAAGTATCACCACTGGTACTGAACACAAAGCCTGTCGGTGCCGCCTCAGTATCCGATAGCGACGGCTGGCTTGTTCTGATCGACGCCGCCGCGGAGCTCGCCCGTCTTCGGGTCGATCATGATCGCGTTAGGGCGCGCGAACCACGCGGACATGAGCGTCTCTTCCTTCACCACGACCTGATGACCAAGCGCGGCGAGTCCTTCACGCACCTCCTCCGGGATGCGCGAGTCGACGAGCAAGCCCTCTCCTTCGTCGTGCACGCGCGGGCGGTTCACCGCGTTTTGCGGCCCATCGCCGAAGTCGACGACGTTGACGATCGCCTGCGGTACCGCGCTCATGATCTTGCGGCCGCCGGGCGCGCCGACCGCGAGCAGGGGCTTGCCGTCGCGGACGATGAGCGTCGGCGATCCGGCCCAGAGGACCTGCTTCCCGGGCGCGATCGAGTTCGGATGCCCAGGCACCGGGTCGAACCAGGTCATGCCGTCCACGAGGACAATGCCGGTCCCCTTTGGCACGAAGCCCGATCCGAAGCCCTGTCCAAGTGTTTGCGTCAGCGCGACCATCGTCCGGTCCTTATCGACCGCGTTGAGATGCGTCGTGTGATCGGCGCGCTGTGAGAATCGGTGCAGGAACGATGCGCGCAGCGCCTCCGCGACCAGATGAAGATGGTCGACGCCGCCGCGCTCGTTTGCGCCGACAGGGAACGCATCGAGCACCGTGAGGGCGCGCGCGATGGTCGGTCCACCAGACAGCCCGTCGAGCGTGATGACACGATGCCCGCGGTACATCGTCTGGAGCGGCGTTCCGACGCGCGCCTCGTACTTCGCGAGATCCTCGGCGCCGAGCACGCCGCCGCTCGCGCGCACATCGTTCACGATCGCCTCGGCGATCTCGCCGCGATAGAGCACGTCGGGGCCGTCGCGCGCGATGCACTCGAGCGTTCGCGCGAGATCCGTTTGAACGACGCGGTCGGATGGCTCCGTGCCGATCGGTGGCCTGAGGGGCGCGCCGCTCGGCCGGTAAAAGATGCGGCGCGCGTCGCCCGCCTTCCAG
>Ga0065715_10088951_pt1 | contig 21191 bp, 21 predicted proteins | sample MisBulReplicate1_FD_59102 | JGI IMG/M metagenome (GOLD analysis project Ga0065715, IMG submission 59102) | Miscanthus rhizosphere microbial communities from Kellogg Biological Station, MSU, sample Bulk Soil Replicate 1 : eDNA_1 v2 (version 2) | ecosystem: Host-associated > Plants > Roots >...
CAGGGGATTTGTTTTTCCAGCACGTGGCCGTCAGCGTCGATAATGCGCATCGGATTATTCCTCGACGATTTTGATTTCGTTTACAAGTATCAGAAACCGGCAATGCTGCTCAACAGCGGAATTGCGGGCCTTGTTCCGAGCTTTGCCGAAGGGTCCAAGGATTGATCGGTATCGCGGAGCTTGTCCTGAGCTTCGAAGGGCTCCACCCATCCTACGGGGTTAAATGCGTAGGGTGGGTGGAGGCGGTTTGCGCCGATACCCACGGATCACCACTTTACCTGGCCGGGAAAGAGCTTCGAGGCATAATCCCGATTGACCTCGCGGATCAAAGTATTGTCGTAGAAGCGCTTCACATCCAATTCGGCAGCTTTCGAGATCGTCGATTGCTCGAGCACGAGCTTGATCGCTTCCGGATCGACGGTCATGTCCTTGTTCCAGACCTTAACGCCTTCATTGTAACTTTCATCGATAAGTTTTTGATCGGTCATTTTGCTGCTTTGAGCGAGCACGTTTTTGGCGTAGGCCGGATCGTCGAGGGCGCGTTTCACTCCGTCAAGATAACCCATGAGAAAAATCTTTAGGGTGGTTGGATTCTTCTGAACAAAACTGCGCGCCACTCCAGTTCCTGGTCCAATGATTTTGAGACCTTTTTCATAATAATCGATGATTACGGGAAACCCTTTACCGCGAGCCATTTCGGTTTGCGGCGGCGTAACGATGAGCCCGTCGGCGTTGCCGACGAGAAATGTCGAGAGCGCGTCCGGCGGTCCCTTGTGGTAAAGAAGCTTGATATCTTTGCCAACTTCCATGCCGCGCTCTCTGGCGGTTTTGCGGATGGCGATTTCACCGAAGGCGCCGACGGAGGTGGTCGCAACTGACTTTCCGCGCAGCTGATCAAAGCTCGTAATGCCTTTTTGGCCGAATAGCACCAACGTGCTCCGGTCCACGCTGGCCGCGATGTAAATCAAATCCGAACCTGCGACATTGGCGTGTATGGTCGCGGTCCCGCCCTGGTAAATGTCCACCTGGCCGGACAGGAGCGCTTGTGCCGAGGCCGTCGCGCTCAATGTGCTGAGATTGACCGTCACGCCGCGCTTGCTGAAATAGCCTCCTTCGTTCGCCAGAATCACCGGAAGGTAAAGCGGTCCAGTGGCGGCAATGGCAACTTCGAGGCGATTTTTTTCGGGTTTGAGCTCGGCGCCATATACGGCGTCATAAGATCCATGCACTGCGCTCCATAAGACACAGGCCCAGAGGAGCGCTTGTGTCCTGAAACCAAATTTCGCTACATAGATTGTCGCTCCAGATTTGCCAAAAATCTCCCCTTCCTCTCTTTTCAAAAGAGGGAGTGAGAGGCACGCGCGGAAAATTCCCCCTTTGAAAAAGGAGGATCCAGGGGGATTTGAGGGCGACCTCAGCGGTTGGCATCGTGTGGAGTTTTTAAACGAACTTCTGGTACACCACACTACAAAAGAAAGAATGTCTTTGATGCGTATCATTGAGTGCTTTCCGTCGTCTTTATTTTGCCGCGAGAATGCCGGCGAGCTTATTTTTGACCCCCGGGCTCAGCTTGAACAGGTCGTCGACAATTTTCTTAACTTCGTCACCGTTCAGAGGATTGATGTCCAGGGTGGCTTTTTTCGCTTCGGCGACGAATTCCGGGTCGGTCAGGGTTCTGGCGAAGGCGCTACGCAAGATTTGCAGGCGGTCTTTCGGCGTGCGCGGTGTGGTGACGTAGACTCGAACAATGGCGGCGGGATCGATGGCGCCGGCTTTGAGCAAGAGTCGCGCTTCTTCCGTTTTGGCGAGTTCGAGAGCCATCGGCACGCTCGCGAGTTCCGGTATTTTCTTGGCTGTGACTTGTAGCACGACATTGACTTCGCCGGCGGGGATCGCGTTTGCCCAGGCCACCTTCAATGTTTCCCACGCCCAGCAAGCGCCATGGAGTTCCCCGGCATCAGCGGCGAGGCGGATCTCGTTCGTGCCTTTATAGCCTTCGACGAGCTGGATCGGAAGGTTGAGACTTGTGGAGAGCACGCGCGCCACATCGCTGGTACTGTTGCCCGGGCTTAGACCGCCGAGCTTGATCGGAGTCTTGGCCGCGAACCATTGATCCATGTTGGTTACGCCGCTCTCTTTGCGCAAAGCGCACACGGTGCTGTCTTGTACCGGAACCCCGAGGTATTCGAGTTCCCGCATGTCGAAGTCAACGCTTTTGTTGCCAAGCGCTCCGCTGAGGATCAATGCGCCGTTAAAAATGCCGAAGGAAAGGCCGTCGGGTTTGGCGCTGCTATGCAAATATTTGGCGGCGATCAGTGTGCCGGCGCCGGTCATGTTCTCCACGATCAGCGTGGGATTTCCCGGAATGTGCTTGCCCATATGGCGTGCCATCGCGCGAGTATAAATGTCGAAGCCGCCGCCGGCGCTGCCGCCGACAATGACTCGAATCGTTTTACCCTGATAAAACTCGGCAGGATGAACGTTCACTGCGCATGCCAAGAAAAAGAGCATACTTAGAGGCAGCCATTTAAGATGCATCCGGTTTTCCCCCCGAACTGGGTGAATATCGACAAACCGGTCCGATTGTCAACGCGATCCGAAGCTGTGCTACGAGAGTAGGCGTCTTCCAGTATTTTGCGGTTGACGAAATCCGACGGTTTCGCATAGCTTGTGCGCGCTGAGTGACTATTCAAGAAAGAGGACAAGCCATGAGACGAAGCTACCTGAATGTGACGGGATCGGCGCTGATCGTGATCTTGACAATGGCAACGGACCTTCGTGCCGCCGCGGTCGGAGAGGACTTTTATCGCGGAAAAGTGATTCGTATCGTGGTCGGCTTTTCCGCGGGCGGCGGCTTTGATACGTACGCGCGCACGCTGTCACGCTCGATGGGTAAATATGTGCCTGGTCATCCGACGGTAATCGTGGAGAACATGACTGGCGCCGGGAGTCTCATCGCTGCCAATCATATTTATCGCGTCGCCAAGCCCGACGGGCTGACCATCGGCGCGTTCAACGGCAATCTGATCCTGGCTCGGCTCATCGGCGCCCAGGGAGTTGAGTTCGACCCCATAAAGATGAGCTGGTTGGGCGCGCCTGGCTACAATCACGATCTCTGCGTGCTCAATCGGAAAACCGGCATAACGAACGCCGAGCAATGGCTGGCATTGAAAACTCCGTTGAAATTGGGCGGCAGCGCGCCCGGCTCCACCACCGACGACACCGCTAAAGTATTGAAAGAGGCGATCGGGCTGCCGATGCGGCTGATTACCGGCTATAAAGGTACGGCCGATATTCGCGTCGCCGTCGAATCCGGTGAGCTCGACGGATTGTGCGGTTTTTCTTGGGTCTCGGTGCGCTCCACCTGGCGCAAGGCGATCGAAGCGGGAGACGTTCTGATCGTGCTGCAAAGCGCGCCGAAGCCGCATCCGGAGCTGCCTAAAATTCCGCTATCGATTAGCTTTGCAAAATCGGACGAAGCCAGGCAGTTGATCGAGGCCGGCGTTCACGCGCCGAGTGCCATGACTTACGGGTATTCGCTGCCGCCCAATACACCGAAGGATCGGGTCCAAACACTGCGCGCCGCATTTTTACAAACAATGAAAGACTCGGATTTTCTGAACGACGCCGCAAAAGCGAACTTGGAAGTGGCGCCCGCGTCGGGCGAAGAGATCGAGCAGTCTATCCAAAAGCTGTTCAAGACGCCGCCAGCCGTGGTGGCCAAATTAAAAGAAGTGCTGAAATGAGCGCGAATCGCGGTAATACACCGCTAACGATCTTGAGGGTAATATTGTTTCCATTCGTCAAAGAATCGCTTTGACCGACGGGCGCTCCTTCATGCGCTGAAGCCAGGCGCTGAGCTGCGGCAGGCCGGGCGTTGGCAGCGCGCCATAGGATTCCATCCGGAGAAAACGGGGCAGGACGTCGATGTCGGCGAGACTTAGCGCGCCGAGAAAATAGTCGTTCTCGCCCAGCGCCGTTTCCAAATATTGCAGCAATTCTCTCAGACGCGCCCGTGTTTGTTCCAACGTAGCCGAGTTACGCTCTGGTTCCGGTTTGAGCATTTCGCCGCGCAGCGACCAATATGGCTCGTGAATATAGTTCAATGCATAATCCACCAGAACACGGCCGCGCCCGCGCAAGTAGGGGTCCTTGGGCATCAGCGGCGGGTTCGGATATTTTTCCTCCAGATATTCATTAATGATGCAGGACTCGAATAAGACTTTGCCGTCCTCGACGAGAACCGGAATTTTGCCGTAGGGATTCAGCTGCAGGAACTCCGGCCGTTTCTGTTCTTTGTTGGCGAGCCGGATTCTCACGCCGTCCCACTTTAGATTTTTTTCAGCCAGGGTAATTTTTACCCTGTCGCAGTTGGATGACGGCGTGTCGTGGTAAAGAGTGATTGCCATACTTCCCTCCGAACCTGCGGCTTCTTTAACATCGCTCCAGGTGCGCCGCAAGATGTTCAGCACGGACGCTCTGCATCAGCCTATTCCCTTGCAGGATCGGAAGCTTCCGCGCTTTTTGCTGGGGATAACACAACGGTCCTGAGCCGTTCGGACAGGTCAAACTGCGGCACCGCTCAGCTGCGCGATCAGGCCCTGTTTTGGCAGCCGTTCAAAACGATGCCGGAACAGGTTATTGTTGATAGATGGCGCTGCAACACGCTCTTAACGAGCTGGACGAAGACTCCAAGCCAGAAAACAAAGAACAGCCGGATGTGCGCGAGCTGGCGACGCTGCTCGAACCGTTTAATGTGCGCTCGATCGCTTTGACCGGCATTTTTATTTTGGCGATTTTCTTCACTTTGAAGGTCGCGAGTTCATTTTTTATTCCCGTCGTTCTGGCAATTTTGCTGAATTTTGTCTTCGCTTCGACGATTCGAATTTTGCAACGTTTTTTGTGGATTCCCCCGCCACTCGGCGCGTTTCTTGTGCTGGGCTGCCTGATTGGCGGCGTCGCATTCGGTATTTACCAACTGGCCGGACCGGCTCGCGCCTGGATGGGGAAACTGCCGGAAACGGCGCAACAGATCGAGCGTAAGTTCAGTGACTTGAAGCGGTCCATGCGGGAAGTCACCAAAGCGGGGCAGGAAGTCGACCGCCTGACGAACTTGGGTAACGAGAAAACCCAAAAAGTCGAAGTGCGCAAGCCGAGTTTCGGCGAAACTTTGCTGGCGCCGACTCAAGACTTTATCATCGGCACGGGCACGGTTTTAATCCTGCTGTTTTTTTTATTAGCGTCCGGCGACCTGTTTTTGCGCAAGCTGGTGACCGTTTTGCCGCGTTTTGAAGACAAAAAAACGGCGGTGGAGATCAGCCGTCAAATAGAGAGTGACATTTCGACCTATTTGTTCTCGATATGCCTGATCAACGTCTTTTTTGGCACGGCCATCGGAATCGCGATGTATTTTCTCGGGCTGCCGAATCCATTGTTATGGGGCGTTATGGCGGGACTGCTGCATTTCATTCCGTTCCTCGGGGCGTTGGTTGGCATCAGCATTGTCACGTTGGTAGCTGCGATAACGCTCGACACTGTCGGAGCGATTCTTCTGGTGCCGGCTACGTATTTGGGTCTTAATCTGCTCGAAGAATATGTGTGCATTCCTCTCGTCATCGGACGACGGCTGATGCTCAATCCCGTCGTTCTTTTCGTATGGCTGATCTTTTGGGGCTGGTTGTGGAGCGTACCGGGCGCGCTGATGGCCGTACCCTTGTTGGCGATTGTGAAAATCTTCTGCGATCATGTGAAGCCGCTCGCGGCGATCGCAGAGTTCATCGGCGATTGATTGCGTCGGTCAGGTTCTGCGGCGGCTGACCAAAGCTACCGAACCGACGATCAGTCCGGCAGCCAACAAAACCCGCGCACTGATAACTTCCTTACCCAGTAAATGGCCCAGAAGAATCGCCACCAGCGGATTGACATACGAATAAGTCGCGACCAACGGAAGCGGGGCGGCGCGAAGCAACCACGCATAGGCGATAAACGCCAGGCTGCCGATTACGGTCAAATACGCCCAGGCCAGAGCGGAGCGCTCCGATACCATTGCAAAACTAAAGCGATCGAATTCGCCGCTCATAAGAGCAATTAACGCTTGCACAGCTCCGCCGGCGAGCATCTCGATTCCGGTGGTGAGCAGCGGCGAAGACGGCAGAACTGCGGTTTTGCCATAAACAGACCCCACCGCCCAGAACAAAGATGCCGCCAGCACGACGAGCGCACCGTAAAAATTTTCTGAACTGGCGCCGTTGCGAGTCAAACCGATCAGCAACAGCGCGCCGGTAAATCCCAGCAAGATTCCACACAGCGGTCTGATGCCCGGACTACTGCCTCCCGGACGAATCGCATCGAGCAAAACCATCCAAAGCGGCACGGTGGCGACCAGCAGCGCGGACAAGCTCGAGGGAATGAACTGCGCCGCCCACACCACGCCGCCATTGCCACAGACGAGCAGAAAAACGCCGATGATCGCGGCATTGCGCAATTCCACCGAAGTTGGTTTTGGATCACCGGCGACTCGACGGAAAAACACCAAGAAAGCGCCGGAAATAACGAAACGGGCTGCCGCGGAAAGAAACGGCGGTATGGTTTCAACGGTAAAGCGAATCGCAAGATAGGTCGAGCCCCAGATCAGATAAACCGCGGCCAGCGCCAGCCAAATTTGCGATGCGGAGGCGCGTTGTGTATCTGGGTCGGCGATCTGGTTCAAGACAAGATGGTTTCGAAGTGCCTTATTGGAGACTAAACTCGCAAGAAGAGTGGCCGCCCGGAGTTAATCCTCCGCCATGCCTTTTTTCTTGAGTTCCTCCATGGCCGCGGAGGTCTTGGCGATCGGCGCGACGCCCATGCCGTTTAGAATCTGTGAGGCTTTGGTGAATTGACAATCGTCGTAGGGAACGATTTCAATCCGGTTGCCCCAGGGATCGAGGATGTTCAGCCGATCATTGATGCTCTTGATGCCGTGGCGTGCCATCGCTTTGCGCACCGCCTCACGGTCGTCGACGACCAGGCCAAAATGGCGCTTGGTGTCCGGCACCTGGGTTTTTCCGAGCGTTAGTTGAATGAATTGATCGCCGAGATCGATGAACGCATTATGATCGCTCCGGCCGCGCAACGTGAACTCGAAAAGAGCTCCGTAGAACGCCAGCGCCTGGTCCAAATCATCGACTTCCAAAACCACGTGGTTGATGCCCAAAGGGCGCGCTCTTGTTTGCTGATCGCTCATTTCTTTTCTCCCTTGAGGGGCTCGAGTGCCTTCTGAAGAGTCTTCATGTGGTTTGTCAGATGGCGCACCATCGCGCTTTCTGCTAGCTGCGAATTTTTCTTTAAAAACGCATCCAAGATCTGATCGTGTTCGCGCATCGAATAATCGAGGCGTTCGGGCAAACGGAGCGCCAGAATACGGGTTTTCTGAATGTCTTGCCGGAGCTGATCGATGAGCCGGTAGAGCCGCTCATTGCGCGCAATATCAGCAATCGCGCGATGAAATTTGTTGTTAGCTTCGAAGTATCGCATCAGATCGCGCTTCTGGCTGGCCTCTTTCAGCGAGTGATGCAGCTGAGTCAAATGTTGCACCTCTTCAGGACGCGCGCGCTCCACTGCCAGCCGCGCGGCCAATCCTTCGAGAACGCCGGCGATCGCATAGTGATCTTCGATCTCCTCGTGTGTCGGCTTGCTGACGATCGCTTGATTATCGGGCTGAAAAGTAACGTAGCCCTGAGCTTCGAGCTTGCGCAACACTTCACGCACCGCAAACGCTTCCGCCTTGAGAGAAGCCGCCAATTTCGCTTCGAGCAACCGCTCGCCGGGTTGGAGCTTACCCGAAACAATGGCGTCTTTCAGTTGTTCGAAGAGAAGCTTCGTCAGAGACTTAAATTTCTTTTCGGCTCGGCTGGAGCGGTGGCCAATGATCACTCCCTATCTCCTACTTGCTCTGTTGCGAGAGTTCCGCCGCGACCTTACGGCGCAAGAATTTGGTGAAAGCTTCCTGGACTTTTTGCAGGTGACTCTTCACCGTAAAAAGGTACAACCCGTCGATTCGTCTGAGATAAACTTCTCGGCCGATTTTCAACCCGGCATCGTTTTCCTCGCCTTGCGCCATGATCAGCCGGCCGTCCGTCGTCCTAACCAGCGCGAGCGCAAGGGGCGGAAGAAAACCGTCCGGTGTCACATGAACAATCGTAAATGTTTCAATCAGGCCCTCGTCCGAGAAACGGGCCGGCGAAGCCTTGCGCAACGGCTTATTCGCCAAAGCTGTGGCTCCCTGCCAAGGATTCTGAACCATCGGCGCATCAGCGCGTTCGAGAATGGTCACGAAGTTATTCGTGCCGAGGCCGCCGGTGCTCTGCGTCAAGCCCCGTTTGAACTCGCGTCGCCACGGCCTCTCGCCGCGGAGCGTTTTAGTGACTTCCACCACCTGCGCCAGTCCGCTCGCGCCAACAGGATGGCCGCGCGCCTTGAGACCGCCCGAAAGATTGATAGGCAAAGCGCCCTCGATGGTAGTTTTCCCGTCGACCACAGCGTCGCCGCCTTTCCCAGGAGGGAAAAATCCGAGATCCTCGGTGCTGATGATTTCGAAGGGAGTAAAGGCATCATGGACTTCGGCAAAGTCGATTCCCTTAGGTCCCGTGTTCGCCATGGCGTAAGCACGTGCGGCTGCGATTTGCGTGGAGGGAAAAGAGGTGAACACTTCGCGATCCTGAAGGCTCAAAACTCCTGTGCCTTGACCCACGCCCGAGAGGCGCACGTCGCTCGGTGCACGCGTAAGTACGAGGGCGGCCGCACCATCGGTAATCGGCGCGCAGTCATAGAGCCGCAAGGGCGTGGCGACCAACTTGCTGCTAAAGTATGTCTCGCGCGAGATCGCGCGCTGAAACTGCGCCGACGGGTTTTTCGTTCCATTGCCGTGGTTTTTGCGCGCAATGCTACAGAGCATATTTTCCAGGCGCGCTTCCGACAGGTGAAACTTTTGTCGATACTTTTCAGTAATCATGGCCGCCAGCGCCGGCATGGTTGCGCCGCACAGGCGCTCCCGCGGATCGATGACTTCCGCCAGAATGCGCGTCGTCGCGCTGGTGCTGAGATGGGTCATTTTTTCGCCGGCCAGGACCAAGACGCGCCGGTAATATCCCGAGGCGATGGCTTGAAATCCCGCCATCAGCGCCGCCGCGCCTGCGGAAGAGGCGGTTTCAACCCGTGTCGCCGGTACACCGGTCAAACCCACCGCATCGGCGATCAACGAGGCGATATTGCTGTCGCCGGTAAATTCCTCGGGATTCATCACCGCGATGTAGAGTGCGTCAACTTCGTCGGTATCGGCAAGCGCCAGCTGCGCGGCTTCAGAAAAAATCTCCCCAAGCGAGCGCGCATCTTTGCCAAATCGGGTCAAGCCGACGCCAGCGACGTAAACGGATTGCATAGGGCAATTCTAACGTCGTACGGCAAGGTTGCAAGATGACAGAAATTACCGTTCAAACCTGACGAACCAGTCCATCTCGGTTTGCCACCGGCAACACGATTTTGCCCATTCGACGCTCACTAACGAATCGGCACAGACGAGGAAAAGGTTACGCGCAGAAAAAGTTTTTGTGAATAAAAATTCGGCGGCTTAATCCCGGTGCGCATAAGGTCAATGTGGCTTGATTACTCCGGTGCGGCGTCCTCTCGGCGAAATGGTGTCCAACCGCCGGTCCAATCGAAAACTTCCAATCCGATAAATCTCTTCTTGTAATCGTAGGCGAAGGGCTCGCGATAGGCATAGCCGGGATAGTAGTAACGATAACCGCGCCGCAACGAAAATTCGATCGACTGGAGCATCATGAAAATCCCCAAGCTTCTTTTAAGCTCGGCCGGATCGAACATGGCATACACGGCTGAAGTCGCTTGTGTACCGACGTCGAGAAACGTGACGCCGCTCAGCCGCGCGCCCAAATAAACACAGAGTTCCAAATTGACGCAGGGAATCGATCCGGGGATGGTCGACAGGAAATTGAAGAGCGAAGTCGGGACGTTTTCAGCGAAGCGCAGGCGATGTTTTTCGAACAGCGCGTCTTTTTCGCTATCCACGAACGAAGGCCGTACGATCACCCGCGCGTCGCGGTTTTTTGCCAGAACTCGTTTTTGGCTTCGCGTAGTGCGGAACCGGGCGAGGTCAATGCGGAGAGGCAGAACCGTGAATTCTCGGCCGCCGTGGACGGCTTTAGGGTAGCGCATGAACACGATGCCGAAGTGACGCCAGCCGTCGGCCCAGAGTCGATCCATTTGAGCCGGCGATGCGCTCCAGCAGAGAAAACTTTCATCTTCGGTGGATGGAGTCATAGTTCAAGGGCGAAAATTTCACCTCTGGGTTTTACCAGCGGCCCCGGCCCGCCCAGATACAAGCCGGATAAATTGCGGCAAGGCGGCAAGCGTGCGTTCGAGATGCTCGACGTTGATTTCGCGCGCCATTCGGGCGCCGCCTCACACTTCGGCACATCACAAACGGCGTGACAATAAAGCAGGATCTCTGGCGCATGAAGACGCAAAACGGTTTCGAGCCAGGCGGAATGAAACCGAGAATAGAGGTCGCGCCGAAAAGGAAAGCGGTTCGTGACACTTCAGGGATTAAGCGGCGAACCGGGACGAACTATTTCGCGCCTGTCAATTCAATCAGACGACGCTCGTTACAGTTGAGCGGCTCTGCCGTTGAGTAAAGCTCGACCGGCGGGCGTAAGCGTTACTTCCGGATCTTGTCGTGTCTCCGAGCGCTGTACTTGCACATAACCATCGATCATCGCATCTTCCCAGATCGTGTGCCGGGGACAGGTGCTCTGCCATGCGTTCATGACATCGCCGTAAGTTCGATGCCGGCTTGCGACCCAAGCGAGGAACTCAAGCATCAATAGACTGGTTGGCGCAGACATGTTCACACCTCGCGAATGTTCCCAATGAGCGAACAATCGGATTATAACGCGCGGTTCACCGGGTTCCAATCGTCCTAAAGCTACCCGCCCCCTGCGAATGGCGCCATTTCTATTCAACCGCTCATGGGAGTCGGGACCTGTAAGAACTTCAGGCAACACGTTAGGTTCTTAACCCGAGATCGTACGGATCATCTCCTGATCGGTCAAAGCAGGATCGTTTCGGTACGGAGAAGTTTTCCCGGTGAACGTGAACCCTAGGCGCGTGTAGAAGTTGATGGCCACATCGTTGTTGCTGGTCACAATCAGCTCCAAAGTACGCGCATTTTGACCGCGGGCCCAATCGATTATGGCATCGACCAATTTCGCCCCGATTCCAAGTCGCCGGTGGCTCGGCGCCACCCACATGGATACCAGATGGGCTCGGCTCCTGTCGCTCTGCTCGAGATAGCCGCCGGCGATGCCGCAAGCAGCATCGGCTTCCATAGCGATGTACGTCGTCGATGCCGATCCGCTCCACTGCGCGATACGCGATATCCAGTCAGTATCCGCCAGTCGACATTCCTCGGCATAGGTGGCGCTGAACGCACTGGGAGTATCCTGTAATGCCCGCAGGCGCACGATTCTGAAAAGCGTGACGTCTGCCGGAGTGATGCGCTTTAGGGAAATCATCTTCTGGGCGTGAAGCTATGAAAGAGAAGATCTCTGAGTTTGTTCGAGATGACAGGAACGCTGAACCAACGACTAGGATCGAGAGTCTGAATGGCTGCTCGATGGACAGCTGGATCCCGACGCCAAATCCCGCCTCATTCGGAGCGCGGCCTCAGTTCCTTCATAGTAGCCAGGAACGAGATTCAGCCGGTGATAACCCATCCGCTCATAGAATTGCTGCGCGCCACGATTGTTTTCTCGAACCTCCAGGGTAATGCGAAAAGTTCCCGCCACCGTTGCACACTTCTCCAACCAGTTGAGAAGCTCCTGTCCAACGCCGAGCCGTCGGTATGGCGGCGCCACGGCAAGCAGATCCAAATGCGCGTCGTCGTCGCCGTAACGCATGATGGCAAAGCCGATAATTCGAGTCTCAAGCCGCGCAACGAGAACGTTGACATTGGCCGCGCAAATACTGGCTTCGACGCGCTGCGCCGTCCATTTCCATGGCAATCCGTACTCGATCAAAACGCGTGACATGTTGGCAATCGCCCGAGCGTCCGTGCGACGCGCCAAAGACAATGAAAGATCGGAATGTGTCATGGCTCGTGTGTCCGCCGCCAGCTGGGATCCAAATGCCTTATACCGACAGACGGCAGCGGACTGAATCCTTGCTCAACTCATTTGATGTACTTAAACCGCATGCCTAGCTTGCCGGCGAAAGCACCGACCCGCGTGGCAGAGACCGAAGCAGCAATCCACATACAATTTGAAAACGCATCGGGCCATTCCAATAATGGCATATGCAGCACATAGATGAAGAGATGATCGAAAAGTTCCGGCTCGGCATGATGCAGCGAGGCTTCGGCCAGAGCTTCGCACAAGTCGACCGTAAAACGGCAGCGGAACTGTTCATTGCGACCGGTTGACCAGATCGTTTGCGCTTTGGGGAGGTAAGGACCAGGATCGAGATATCGTTGGAAAATCTGCACGACCTCCGAAGCGATGCATGAGCCTTCGAAAAAAGCCGTGGTGGCCTCAGGAAAACTCGGCGCAATGATTTGCAGAAACATCGTGCTGTCGATCTTGCGATTTTCGAGTTCCCAGCATGGTCCCTGAGCCAGGGAAAGTGGAATTTGTATCATTCAGTCGCAGGAGCGATGCGGCATCACCCTGTCAGCTATGGATGCCGTCGGCTATCTGCCCAAGCCTTTCTGTTCCAACTCTCGTTTCACCTCTTCGGCAAAGCGAAGATCGAGCAGTCGTCGCGCGGGCAGAGGCGCGGCCATGTTCATGGGGACGCGAACCTCGTACTCGAGAATGTTCTTGATGCCTTCGACCGACGGCAAGCCCGGGACGCCGGGAGGAAAGGCACGGGTATAGGCTTTTGTCGCTTCGATGAGCATGGCACGATTGATGTTGCCGAGCTGAAGCCTTTTGATGCCAATTTCGGCAGCCTCTTCGGGTCGCTCGCGCAAGAACAGCAGCGCGCGACTCATCGCCCTAATCCAACGCTTAATTTGTGCCGGATTTTCGGCGATCTTTTTGTCGGTGACGACGTAGCCTTGAAATGGCAAGGGAAATAGATCGCCCAAGAACGCAAGCGAATGCAGGCCTTCCTTTTCCGCAACGATCATTCCGCCAGGATCGAGCACCGCCGCCTGAAGCGAGCCGCTTTTGATCGCCGCAATACGAGCTCCGGAACTCGTGCCCATGGGAATGCGCGTAATGTCCTTTGCCGAAAGACCGTTGTTTTCGACAAACATGGTGGAGAAACGATCTTCACTATCGCCGATCAGTCCGACCGCAATCTTCTTGCCTTTCAGATCAGCGACACTTTTGATGCTCGGATGTACGACAAAAAACCAAGTTACCTTCTCCGTCTGATAGAAGATGGCCTTCAGCTCCGCTCCTTTCGCGGCGGCGCGCAGTCCGCTGCCACCGGCGCCGCTGAAATCGACGTTGCCGCTGAGCAGCGCGGCGATCGCCGCGGGCCCGCCGATGGCGATGGTTTCGTTCTCCAGGCCTTCATCTTTGAAAAAACCTTTGGCTTCGGCAGCATAGATGGAGAGATAATTGAGACTAGCGCGCGGCACTGCGGTGCGGATCAGCTCAGCGCCGGCGGAGGTCGCGAGTGCTAGGCCAAGGACTGTTGAAAGCAACTGGAATAACCGCAAGAACATGGAATCTCGCCTCCAAAGCGCAAAGCTGGCCGAGGGAAATGTGCCCGCAGAGAATAAATACCAAGCGGTCTTTGGTCAAGCGGAATTCGCTACTGATGGGACTCGGCGGACTTCAGGACAGATGTGATGTGAAATCGTCGTCCTTGCTGATTTGGTTGCGACGCTCGGCGATTTCTTTTAGAGCGCGTTGTTTGGTCGAAACGAACCAAGCCATGTGGCGGCGCAAGAACAGTGTATCGGCGAGCCTGCCGATGAATCCGAAGGGTGCTTGCCACTCGATGATGTCGCGCATCAACGTCGCATTCCCGGTCCGTTCGAATTCGTGAATGTGCCGCAGTCGCTTGAACGCGCCGTGAACCATTTCATCGACGAAGCGGATAGGGCGGTCGAGCTCGGTTATGCGAGCGACGAAGCGCTGTCTGATGCCGAAGTGACGGCCTTCGAAGGCGACAAGATCGCCGCGCTCTAGGACTCCCTTCGTTCGGCCCGGTTCAACGATGCGTTCGGACGAAAACGCCGCGGATTCCGCATGGACACCGACATCGCGAGCAAGATCGAAACATAACTCGACAGGTGCATGGATTGTGGTTTCGATCACGATGATCGGCAAATTATTCGTCATCCTTGAAGTCTAACATTCCTTGAAACTCCAGCCCTTCGATCTCCTGGAGCGTCTTACCGGCGATGCCCTGAAGGTCGCCGTACATGCCCACTGTGGCTTGCATCACCCGATCGATTTGCTCTTCGCGTTTGGCCCATTGCCGGGTAATGGTTTTTTTCTCGCGATCAAGATCTTCTTTCATCGATGAGAATGCCTCCACAAGCGCCTGCACTCGCTGACGAAAACGCGATCCGGTGAGATAGCTGTAGACCATCTCCATTTTTGTCTGCTGGCCTTGGGTAGCTTGGCGGGCCGCGGAAATTTCGATCAAGCTTTGGCGCAAGGATAATGCGACCGGCAGCGCTACTTTTGGATCGGCGATCCAGACACCGTCAAGAAAACCGAAAGTCTCGACTTCCTTGGGTAATGCGTGGCTGAGGATCACCGCAATATCGGCCTTGGCGGCGCGCTGATCATCGCGCAGCTTGGGCAACCAGCCGTCGCTCCAGTTTTTCGTTCGCTTCGACTCCCAAAGAATCGTGCCGCAGAGTTGATTCAGCGGACCAATGACCCGCTGCAGCACATCACCGCCGAAGTCGCCTTTAGCAACCGGCTGAATGGTGTCGCGTGGAAATTTGGCTCTTAAGAGACTCTCTAGCTGCAGCTCTTGAACTTCTCCTTGAAGTTGCTGCGAACCCTGCTCGGCGCGCCTCTTCAATTCTTCGATCTGCCTTTGCATGGCGGTGATGGTTTGATCTTTCTCCATCACCTTGAGCTTAAGCTCTTCTTCGGCTTCTTTTTTTGCCTTATCCCGTTCTGCCACTAAACTGGCCTGAACGCGTTTCTCAACTGTCAACTCGAGCTCGCGCTTGGCATCGTCCAGCTCACGCTGCTTTCGGAGCAGCTCCGCTTGTGCCTGCTGCGCTTCGGCAAGTTTTTTATCTCGTTCTTGCAAAATTTGTTGAAGATGATCGATTTCGCTTGCTTTTTGTTCAAGATCGGCCCCGATTGCGAGCTTGGCTTTTTGTGCCTCTTCGGCGCCGATTCGGGCGCGCTCGGAGCGTAGTTTCTGCTCGATTTCATGATCGAGATTTTGTTTTGCCTTTTCAATTGACTCAGCACGTTGATTGAGAAACTTTTCGCGTTTCGATATTTCGTTATCTTTTTGTGAGAGGCGTTGCTCGTAATCGCGCCGTACCGATTCAAGCAACGGCGCGGCAAGCGACTCGGTGAGCTTGATCTCGGATTTACACTGTGGACAAAAAACCGTCGGTTCAGCCATGAATACTCCGCTGCGAAAATTTAGAACGGGTGGGCATACAGTACAGCAAATATGCAAAGAAACGAAAAAGGCACTGCCATTTTATCTGTCATTCGAATGAAGGAAAAATCTTCCGGAGTGACGCCCTTCCGAGTGCCCGAAATAGGAAAGATTTCTCGCTCTGCTCGAAATAACAAATTGGTCAAGGCATTCAGTTGAAATTGACTTCATCGCAGGGCGGATTTTGGCGAGAGCCGGGACCAAATTCCACGAATAGTGTAATAATTCACGAAGCGGTGAGTCGGAAGAAGTTCTCGGCGTTGCCGCAAACCATCTTGTGCTTTTCTGGGTCCGGCACGCCGGCGAAATTTTTGTCGATGATCTTCAGCGAGTCGGGCCAGTCGGACTCTTGATGGGGAAAATCGGAACCCCACATCAGGCGATCGACGTTGATTTTGTGGCGCAGCTCGACGCCGATGCGGTCGAATTGAAACCCCCAATAAAAATATTCGCGAATGTATTCGCTCGGAGGACGCTGCAGCGGTTTCAGTCCAAGCAAGCGATCGGCCCAACGATGGTGCCGATCGTACCGCACGTCCGCACCTTGTAAAAAGAAGGGAATCCAGCCGATCTGATTCTCGGCAAAAAATATACGCAAACTCGGAAAGCGCTCGAACAATCCGGCCAAAACCCACTGCACGGCCGCTATGGAGCCGTTGCCGCGCACCGGACCAAAACGGCCCACTTGATCGACGAGATCGTGAGTTAATTTTCCCAAAATTTCAGCGGACTCATTCGGATACTTGAAGAGTGGACCTTTGCGCTCGCCGCTGCGATCAAGATCGACATGAACGCTGATCGGCATGTCCAGTTCGAGAGCGCGGTGCCAAAAAGCATCGTCGTCTTGGCTCGGATACGGTTTGGCGCTCGGAAATCCTTGAAGCAGAACGGTCTTGAAGCCCACGTTCGCGCAATAGTTCAACTCGGTGATCACGTCAGAGACGTTATTCACCAGCGGCAGGATGCCGACGCCGATGAGACGCGCTGGGTCCACGGCGCAATATTGTTCAGCGAGCCAGCTATTGTATGCGCGCACCACCGCCTTATAAGCATCATCTTCTTCGATGCGCCGCCAGAGCTTCGGGCCGCCCTGTTGTGAGGGAAAGAGCACCTCGGCGTCGATGCCGTCCCGATCCTGCTCGCGTAGGCGCTGTTCGGGAGCGCCGGTCCCGGGCGTGCCTTCATATCTGCCATTGAACGGGACGTATTGGTCGCGGCCCTTCCCACCGTAGAGATCGGCAGCAGCTGCGGGACGTTTGATCGTATCCCCGATTATCCAAGCATCGCTTCCGTCGGCCTGACGGACCAGGCGCGGCGCGAGGGCGCGGTGCTTTGCCGGGACGCGATCAAGCCAATGCTTTGAATCGATCTCCAGATGCGAGTCGGCCGAGATGTAACGGTATTGTACTGGCACAGCGAAACCTTTTTACCACAAAACTAGGAAAGATTTCTTCCTGCGGCTGAATAACAGCATCGCAGGGGGGAATGTTGTCTGAGGGCACGTGCGAGGAATCCTTCGCCTGGCATTTTCATTCTTCATAAGTGAGCCGGTAAGATGAATAACTTCGTTCCATGTTAACAGGTATATTGGAGTGATCTCGAGTGAAAAAAAGCTAACCGCCTTAGGTTAAAGGAGGTCCATATGCAAAACGACGAGCAAGAGATTCGGCAGTTGGTTGCTACCTGGATGTCGGCGACCAAAGGCGGTGATGTTAAAGCTATTCTGGAATTAATGACAGATGACGTAGTGTTTCTGGTGGCTGGACAGCCCCCGATATTTGGCAAATCCGCCTTCGCTGCGGCGGCCCAAGCGCAAGCAAGCCATGGCCGGGCTCAGTTCGCTGGCACGAGCGACATCGAAGAGATCAAGGTATTCGAAGAATGGGCGTTTATGCGGACCAGGTTAACGGTTACCATCACGCCGCCCGGCGGCGAGCAAATCACGCGAGCAGGGCATACGCTTTCGATCCTAAAAAAACAAAGTGGTAAATGGCTGCTTGCGAGAGATGCGAATTTGCTTTCGCCGGTCGCAAAGTCCACATAGGCGCACGTTTCGTCTCGGTGATGATACTGCGTTGACCTCGTATCTATGCACTTCATTAATGAGGTTTACGCACCATCGGGACGACCGGCGGAGAATCCGCTACCTGGATCGTGCCGAGAGTCTTAAACCCGTGCCGCTCGTATAACGGGACATTCTGACGATCGCACGTGGCGGGTGCAATGTCTTGGACGAGCTCTACAAGATCCAGGATCCACTCCGGCGCTATGTTTGCTGCCTATTATTGAATAGACAGGTCTGCCATTGGTCGTTATGGAAATTTTCAGAACGGCCAAATCTTGTTTAGTATTCGCTTCTTGTCAACTCAGCTTGGAACACTCATGTCGTTCAACGTGCGGGTCTACGAAATTCTAATATCTGACCGGAAAGATTGTCGCTCGGTCGAGAAAGCCGATTTGGATCGGGTCTTACTGAGTTCGCCTCATATTTAGTCCCGTCAAATTAGATCTCTCAAGGACATTTACAAATGCCCAGTAAAGACGTTCGTGGATTCTCCGTTTGCCCGCGCAACGGACTTTGATATAGCAGCGTTGAGGCGGGGTATGTTTGTCGAGCGAGAGGCGATCGTATGACCGTTGAAATGACCAGGCGCGATTTTCTCGGCGCAGCGGCTGCGCTAGGGACAATGGCGCTGGCGAGCAACACGGCAGGAGCGGCACAGGGCGCTACGGGCGCGCCCGGAGGTGTCCCCGGCGTATTTGCGGAGCGCGGTGAGTTCATCGTCAAGAACGCGCACGTTCTCACGATGGACGCGAAGCTCGGCGAGGTTAGCGGTGGCGAGATTCACGTGCGCGACGGAGCGATAGTTGCCGTGGGGCGGAATTTGTCGGCGCCGGGCGCGGAGATCATCCGCGCCGACAATATGATTGCGCTCCCAGGCTTCATCGAAACTCACTGGCACATGTGGGGGGCGGTGGCACGCAACATGGCCGGCCCGACTGAGAACACGGGATATTTTTATATCAGTCGCCTGCTAGGTCAGTTCTTTACGCCGGAGGACAATGCCAGAGGCGTCCGCCTTGCGGTCGCTGAGGCGATTTTCTCAGGCATCACCACGGTTACAAATTGGTCGCACAACCTGCTCGGCCCCGAATACGCCGACGCCGAAATCAAAGTGCACCAGGAGGTTGGCGCTCGGGCGCGTTTCGCTTACGGCTATTCACGCAAAACCCCACCGGATGCGACGCTGCCGCTGGATGACATTGCGCGAGTACAAAAACAGTGGTTCGGCGACTCACAGGACATGCTGCTGACACTCGGCATTGCACCGCGTGGACCCGAGACCAATTCGATCGAAATCGCTCGCGAGGAATGGGCTTTCGCTCGGCAGCATGGGCTGCCAATCACGACCCACATGGGTACGAGCATGGAACGGGTGAAAAAACGACAAGGCATCCAGGCCCTCGCGAAAGCCGGATTGCTCGGCGCCGACGTCGTTCTCGTTCATGTGACCAATAATTCACCGGAAGATCTTAAGCTCCTCGCCGAAACCAAAACGCCCGTGAGCCTGAGTCCCTACACCGAACTGCGCACCGGGTTCGGCATTACCCCCGTGGGATCGTTCCTGCGCACTGGTGTGCCAGTGAGTCTCTCCGTCGATACGACGATTCTCTGTGGCAACGCTGACATGTTCACGATCATGAAAGCGATGCAAAATATCGAGAACGGACTGCAAAAAAGTGAGTTTGGTATCACTTCGCAGCGGGTCTTGGAAATGGCGACCATCGACGGAGCGCGTGCTCTCGGTCTCGCTGATTACATTGGTTCGCTGACTCCGGGTAAGCGGGCGGACCTAATTCTGGTGCGCACGACGGACGTCAACATGCTGCCGTTCACTATCGCGACCAACATGATTGTGCAGTCGGCGCAGCCTTGGAACGTGGATACCGTGATTGTCGATGGCCGATTTCTAAAGCGCGAAGGCAAGCTCACTACGATCGACATGGCGCAACTTGCGCGTGATGCGGCCGACACCATAGAGAGAGCGCGCAAGGAAGCCAGCAAAGAAGGCGCAGGCAAGGGGATCAACGAATTATTCACCCGTTGAGAATGACGGAAGGAGAATACCGTGAAAGAAAGTTCGAGTCCGATGGCGAAAATCAGAACGGATGTTATCGGGAGTTTGCTTCGGCCCGCGCGTTTAAAAGAGGCGTACGGTGAGTGCGACCAAGGGAAGATTTCCGCCGAGGAGCTTGGCCGTATCGAAGATGAGGCCATTCGCACGGCGGTCAAGCTGCAGGAGCAAATTGGGCTCGACGTGATCACAGACGGCGAATTTCGGCGACTGAATTTTCAGGATAGCTTCGCTGCCTCCGTCAGCGGCTTCGACGCGCGCCGGGTTGATCTTGCGTTTGTCGAAAGCCTTGTGCGCGAGGGTAAGCCGCTCCAGCGCTGGGATCCGTATCACATCGCGGGCCAAGGCGCGGCGATTTTGCAGCGCCGCCCAGTTTCTCAAAAACTTCGTCTGGCGCGAAATCTGCCCTTGGAGGAATATCGATTCGTCAGCGCTTTGACGCAGAAACCGGCAAAAGTCACTCTGGTCGGCCCCGATCGTATCACCCAGCGCTTCGATTATCAGAACTCGAAATCGATTTACTGGAGCGTCGATGACTTTGTCGCGGACGTGGTGCGGATCGAGCGGAAAATGATTCGGGGTCTGGTGGATGCCGGTTGCCGCTACGTTCAGATCGATGCGCCGAGCTACACGGCTTATGTGGACGGGCCGTCCTTGCAAGAAATGCGCGATCGCGGTGAGGATCCGATAAAAAATCTCACGCGTTCGATCAACGCCGATAACGAGATTTTACGCCTGTTCGATGGCGTCACTTTCGGTATTCATCTGTGCCGCGGGAATCAACGCAGTATGTGGCATCGCGAGGGGAGCTACGATGCGATTGCCGAAAAAATATTCAACGAGCTGCACCACGATCGATTTCTCTTGGAATACGACAGCCCGCGCGCCGGCACTTTCGAACCGCTGCGCTTTGTCCCGAAGAACAAAACCGTCGTGCTGGGGCTGGTCAGTACCAAAGTAGCGGAGCTAGAAACAGTTGACGATCTCAAGCAGCGCATCGAGCGAGCCAGCAAGTATATTCCACTGGAGCAATTGGCAATCAGTCCGCAATGCGGTTTCGCATCCGACGTGGTCGGTAATCTTATCAGCGAAGACGATCAGATAAGAAAGCTGGAAGCGGTTGTCGAAACGGCGCGGCAAGTCTGGGGAACGAGTTAAACAGCGACTTATGAAGAGACTGCTCGCTTATCTTCCGCTGATTTTTCTTCTCGGCGGTGGCACCGCCCATGCTCAGATGCCTTTGCAATATAGCCGGATCGCCTATTCCAGCAGCGGTATTAATTACGCCGACTTGTTCCTCGCCAAGGAAAAGGGTTATTTCCGCGAAGAGGGACTCGATCCTCAGTTCATCCAGATGAGCTCGAGCATCGCGATTACTGCGGGCATCGCCGGCGAAGTAGACGG
>Ga0065715_10000220_pt1 | contig 21174 bp, 15 predicted proteins | sample MisBulReplicate1_FD_59102 | JGI IMG/M metagenome (GOLD analysis project Ga0065715, IMG submission 59102) | Miscanthus rhizosphere microbial communities from Kellogg Biological Station, MSU, sample Bulk Soil Replicate 1 : eDNA_1 v2 (version 2) | ecosystem: Host-associated > Plants > Roots >...
CATATTTAATTGTAATATTTAGATACTGCAACACATTAAAGTTAGGCGAGGACGATTCTGGTAGAACGCCTTAATTTATTCGGCGAAATTCATTTCCTGCGTAGACATGGTATATTGGGCGCTGTCTCAGAAAGTATACCCCTTTACTTTACGACCAATATGACCCCAAGAACTATTTGAATGCCAAGGCTGATTTGATAAACTTAAATCATACTAAAAATTGAACTTGCAACCACGATATGAGGATTGATGCGCAGTTATTGTCGTACTGTATAAGTGGCTTTAATTATTCTTATGGAAATGCGTTATAGACTGTCTCATCCGAAAAGACTAAAATACGCAGCGATTGCTTTGTATGATCATGCCTACAGCATACATCCTTGTTAATTGTACTCTCGGTTCGGAAGAAAAGATAATTACCGAAATTGCCAAGTTACCTGACGTTAAGGAAGTTCGGGGAACCTATGGGGTCCATGATGTCTTCGTAAAAGTGAAATCTGACAATACAGAAGCAATGAATCATACAATAACCAACAGAATTAGGAAGGTACCCGGGATTACGTCTACTGTAACTTTGGTAGTTATTGAGGAACAAGGAGGAAAGGAAATCACCTAAAAATTTCAAATATTCCTTTTCTTGTCCTCCTGCTTTATTCTTTTAATCTCATAAACTATTAGCCCCGTGGTTACTATAACCACTCCCCAACCGATCGTTCCTACTATCAGATAATATGAATATTTTGGAATCGCTAAGGCCATGCCTGCAGTTATGGCACCTATCCACCAAAAGACAATCAGAATTTGAAGGTTTATCTTAAAAAATGGGGATCACCCGCGTTCATCCTCATCAAATCCCCGTAGAGATCTAAGTACTTTTCCACAATAATTACATTGGTTCAATTCACAAAAATCAAAGTTATCGTATCTCCTGAAGGAATAGGTATCCTCGTGAGAGCAAAAAAGCCGTTTGATAAAATTCGTGAGATTCCCCGACAACTAAGCTTACAATATCAAAAGCAAGATAATATGATTTCGCTATAAGATTGCCGTCGGTGAGATTTGAGCTCACGACAGCTCGGTCTTCAGCATCACCCCTCAAAAATGAGGTCGAGTGCTCTCCCAGGCTGAGCTACGACGGCACAGGTAACCTTATCTGCAAATAATATATAATCTTGTCTTGTATCGATATATTGTTCATCTATCTCTGCTGTGTGCATCATTAATATAAGATAACAAGATTAAGTAAATATCTTCCTTAAGGTAAATAAGTTATGATCAGATCGGTACATCAAATCGATAATGGCAGAAGGAACTGAATCCCACACAAAGGCTTTAATGGAGACTCCTGAAGAGAGACGTAGAAGATTTTTACTTGAGTTTGAGAAGCCATTTAAGTGTGAAAAGTGTAATGAACGATTTAAGAAAAAAAAGTATTTGCGAGAGCATAAAACAGAAGTGCATTCGTATTAAATTAATTGACAAGATTAATTGTGCTTAAGGGCAGTTAAAGTTAGGCGTACGTTATTACCAGGAGAATTTTTTGGGTATTCGTAATTGCTCCTTATTGAAGTTAGACTCCATTATAATCTGTCGGAGTTACTTTCAAGTATAACTAACTCTAAGGACTTGTTAATCTAAAAAAGATCAAACTTGTTAGCCAAAATTTATTTAGAATAATGTGATCCGTGTATAAAAGGAGATCAAATGAAAATTTACACAAAGTCTGGGGATAATGGTAAGACCGGTCTTATAGGGGGCTCGAGAGTTTTCAAATCTGACCCTAGAATTGCAGCATATGGACAAATAGATGAGTTAAATGCCAATATTGGTCTTGCAATATCGGTATTATCTACGAAAGGAGTTCATAAAAATTTTACCGATATCGTCGATTTGCTCATTATGATCCAAAATGACTTATTCATAATTGGTTCGGATTTGGCAGACCCTAATTTTCCACCTACTAGTGAATCCAAAACACCCCGAGTTGTAGATCGTATGATTACCAATATAGAAAGTGCTATCGATAAATTCGAATCGGAGTTAGAACCTATTTCTTATTTTATCCTTCCCGGAGGCAGTATTGAATCTTCGATTCTCCACGTTTGTAGAGGGGTCGCAAGGCGTGCAGAGGTTTCCCTTGTTACACTCGTTAATTCAAAAACAATAAATAAGTACATAGTGGCCTACGTTAACAGATTATCAGATTTGTTATTTGTATTAGCCAGGGCCGTCAATAAAAGGCAGAAAATTAATGATGTAGCATGGAAATCTGAATATTGATTCCCGGCTGATAGGCCATCAGGAGGATGATTGTTGGGGCAAACTCTCAATGTTCTGCTAATAATTTTGATAACTGTCGGCATGGCTTTAATTACTACTATTTTAGCTTTCGCGTTTGACTTGATTGTATTTGATTCACATATACTATCAATAAATTATTTGTATGGGTCAATTTCAGTAAGAAATCTAGAGTGAAGTTTAATTTAGATTAAAACCACGGTACAGGTTAAATCTTAACTTCTGTTATGTTCATATGTCAATCGATTTCACGTACATATAATGAAGCCCCATATTGCCAAATTGCTCTCTTTCTTCAATTTTGTACTAGGTTTAAAGCAAATACAAAGATCAGGGTGGAAATTTAAAGCGAGTGTAGATTCACCAGAATCAGTTGCCGATCATTCGTTCTCTCTCTGTGCGATGGCCATGGTTTTCTCGGACTTGACAGGATTAAATACGGAACGAGCTTTAAAGATGGCAGTTCTTCACGATTTAGGCGAGTCCATAATCGGCGATTTCATGCCTGGCCAAATATCACGACCAATTAAAAAAGACCTAGAACAAAAAGCTATGATCTCTATCTTGAAGAACCTTCCAAAGTCACTGCATGACGAGTATTGTCAAATATGGAAGGAGTACTTAGGTCAGAGAACTCATTTATCCAAATTAATCCACAATTTGGATAAACTAGAAATGATCCTTCAAGCGAGACGATACATGAATGACGGTTACTCCAAAGTAAAATTACGTGAATTGATTGATTCAGCAAATACCGGGTTAAGTATTGAGAGAAGGGATCTAATTTCAGAAGTCTTGCAAGGTTTAAATGCTGCGTCAATCCACTGAAATAAAGGGATGCAATACTTTACGGCCCTAAAGATTGGAGAAAAGAGAGTCAAATCGGCACAAGAGCTTTTGAACATGTATGCAGGTCATGCAATGCCGGCATTGGCGCTGAAGGACACGAAAAGTAACATTTGGGAACCGGTAGGTGAAGAGAATCTATTTGCTGTAGTAAAGGAAGAACAGGGATACATGATCGCTCTGTGCGATAAAAACGGAATCGCAAAGTCAATTGCCCAGTGGTTTGGAGAAGAGAAAAAGAATCAGATAATAAGTAGAATTAAGGACGAAAAAAATATCGAACAGTATTTCGGAAAATTATCTCTTCCCATTTAATCAACGTACTTCTACTGAATGAAAAAATAGTTGATAGTTTTGGAGAAAAAATGTGAACAAGTAATTGAAGTAAAAGGGCATTTAATAGATTCAATGATCCTTACAAGGATATTTGACAAGATCATGGATCTTTCGGGCGATTTCAATGTACTCGAATTTACAATAGGAAAAAAGAAAAATGAACTGAGTTATGCTCGACTAAGAGTTTATGGGAAGAGCAAAAGGCATCTTGACCAATTATTAGAAACATTGTACATAGAAGGTGCACAACCTATCATGGTAGAAGAAGTCATACTAAAAAAAGCCGATCATGATATGGTAATGCCTACAAATTTTTATAGTACAACTAATAACTCAACGCAAGTTTTTTACTCCAATGAATGGTTAGATGTCCAAAATATGATGATGGATAAGTGTATTGTGGTGGATATCAACAAACGCACTGCTAGGTGTAAGATGATTAGAGATGTACGCAAAGGTGACATGATAGTAATAGGCGAAAGAGGAGTGAAAGTTGTACCCGAAGAGCGTCCAAGGCAGGGTGTGGATATATTTCAATTCATGAGCAGCTCGAGTTCAAGCGAGCGTCCCACCCTTCAAATTGCTCGTAAGATTGCTCTAGATATAGATAACACCAAAAGGAATGGAGGAAAAATAATTGTAACTGCAGGCCCCGTTGTAGTTCATTCTGGTGCTGGAGAGTCGCTGGCAAATATGATTAGGCTTGGCTATGTTGATGGCTTACTCTCCGGAAATGCATTGGCTGTGCACGATATTGAAAATGCCTTGTTAGGAACATCGTTAGGAATGAATGTTAAAGACGGGACACTAGCTGTCCGAGGGCACCGCAATCATATGCAGGCAATTAACGAAGTCTTCAGAGCTGGTTCCATTAAGAAAATGGTGGATAAGAGAATCTTGAAGTCTGGGATTATGTACGAATGCATAATTAATAAAATACCGTTTGCTCTTTGCGGGTCTATTAGAGATGATGGTCCACTTCCAGACGTGACCACGGATGTTATTGAAGCACAGAAACAATATAGAGAAATTTTAAATGGTGCTGATATGGTTCTAATGCTTTCAACTATGCTTCATTCTATTGCCGTAGGAAACATGCTACCATCTAAGGTAAAGGTAGTAGCCCTTGATATCAGTCAAACTGTGGTAACAAAACTGCTCGATAGAGGCACAACCCAGGCAATTGGAATAGTAACTGATGTCGGTGCGTTCCTTCCCATGGTTGTAAAGCAACTGGAGCGATTAAGTAAAGGACTGAATGGGAAGTCTTTATATTAAGAGTACATAAGTAGCACTAGATGTCAACCTCTTGATTGGGTCAGCTTAAGGTTTATTAGCTGAGTCACGATTTTGGGGTCAGCCCTTCCTTTGGTTACTTGCATAACTTTGCCTACCAAAAAATTTATAGCATTTGAATTCAACAGCGCGTCGTTAACGGCCGAACCTTCGGTTTTAAAAACTTGCTCTACCACCTCGCTAATCAAATTTTCGTCAATTATTCTAGATGATTCGCTCTTGCTCAGTAATTGGGAGGGTGTTTGACCTGTTTCAACCATTTTAGTTAGGATTTGCTTACCAGTCGATCTATTAATCTTGCCCTCATCCACTAGTCTAGCCAGCTCAGCCAAATGACTTGGTTTAATTTTAATATGGTTTAACAAAGTAGGTTCTTCACTTCCAATTAGACCCAATAGGTCATTAACTATCCAATTAGCAATCTCTACCGGAGATGCATATATTTTAACACATGATTCAAAAAAATCTGCTAGTTTTTTTGAGTTGATTAGAATGTTAGATACTTGGTCAGAAAGAGAGTAGCTCTCGGTGAACCTGGATCGTCTCTGGTCTGGTAATTCTGGAATTAACTTACCTATATGGGAGCTGAATTCGTTTCCCAAATGTACCAAGGGAATATCAGGTTCAGGAAAGTACCTGTAATCCTGCTCCTCTTCTTTTGTTCGCGCGACCTTGGTAATCTTCCTTTGCTCATCCCAGTGTCGAGTTTCGGATTTTATTTTAATATTTCGTGCCAATAGACTCGTTTGTCGAGATATTTCGAAAGTCAAAGCTTTTTCTACCTCTTTGAAAGAATTAACATTTTTAATTTCTACTCTACTTCCTCCCTTTAGGGAAACATTTACATCACATCTGACTGCTCCTTCCAATGCTGTATCGCATATGCCAATATGTTCCAATATGGATGAAAATTTATTTAAGAAAAATCTTACTTCTTTAGGACTGGAAAAATCAGGTTCCGTAACTATCTCTACAAGGGAAACGCCTGCTCTATTATAATCAATAAGTGCATAGTTGGCATTATGAGCAATTCCAGGAGCGTATAGGATTCTTCCTGGATCTTCCTCCAGCTGAACTCGTCTTATTTTAATAACTTTAGAGTCGTTTAACTTAATACGTCCGTGACTGCCGATGCTTGTTAACCCGTACACATTATATTGTGTAATTTGGAAATTTTTTGGCAGGTCGGGATAGAAATAATTCTTACGGTAAAACATTAGTTTATCAGGTATTTTGCACTCAAGGGAATATGAAATCATGGCTGATTGCTCTATAGCCTTCTTATTCATGAGAGGTAGTGTACCTGGGAAACCACAACAGACTGGACATATGTTAGAATTAGGCTTAGAACTTCTGTAGTTTCCCCGACATCCGCAAAATAATTTACTTTTCAAGGATGTGAGCTGACAATGTATTTCCAAACCAATCATGATATCGGTCATTACAAAGGGGTCCTCGTAGAAAGCTTCTTAGCATTCTGAAAAATAAAAGCTGCGTCAATAAGTTTCTGTTCTTGAAATGGTCCAGCCATTAACTGTATTCCAATCGGAAGTTCATTGCTATATCCCGCAGGAATACTGATCGCTGGAATTCCGCCAAGATTTGCAATAACTGTATCTACGTCCATTAGATACATCTTGAGAGGATCTTGCACTTTTTCTCCTATCCTGAAAGGAAGTATAGGCATAGTAGGACCCAATAACAGCTCATGTTTTGTTAGGATCGAAAGTAATTCTTGTCTGAGCATGGACCTAAGTTGGCGTGCCTTCAGGTAATACTTGCCATAGTACCCTGCTGAGAGTACGTATGAACCTGTCAATATTCTTCTTTTTACTTCATCCCCAAAGTTACTTCTCACCGTAGAAATGTATGAATTCCATTCATATCCCTCACTAGGAAAAGAAAAGCCATATCTTAGATTGTCGTATCTAGCAAGATTGCTGCTTGCTTCTGCAGTTGCCAGCGTATAGTAAGAAGGGAGAGCAAAACTAACGCTCTTTAAAGATATCTCGTCAATTTTTATACCAAGGTCTTGAAATTTATCAAGAGCATCATAGACTGTCTTTGATACTAACGGATCGGACCCTTCTATCAGATCTCTAACTAATGTGATTGACTTAACCTTTGCATTTGGATTTATTTGCAGTGGAGTTTCAGGACTTGACAATGAAGTACAATCTTTCGGGTCGTTGCCGGCTATTGTATTCATTATTAAAACGACATCCTCTACGGTCCTGCAAATTGGACCAATTTGTTCCAGACTATTGGCATACGAAACTAGACCGAATCTGCTCACGTGACCATATGTTGGTTTAAGACCCACTACAGAACAAAAGCTCGCAGGGCATCTTATAGAACCTCCTGTGTCTGAACCAAGAGATGCACTACATTCACAAGAACTAACCGCTGCGCCGCCGCCACCGGATGATCCCCCGGGCACATAGTCGGTATTCCAAGGATTATGAGTGGCTCCGTACCTGCTGTACTCTGTAGAAGAACCCATTCCAAACTCATCCATATTCAATTTTCCAATGATAATTGCACCTTGTTTTTTCAATCGTTCAACGACAGTTGCATTATAAGGTGGAACATAATTCTCAAGCATCTTGGATCCGCACGTTGTCTTTATCCCATCGGTGCTGATGTTGTCTTTAATCCCCATGGCAATTCCGGCAAGTGATCCCACATCCTCACCACTGCGTATCCTTTTGTCTATCCCACTAGCATCGGCTAACGCATTTTCCTTATTAAATGAGATGAAAGCGTGTAACTTCGGTTCTAATTTTTCGATCCTTTCAATGAAGGACCATACGTATTCCTCGGCTTTTAGATTGCCTTCGTTAATTCTCCTACTTGCTTCAGTTGCACTAAGACTGAACAAAGTCGACATGTCAAACCATCTTGGGTCCTTTCACCAATCGTTCCGGGGTAAGATTAGAGTACGGAATTAGATTACCATTAAATTCAAGGATCTCATCTTCTCGAAAATCAGAAAGATCTAGCTCCTGTAAATCTACGCTGGAGCTTTCTGAGTGAAAGGTTTCAAGAACATCGATGTACTTTATGGTTTCATCTATTTGCTCACTAAACTTCTCAAGTTCTTCATCTGTCAAGTTTAAGCGTGAAATCCAACTCAAGTAGTTTAATTCATCCTTTGTGACCATTTTGTTTCGTCCTGGCTCGTGTAATTAATTATCAAACTCCTTAATATTCTAGGGTGTCAATCTATCAATATCACGAGGGTACAACGTCGCATCTCTTATATTTTCTAGATTACATATACTCATGATTAAACGTTCTAATCCAATTCCAAAGCCTGCATGGGGTGGGATTCCGTAGTCAAATACCTTCAAATGGTAATCGAATGCTCCAACTTTTAGACCCTGTTTTTCCATCCTTTCGATTAATTCTTCTTTTCGCCTAATTCTAGTACTTCCAGAAGAGATCTCAAGTGATTTGAACATTAAATCAAATGATTCACATTCTTTAGGTTGGTCATTACTCGGTTTAACGTAAAATGGCTTGATTGCTGTAGGCCAATCTGTGACAAAGTAAAAAGTCTTTGCATTTAGATCTTCGAGCCGCTGTAATTTCTGAAATGCAAGATCGTCCCCCCAAGAGACCGATTCTCCTGCTTTTTGCATCAATTCTATGAGCTCAGTATATCGATAACGAGGAAATGGTACAGTCACTTGAGGTAAAGCGGATCCCAAGAATTTGAGGTGCGTCTTATTATTTTCATTTATTTTTTTTATGACGTACACTATCATCTTTTCTAGTAAGCCCATTATATCATTATAATCTACAAATGCTTTCTCAACATCTATGGATATGGCTTCTGAAAGATGTCTGTTTGTTCTAGACGGTTCTGCCCTAAAAATTGGCGCAATTTCAAACACATTTTCAAAGGCCATGGTAAGTTGTTCTTTGTAAAGCTGTGGACTCTGTGCCATGAAAGCCTCTCTATCATAATAAAATATCGGAAAGAGTGTAGCCCCACCCTCAGTAGCAGTTGCAATAATTTTCGGAGTATTAACTTCTATGAATCCTTCTTCTTTCAGGAAGTCCCGACATGAGCTTAAAACTGTGTACCTTATATTGAAAATCGACTGAAGAAGTGAACGTCTAAGGTCAAGCGCTCTCAAGTCCATTCTTGTATCTATGCCTGCAGGCTTTCTACTCTGCATTTGGAATGGAGATGATTTTTTTGCAAGCGAGAGTATTTTTAATTCAAGCGGAACAATTTCCGCAGAATTAGGTGCTTTCGCTTCGGATCTTATTTTTCCTTTTACTGCGATAGAACTATGTTCTCTTAGCTTCTCAACTTTTTCCAAAAGAATACTGGAGGAATCTTTCTTCTTTAAAGCTACCTGAATATGGCCAAATCTGTCATTTACCATGATAAACTTTATGTTACCATGATCACGTATAGACGATACCCATCCCATAATTATGACTTGTATTTCATTTAGTGAGGGATCAATATCCACCGAATAGTGAGATCTTCTCCACGTACCTAGTTCTTCCTCTAACAAATCACTCAAATTCTGAAACCTTGTCAGTTTGGACTTTACTGAATAGGTTAATTTAACCTTTAAGCTAATTGGTAGGATAATTTAGTTTCATTTTCCTATTTGTGCGGGAAAGAATGGAAATTAGTATCTTCATCATGTTCCAATGTGGAGGTAAAATTCGTCAAATTCGAAGAAATATTTTATGTAGGAATTTGAAGTGATTACTATGTCTAGCAAATCTTATAAATTACAGTAGATTGAGCTAGTAGAAAGATAGGGGTTCTATTTATCAATATTTAAGATTAATAATTATCCTTAGACTCCGGTAATTAAATTGAATATGATATTCTATGCCTAAGGTCTTATATACAATACTTCTAACCTGTTTACGTTGCTGAGGTTTATCCGTTTGTATTTGCTTCTGATTTTAAGTAGTTCTACAGTTTTATCTCTATATGAAAACCCTATATCTGTACTAGCTCAACCTAAAAACGATTCTTCACCTTTAGATACTTCGCCTCCTAGGTTAATGGTACCAAAAGATTCGGTGATTGAAGCAGCCAGCGCAGCAGGCACCATTATTACTTACAAAGTGATCGTAACCGATAACGTTGATAGTTCATTGATTCCTCTTTGCTCCCCTGCATCGGGCTCTACCTTCCCAATTGGAAGTACTAAAGTCGTATGCAAGTCAGTTGATAAATCCGGGAATATAGGACAAGAGACCTTTAATGTTATGGTGCGCGACACCACCCCTCCGGAAACCAAAATCGAAAGAGCTCGTGTTGGAATACTTGGGGAAATAAGTTCGGGTATGAATACTTCATCAGATAAGATTAGTTTAGAACTATCAGGCTCTGACAATGTAGGTATAGATCGTTTCGAGTGTAAGCTCGATGGACACGGATGGATCCCTTCTGGTGATAGAACTACAGGGAACGAAGACATGTGTACTTACACAGATATCTCGTCAGGTTCTCATAAAATCCTAGTAAGAGCCATAGATAATTCCGGGAATATGGATACAATTCCCACCATTTTTAACTGGCACGTACTCACCATAAATGAAAGTGTCAGTGCTTTAATTAGGGAAGTCGAAGAGCTTCCTATTTCTCCTAGTTTTAGAAACAATATGCTATCACCGTTAACAAAGATTTTTGACGGACTGAGTGCGGACAATACCGTTAAGGACACGGGAGTCTGTGACAATATAGAATCATATCTAAAGGCAATAAAAGATGTTACGTTGAAGGAGAATTTTCATGAGAAAATTCACTTTATAGATTTAATCCTAACACTTAGGGAGCGAATTGGCTGTCCACCACCCATCGCAAATGCTGGAAAAGATATCAGTGGTGATGCAGGAAGCATAATTCAACTGGATGGAAGCGGCAGTAAGGGTCTTTACGCTGGTGACGTTACTTATGTCTGGAAACAAACCAGTGGACCTTCGGCAAAGCTTTCTACATCCCACTCATCAAAACCTGAATTCACTGCCCCTGACGTAGCTAAAAATGTAAATTTGAAATTTGATTTAACAGTTACAGATGCTCGTGGACTCTCTTCGACTGATTCAGTGACTGTCAAGGTTAATCAAGTTACCTCTTCGACCAGCAGTGGGTCTGGAGGAAGCGGGGAAGGAAATGTTCAAGAGGGGGATTATAATAAGAAAGGACTTAATATAGCGGCGGTAGGAGATTGGGGATGCAACTCTAACACCCAATCTAATAGGAACAATATAGCCAAAATCAACCCCGAACTTGTTTTGGCACTAGGTGATTATTCTTATTCTAGTACTGCAACATGCTGGCTCAACATTATAGATCCGATTGCAAGTATCACGAGAATCGCTATAGGAAACCATGAAGACCAAACTTCCGAAGACAGTAATTCATATTTAAGTCACTTTGGGTTGTCTAAGCCATATTATTCATTTGACTATCAGGATATTCATATTCTAACGATGAATTCTGAGCAAAATTACGCTCAAGGTTCCTCTCAATATAATTTTGTTAAAAATGATCTCCAACTTGCGTCAAGTAATCCGCACATTCGATGGATAATAGTCACTTTTCATGAGCCGGCATATACGTCCCCAAACTCTTGTTCCTCTTGTAAAGCTGCCACTTCAATTAGGGATATCTATCATCCAATATTTGATCAATATCGTGTCGATCTTGTTCTAGAAGGGCACGTACACAATTACCAACGCTCTTATCCATTGGCTTATAACGAAAATAATCCGTCTAAGCCACTCATAACCGCTTACAATAAGAATAATTACATAGACCCAAAGGGATCAATTTTTGCTGTCGTAGGAACAGGGGGAATCAATCTTCATTCTCTGGCTGGTAAAGAACCATTCATTGTTAACCAACAAGATTCCAAATTTGGCTTCTTGAATATTTATTTTAGCGATGATGGAAAGGCGATGGATGCACAATTCATTGCCAATGATGGGTCCGTCCTTGACCAATTTTCAATAACAAAATCAAGCATCCCTAAAGTCGTAGAGACTCCTAAAGTCTTAGATGCAAGTGTTACCTTATTGCAGAATTCATCAAAAGATATTAACCTAAATAGTTCAGGCACAGAGGGCGAAAATATCAAGTTTTCCTTAGTAACTGATCCTAAGAAAGGTATCCTCAATGGGAAGGTACCTCACTTGACTTATAAACCAAACAAAGATTTCGTAGGACAGGATAGCTTCACCTTCAAGGCAACTGATGACAAAGGATCTGAAAGTAATATTGCTACCGTAACCATCGATGTCAAGGCTGCTAATCAAGCTCCTGTGTCTGAAGACCAAAGTGTTTCAGTTGATAAAAATAAACTCCTCGATATCACATTGGTAGCAAAAGACGGTGAAGGTAATCCAATTCAATTTGCGTTGGAAGCCCAGCCAGCAAATGGTGATCTAAGTAACTTTGATGCCAGCCAAGGTACTGCAACATATAAACCAAACAAAGATTTCGTAGGACAGGATAGCTTCACCTTCAAGGCAACTGATGACAAAGGATCTGAAAGTAATATTGCTACCGTAACCATCGATGTCAAGGCTGCTAATCAAGTAATTGATCAAGCGGTTAATAAAGCTCCTGTATCCGACCCGGGAAAAGATCAGCAGGTTGATGAAGGAACAAATGTCATTTTAGATGGCTCAAATAGTACTGATGCAGGTAATAAGTCTCTTATCTACAAATGGGAACAACTAAGTGGACCACCAATCACTATTCCTGATACAAATAAAGATAGAATACAATTTTTCGCTCCACAAGTTAACCATGAGACCGATATGATATTCAAGTTAACGGTAACTGACCAAAATGGCGCCCATAATAGTAAAAAAATCCATATCACGGTGAATGATCTGAATTCGAATAGTGGGATCGTGAATAAGCCTATAATAAATGACAAAAGCACAATTAGCGAACAAGCCTTATCACCAAGCATGTTGACCCCTCTACAGAATCCTTCTGGAGAACCGAATACTTTTCACCCAAATTTATTGAAGGCAGTGTTAATACAAAACGGTACAGGACTACAACATGAAATGATGCTAAAATCATATAGCAAAGCTGGGGAAGAAATAGATACTCACAGAACATATCCCAAACGTATCGCATTAACTTTGCAAAATGGGCTGCCACTAACTATTGCATCTTCTGATTCTGGTATCTCATTATTACCTACTGGCTTAACTTTGTACGATGAGAATAATCTCCCTGTGTATCTTATGCGTCAAGATGGAACTTCTTGGGCCATTGATGTACCTGAGGGAATTTACAATGTGGAAGTTAAGGCGGAATATACGCCGAGCGGCGAAACTGCAACATTTGTTGATAAAATAAGGATTAAAGACACAGCACCAAGTTTGGCGGAACTAATTCACAAGAATTTGATAAAGCCAAATTTGGAAAAATTGTTACAGGATAAATGATTCTAACTTTTAGTTCAAGATGTGTTTACGATGGTATACTTGCAGATCTAATCTTTAACGGGAACAGAATTAATTCTTAATATAAGTAGTCTGCAAGAATTTGGCAGCCGTAAGGATATTACAGAATATAATTGTTAAAGTGACACTTTTTATCTTTTGAAATGACCAAATATTTAATTATTGAAGACTAATCTTAGAGAGAATAAGAAATATAGCGATAAACTCAGATGATCCTTTACTATATACTAATAAATTTAGAGTGAATATCTCCGTGTATTGGATGTCCTTGTGGCAAAAATTTGAAAGTTTTTGAAAGGGTTATGCCTTTATACGGTTAATTTAGGTTAAGATATTAGAACTCACAAAAGCATTAATAGAGAAATCCATAGGTTCTCTATGATTGCAAAAGCAAGAGCTATTTAACCTATTTTCTGCAGATCCAGACAGATACTATCGGGTATCATTATTCAAAAACAAGGGATTTAGAAGACAGCGTTGTAATTTGTGTCACAAATTTTTCTGGTCTATTCTTGATAAAAGTTCGTGCCCTGACCATGATAATTATAGCTTTATTGGCAAACCCCCTACAACTAAGAGGTTAGATTTTATTAATGCATGGAATGAAATAAAACGATACTTCAAAGCGAATGGGCATACAATCACCCGGCGATACCCTGTAGTTTGTAGATGGCGTGATGATCTTTATTTTACAATAGCTTCAATCATTGATTTCCAAAGAGTAATGAGAGGAAAGATTGTATTTGAACTGCCTGCAAATCCTTTAGTTGTTCCACAAATGTGCTTAAGGTTCAACGATATAGAGAATGTAGGAGTAACAGGAAGACATTATACTGGTTTTTGCATGATTGGCCAAACATGTGATGCTGATGCTTCTGGAGGATATTGGAAGGATAAATGTATAGATCTCGATTTTGGGATGCTAACAACTGTACTTGGCATAAAATCTGAAGAGATAACTTTTGTCGAGGACGTTTGGATGGGTGCAGGTTCCTTTGGATGCTCGTTAGAATACTATGTCAGAGGTCTGGAGCTGGGAAATGCAGTTTTCACAGAATTTGAAGGCGACGAAAGCAACTACCGGATCATGAGTAACAAAGTAATAGATATGGGGGCTGGACTTGAAAGGCTTTCTTGGATTACCATGGGTACTCCTACAAGCTATGACTGCACTTTTGGTAACATAATAAAACACCTATCGGATTCTGTGGGTATAAAAGATAATTCACAATTCCTTTCAAAGTATTTTGGAATCCTATCCTCCAAATATTTGAATTTTGAACACGATATAAAATCGCTTCAGATGATACTTTCAAAGGAACTAGACATTTCCTTCGAAAAGTTAAGGCAAACAATATACCCCCATGAAGCAATTTATACCATAGCAGATCACACGCGGTCTTTACTTTTTGCAATCTCTGATGGTTACTTACCATCTAATGTTGGGGGCGGGTATAATCTTAGAGTGATTCTCAGGAGAGTCCTTTCTATTATAAACCGTCTGAAATGGGATATTAAAATTGAAGATATTATGGATTTGCAAATAGATTACTTAAAGTCTATGTATCCTGAATTGCAGGAACATCAAAATGACATTAGAACTATCATCGGAATAGAATCGTCCAGATATGTTGGATCACGTGAGCGTATGGATTCCATCGCAAACTCATTGATCAAGACCAAGAAGACACTTACTACTGAAGACCTTATAAGGATGTATGAATCCGATGGGATAACACCAGATTTCCTTGTGGAGGCCGGCATTATCGAGAGTATTCCACCATCTTTTTACAGTAAGTTAGCAGAATTGCATGGTTCTCAGAAAGTGCTCCAAGAAGATAAGAAATACGAATCTATCGAACATTTACAGCCAACTAAGCTCCTTTATTATGAGGACGAATCTATCCGCGAATTTAGTGGTAAAATTCTTAAAGTAATAAACAATAATTATATTGTTCTCGACCAAACTGCATTCTACCCCAGAGGAGGGGGTCAGGAACCTGATTTTGGCGAAATAGAGGGAATGAAAGTTACTGATGTTGAGAAACATATTGATGTTGTTATTCACAAACTTGAATTTCCTTCTAATAAGGAAGTATTTGTAGAAGGAAAACAAGTTAAAGGAATTGTCTATGATCATCGCAGAAACTCAATTACCAGACACCATACCGCAACTCATATACTTAATAGCTCCGCTAGAACAAACCTAGGATCGTGGGTGTGGCAGAATTCCGCTTACAAGGAGGAAAATTATGCGAGGTTAGACATTACACATCACTCGGCACTAAATAGAGAAGAAATAGAGAGAATTGAGAATACTGCTAACGATATAATAAGGAGGAATCTTCCAATTACAATAAAAATTTATGACAGAGGAGAAGCCGAACAAAGGTATTCCTTTAGAATTTATCAAGGTGGTGCAGTACCCTCAAGCAATGTTAGGATAGTAAATATTGAAGGCTGGGATATTGAAGCGTGTGGAGGCACTCATGTCGGAACTACTGGGGAAATAGGCCTTATAAAAATAACAAAATCAGAGCGGATCCAAGATGGTGTTGTAAGATTAGAATTTGTGGCTGGAGATAGTGCTGTAAGATATATTGAAAAACAGGAAGCATATCTAAACGCCATCGCTAATATACTGGGATCAAGCAAAGAAAAAGTTTTAGAGTCTCTTGAAAAAGTAATGGCAGACCAAGACGCAGCGAAAAGAACTTTTCGATTATTGCTAAAGAAAACCTCCGATCTGATTTCGGAGAACATATTGCAATCCGCTAAAGTTTTATCCGGAGATATTAAAATATACAGTTACAAGGATGAGGGGCTGGGAGAAGAATACTCAATTGCAATAGGGGAAAAGAGTATTGAAAAAGATCCAATGCTTGTCTTTCTAAGTCTGGTGTTGAGTGGGAACGGGATACGGGTTATAGTCTTCGTTGGCTCCAAAGCTCAAGGAGTATTATCGGCTGGAAAAATTGCCAAGGAAATATCAAACCAGCTTGGTGGTTCTGGTGGCGGAAACGAAAGATTTGGTCAGGGCGGAGGAAAACATGTTGAGAAAATCGACGAAACTATGAAGAATTTGGAACAGACGATAATTGATTTATCTACTAAGAAAATAAAATGATTGAGATGTCAGAGAGTCGTCACCAAAGTAAAGTAAGTCTTGACCTGAGCTCCATAGAGCAGAAATGGCGAAAACTATGGAGTAAAAATAAGATATTTGAACCGGAGGTGGATAATTCCAAAGTTAAATATTTTACTACTGTGGCTTATCCTTATCCTAATTCTCCTCAACATGTAGGTCATGGACGAACATATACTTTAGCAGATGTGCATGCTCGATATATGAGAATGAGGGGATACAATGTGTTGTTTCCGATGGGATTTCACTATACTGGAACTCCAATTGTTTCCATGTCCCAGAGGGTCATTGCTAAGGATATTGATTTAATTGATACTTTTCGTAATATCTACAAATTATCGGATGAGGTAATAGCCTCTTTTATCACGCCAGAAAGAATAGCTAGTTTTTTCCATGATGAAATAAAGCTCGGGATGGAGGAAATGGGTTATTCCATTGATTGGAGACGAGAGTTCACAACTGTCGATGAAGGGTATGCAAAATTTATTTCTTGGCAATTTCGTCTTCTTCGAGAAAAAGGCCTGATCGTACAAGGATCTCATCCAGTAGGCTGGTGTCCGAATGATCAAAATCCAGTGAGCCAACATGATACCATGGGAGATGTTGAACCTGATTTCTTAGAATACACTATTATCAAATATTTTTTGGACGACGGCCGTATCTTGCCGACCGCCACATTAAGGCCAGAGACTATCTTTGGAGTAACGAATCTGTGGATCAATCCAATGGCAACCTATGTAGAGATAAGTATTGATAGGGAAAAATGGATCGTTACTTCTACAGCGGCTAATAAATTGAAATTTTTGAATCATGATGTTACCATAATTAGGAGCCTCTCTGGTAGTGAACTTGTGGGTAAAAATGTAAGAGACAATTTTCGAGATGTGGGAATTCCCATATATCCAGCAACGTTTGTCGACACCGAAGAAGGCACGGGGATAGTAATGTCAGTTCCTGGACATGCGCCCTACGATTATCAGGCGTTAGAGGACTTAAAAAGAGATGATAAACTTCGTGAATATAACATAGAAAATGTTGTTTCCCCAATAAAAATAATAAAAAGTAAAATCAGTGAAAATAACTCTGATATTATGCCAGCTGCACAAATTTTGAAGGACCTTATAATCACTAGCCAATTGGATCAAAAATTGGAAACGGCAACGAGTAAGCTTTATTCGGAGGAATTTTATAGTGGGATACTTTTGTTCAATACTGGCAGGTTTGCGGGCTTCTCTGTAAAAGAAGCAAGATCCAAAGTCAAGGAAGAATTGAGCATAAAAGGTTTGGTCGGTACAATGTATGAACTTGTCAACAAGCCTGTTAAATGTAGATGTGGTGCTGCTTGTGTAGTCAAATTATTAACAGATCAATGGTTTCTTAACTACCAAGACAAAGCATGGAAAAAGTTGGCACATGAATGTTTAGATAAAGTTGACATAATTCCAGAGGAAATTAGACAGGAATTTAATAATGTGATAGACTGGCTAAAGCAAAGAGCATGTGCTAGAAAAATAGGACTAGGTACAAAATTACCGTGGGATCCAGATTGGATAGTAGAAAGCCTTTCAGATTCTGTAATATACATGGCATATTATTTAATATCAAGATATCTAACTAATCCAAGAGAACGTTCTCCTTCTCAATATAAGATCCAATCATCCCTATTAAATGATGATTTTTTCAAATACGTATTGCTAGGTGTAGGTGACTCTATGCGAGTCGCAAACACATCTAACATTCCAATTGATTTACTCAAAAAGATTAGAGAAGAATTTCTATATTTTTATCCAGTTGATTCAAGACATTCTGGTCGCGACCTTGTACCAAATCATCTTTCGTTCTTTATATTCAATCATGTAGCTATATTCGACAAGGCTCTGTGGCCTAAACAAATTGTGGTGAATGGATCTGTNTTGATGCAAGGGAAGAAGATGTCTAAATCACTGGGCAACATAATACCGCTNCGATCGGCTATTAAGGATCATGGAGCAGACCCCCTTCGTCTCGCTATGCTGAGTTCGTCNGAACTTCTTCAAGATGCGGATTTCTCATTTGACTTGGTGAAAGGCATTCGGGCTAAATTGGTAGAGATTTATGAAAACATTATAGAGCATTTAGCTAATAATCAAGATCTGAAATCAAGTAACGTAAAAGAAAATTTAGAACAAATGGGATTGGAAGATAAGTGGTTATTAAGCAGATTACAAGATTATATCTCACTAGTAACTAAATCTCTCGACCGATTGCGAGTCAGAGAAGCTTTGCAAATTATATTGTATTATATGGATAGAGACTTGATATGGTACAGAAAGAGAAAACTAGCTAAGAAAGGAAATATTCTTACGAATACTGTGTTAGGGGAGTTTTACGGTGTACGAGTTAAATTGCTAGCACCTTTTGCCCCCTTCCTTTCAGAAGAAATATGGGAGAAGATGAATGGAAAAGGCTTTATCAGCCTTGCATCGTGGCCACAAGTTGATCCAAGGAAAATTAATCCTGAAGTTGAAGAGTATGAAGCGCTAATTCAAAATATAATAACAGATATTCAAAATATAATCAAGGTTACCAAAATTAGGCCCAACAGAATTTTGATTTATATTGCGTCAAAAGATAAGTGGATACTCTATAAAACTATCTTGGAAAAAATGAATAAAGATTCAGTCCCCAATTTTGGAGTATTAATGAAGGGGTTAGTTGCAGATGAGGAGATAAAAGATTTTGCCAAATCCAATCCAGACCTCGTTAAAAAAATACTTGCAGATATCCTGTCTGAATCTTCGGACAGAAGGGAGAAGAAACTAGAAATCCAATCATTCGATGAAGGGAGAGCTTTAAGTGATGCTCTGGATTTGATTAAAGAGCAGATAGGCCACAGCGACATGAAACTGGAGGTAGTTCTTGAAGAAAAATTAGAAAAGTATGACCCGAAACAGAAATCCAAATTCTCCAGACCTTTCAAACCTGCCATATATATTGAGTAAAAAATCCTTGAACTAATCGACCTCAGATGACTCCTTTCATTATAATCTTCTGATGTACACTTTACGCTAGATAGTAAGTATGTGAAAAATGTTCACCTACAAGGGCATTTGCAGCAGTAGCTTATTGACCTTACCTTAAAATTTCAGATACCTTAAATTAACTTGGAAAACAAAAAATGTTCAAAGTGACAAGTTAGCTAATGGAATTTTATACAGTCATCTGTTCTACTTTGGACAAAGCTAGTGCAAATGTAGCCAACCGATTAATCAATAAATACAATTTTACCATGGATAATAATTCTAGTTTTAAGTCAAAGAATTACCCTAATATGCTATTACACATTACCAATAAACCATTACTGTACGCAGATGAACTAGATGAAATTTACCCTGATACTGGTTGTTTTATTTTTGTCTCACAGCACAAATCCGCAAGCAATATTCCAACCTTAACGTGTCATACTACCGGAAATTTTAATGAGAATACATACGGCGGTAAAGTTAGAGAAATAGGCATCTGCAGTCCTTGGGTGCTCAAGCAATATCTTTTAGAATTAAATGGAGAAAGAAATAATGTTCCCCAATATGATATTACTTTGGAAGCAAGTCATCATGGCCCTACTTCACTAATGAAACCTACTCTTTTTGTAGAGATCGGCTCAACTGAAAGAGAATGGTCAGATGAAGTAGCCGCCGAGACTATATGTAGAGCTCTGTTAAAGGTAATTTATCATAAACCCAGAAAGTGTGAGAAGGTAGCAATTGCATTTGGGGGCAATCATTATCCTAGTAAATTTAATAGGATTCTTCTGGACTCAGAATTTGGGCTTGCGAGTATAGTGGCGAAGCATAATCTTAGGCACATAGATAAGATGATGATCTATCAATTGAAATCTAAAAGTACTGAACCTGTTTCCTTTGCCATCTACGACTCAAAAGGGATGGGAGTGGAAAAAAAGAGAATATTATTACTATTGGAAGATTCAGGTTTAGAGATTATTAAGGTATAGAGCCAATTTGATTATCAATTTTCACATCACCAATTACCTTAGAACAGATCAGGCCAATCCATCAATCTAGCAGTGAAGATTTATTTACTCTGATAGAGTAACAAAGAAATTATATAGGGCTAGGCAGTGTGTGATTTCGCATGTTTTATGAGTTCCCTCAAATGGGACAGAGACCTAACTTGACCCCCGTTTACCTTCTTGTAAATGAGCCAATAAACGGCTCTAGTAATTTCGTTCCGATCCTTTAAAACCTTAAGATTTCGCCTCATAGACCTAACCTTCCTAACGTAAACCTCTTTCTTTCCGGTTCTTGCGGATTTTTTACCTTTTTTGGAGCCGGCTGGTAAGCCACGCTTACGTCGTGTTTTAAGTTTCTTTTCGGCTCTAGCCCTTGAGGTTCCCTTTACCTTAGCAGTCCACACTGTCCCATTTTTAATTAACGACCGAATATTCTCTCTTGTTATAGCATCGGCGACGTCATCGAGCTTATCAGGTTCAAATCTAACCCTGTTAACCCCAACACCCATTAACCGCGCAATTAACTCTCTCTTTTTTCTTAAATTAACGACCATTTTTAATTAGCCTTCTTTGATTTACTCTTTGCGTCCTGTTCCGTATCGTCAGCTTCCTGTACCGTATCGTCAGCTTCCTGTACCGTATCGTCAGCTTCCTGTACCGTATCGTCAGCTTCCTGTTCCACAACTTCTGCCTCCTCTGCTTCTTCTATTTTCTCTGCTTCTTCTATTTTCTCTGCTTCTTCTATTTTCTCTGCTTCTTCTATTTTCTCTGC
>Ga0065715_10000552_pt1 | contig 21142 bp, 21 predicted proteins | sample MisBulReplicate1_FD_59102 | JGI IMG/M metagenome (GOLD analysis project Ga0065715, IMG submission 59102) | Miscanthus rhizosphere microbial communities from Kellogg Biological Station, MSU, sample Bulk Soil Replicate 1 : eDNA_1 v2 (version 2) | ecosystem: Host-associated > Plants > Roots >...
GTACCTGCAGAGAGTTTTGGTGCAGCCTTGCAATATTTTACAGGTAGCAAAGAACATGGAGTATCTATTAGAAAAATAGCTATATCTAAAGGACTTCGTCTAAATGAGTGGGGCGTTTTTGATGAGCAAAAGAACAGAATTGCTGGTTCTACTGAAGAGGGAGTATATCAATTATTGGGCCTAGACTGGATACCTCCGGAGATGCGAGAAAATAGAGGAGAGATAGAACTTGCAAAAATAGGGAAAAAAGAAGAAAATGCAAGACTCTCACAATTAATAGGGTACGATGATTTGAAAGGTGATTTACAGGTTCATAGCGACAGCACAGATGGAACGATGTCTATAGAAGAAATGGCTCTATATGCAAGAGACAAGTTTGGATTGAATTATATTGCAATCTCAGATCATACGAAAAGTCTGAGACTTACTAACGGACTGGATGAACAGCAACTAATAAATCAAGCATACAGAATTGAAGAGATAAATGATGAAATTAACAAAAGTAGTAACAAGAATAAGAATTTCCGCATTCTATCTTCCGCAGAAGTAAATATTCTAAAAGATGGATCACTTGATATTTCAGATAATGTATTGGACAAACTAGACATCGTAGGCGCTGCAATTCATTCTAATTTTGCCTTACCCATCGAAGTACAGACCGAGAGACTCATAAATGCAGCTCAAAATTCTAGTGTTGACATTATATTCCATCCAACAGGCAGAATTATTAACCGAAGAGAAGGATACCCTGTCAACATATCCAAATTGATTGAAGTGGCAAAAGATTCAAACACAATTCTTGAAATTGACGCACACTATGACCGGCTTGATTTAAAGGATGAATACATAAGAATGGCAATTGAAAATGAAGTTAAATTGGTAATTGATTCTGATGCCCATCATCCTTCACATTATGCTTTCCTGCAATTTGGAATTGGACAAGCTAGAAGAGGTTGGGCTACGAAGTCGGATATATTGAATACATTGTCAGCCAAAGAATTGCTTAGTAGCCTCAAGTAATAGTTATGTGAATAGATATATGACTACTTCGCCTTTAATTCTAAATTCTTTACCGATGCAACTAATTTCCTCGATCATGTAAATAACTAAAAACAAGGTCTATCCATGGTTGTCAAAGGAAACGAAATAATGATACTAATTACAAGATTCTTATCGGCTGTTAATGGGAAACTCAATTTTGAATGAAATATCAGATTCTAGTAATATTCTGTAAAGGGTTTAAGGTCTTTCGATACAATCCATAATTATGATGGCAATATTCCCTTCTATCAGCTAAACTTTGAGTCTCAAAATTCCAATCTGTTCGGAATCATCTGGCCAATGATTGTGTTATCTATAAGGAATTTTACCGTATTTATCTTCTTTACTGGTTTCGTAGTTCTGACAAACATTAGTTGTAGAATCTTTGTTCCTAAGATACAGCTCATATGCCCGACAACTAATAATCTAATTGGACGCTATTACCTTGATCACAACAGCCTCTAAAAATAAGTTTAGTATTCATAACTATTTCATAGTACCTTCTAGCCACCTCGCTGCAACATTCCCAACTTCTTCAATTTTACCTTCTTACTCAAATAAATGTCATGCACCTTCAATAACTTCTAATTCCTTGACTTTAACGTTGGTTAATTGATCTATTGTCTTTTTGTTAATTTCTATCACTTTTTTATCATTACCACCAACTATAAACAAACATGGGCTTGTTATATCTCCCAGTATTTCCTTATCTGCTAATTCTGTTCTTCCACCACGTGACACAACTGTTCTAACATCACGGAAGCTTGATGCAGCATATAGAGCAGCGGCGGCTCCCGTAGATGCACCGAAATAACCAATTTTCAGATTTTTTATATCATTATTATTCTGAACCCATTGAGTAACAGCATCAAGTCTTTCTGTTAGTAATTTTATGTTGAATTTATTCAAAGTAACACCGGGTAACTCATGAATTATCCGTAGTGTTCTAATGTCGCTTTCCTGTTCTTCTTTAGTTAATAGATCAAATAGCAATGTGCCAAGACCATCATCATTAAGAATCTTTGCAACTATTTGATTCCTTGTGCTTGTTGCACCGCTGCCACTACCATGAGCAAATATGACGATGGAGATTGAGTCGTTGGGAATAGATAGGATTGCTTCAAGTGATACAGAAGCATTGATTTGAATTACTTGCAAATTCTTCATAATTTTTAATGATCATGGATAAAGAAATATTTTAATCAAACAACTTAAAGCATCATAATGCCTCTGTTATATGGAAAATTCTAAACTAATAGGAGTCAAAGTTTACGTCTTATTAATCAAGCTCCGATATTTCTCCTCGTTCTTCCTAACATCTTCTTCAAATTCTGCAGCAGTTATTCCATGCTCTTCCAAAGCATGTTTCTTTGCATTGTCAAATAGTTCTTGTTCCGTTTCCCCAGAGATTGTATGCGAACACGTTGGATCTCCGGCATCTTTACAGTTTATTGATAATGTCATCGGGAGTAGTTTATTGTGATCTTGTATTTAAGATTCTCTGGCACTACTGGGTTGGTCAACACTAGATGCTCATAAGGATCACAGTTCTAAAATTCAAAGCGCAAGAGTTCGCTAACTTTGTCTGCCCACACCCGTGTAGGTTTGCGCTGACTGGGGATATACATCTGTTTACATCTGAAAAGTCACCGAACTACATTCTAAAATTTTTAAATCTATAGTGGCTCATTAAAAAAAGGCATGTATGTATCTTAGATGTAGAAATTACAGTAACTAGAATAAAAAGGCATTTGATTGATATCCTTTAATTTTTTAAAGAGACTTCAAGATAATCGGCGGCAAAAAGTTTGTTCATGCTCAACAACTTATAAGATTACGATTTTTCGAATGGTTTGTATCTCGCTAGAATTGAACATATATCACTTGGGAATATTAGAAAACTTTAACTCGAAGCACGAGTCGATCTTCACTATGAATGTTGCGTTAGATGTTTTTTTCCCAATCCGACCTTCCGTAATAATCACCATGGTTACCTTTAGTTTACTGTCCTTATTGATAGTCTTGTCAAACAACAATGAGTCTATTTTTGCACAACAAGGTCAGGCCCATAACTCCAGTAGCTCGGATCGCTCGGACGATTTTAATGCCAATCGTTCAATTTTGCAACACCCAAATGAATCGTTTAACGCAGAAGGAACCATTGATACAGTCATATTTGACCATGTCTTACCGAATCAAGGAACAATTAAGAACGATAGCCAACAAAATCTAAATGTCAATTTATCAGCAAAATATGTCTTAGGGGGGAAATGGAGGCTTGATGTCGCGAATGAAACTGTAACTTATTTTAAGTCGAATATGACTATGATAACTACTGAAGGTCAGCAACAGCATTTTCATTTGATTGTATATAAACCTCAGAAACCTTCGCCACTAGGAATTTCTATGTTGACTTCAAACACCGTTAAGGGACTGAATTTTTACTTTAATTCAGAAAATAACACATTATCTTTCTCAGGCTCTGCTGACGTTACTACAAATAGTGGACTGGAATGGAAAGGAATACCCATTACTGTCTCAATGTACGGCAACAACGTATTGAAAATTTACTTGGATAAAATTGCAACTCATAATCACTTCTTTGGGAAGCCTATATATGGTATAGTTGATTCTATCGAACCCATGTGAATATCTGCAGATACTTCCGGAAAATAGGTTGAATCTAACCATCCTATTCGGATCTATATGTAAAGCATCTTGAGGGACCCGAATTGATATTATAAATATAAGTAAAATATTCTTAATTAAAGTCATAACCTAGTTATAATTTGGTAATATTACCTGTTAATTAGAACAATAATAAATAGCCTAGGCCAAATGACTTGGACACATTCAGTAGTGATTCTAACGAGCAACTCACGATTAAAGACATAGGAGATAAGTGGAGCACTCAATTTTCCTTACGCCCCTTTTTCAGTTTAACTAAACTTGTTTTAAAATCAATCACACTTTTTACATACATAAACGCGATTATGATCAGAGCTATTGTAACGCTAGGTGCAACAATTTGACTGTAAGGTAATCCTTCAAACGAAGTTTTTTCAGCAATGCCTTTACCTGATTCTACGCTGCCTACCTGCGGTATTCCGGATACGACTGTACTCTTAATCACTCCAAGTGCGTTACCTTTCTGTTCTGCAAACCAGACATTACCTTCTGAATCTGACGTGAGCCATTGAACAAATGGGGATTGTCCTGGTAATGTTACTTCTCTAACTTTACCAGTTTGTTGGTCTATTACGGCTATCTTGTTAATTGTGTGTTCAGCTACCCATAGATTACGATACTTGTCTAATGTCATGCCAAACGGAAGTCCATTGGGGTCTAGAGGCCCATAATGGTTAAAGGCGTGTGTAAGCGGATTGAACTTCGAGACCCTGTTGCCTTCATGTTGGGAGATGTAAATGCTGCCACTGACTTGGTCTACAAGCAAGGCGGTGGGACTCCTCAATGTTTCATTTATTCCACGGGGCACAAATTCTGTTAATGTGTAGTTTTTACTAGGATCAATCATTACAAGCTTTCCCTTTTCATCTGCGACCCAAATTATATCTGATACAGAATCTATGGCAATGGCGATTGGGCTTGCATCTTTACTTTGTAAGTGAAATTTGGATGTAAAGTTTCCTTTACTTGGATCAAATCTCAATATTTCGTTTGTTGCAGGGGATGTGATCCATACTTTGTTAGCGATGTCAATTGCAACCGCCGAAGGAATAACTCTGTTTGGTAATCCGTACAATTTGTTACTACTGGTTGAAGGGTCATAACTACCTAGATGTCTTGTTAATGGATCAATATACCAGATCCTTCCGTTACTGTCCTGCGCAGCCACCGTAATAATACTAGTTCCATCTATCTTATGTTCGATATATTTGTTGGAGTCTAATCTGAATTCGAGTATTCGTCCACTATCAATTGTAGTGTCTCCGACCCAGATGGCATTCCTATTACTATCGTAAATCGGATATAGTGGTTGACTATTATTACCTGGTATCTCGAACCTGTTCGCATTGAACTGCAACTTATCGAGCTTTGGTTTTACGACAATATTTTCAAACGTAGCGACTACTCGAGGGACATTAGACTTATTCGGGACACCTTCTATTTGTATGTACCATACACCAGGAATCCCAAATGCTGCTTTCACAAAGAAGACGCCATTTGATACTTGTTGAAGCTCAACATCAATAGGCCCAATAGACTTCTCAATCTCTGTATACTTCATTTCTGCTAGTTTCATATCTATGGGATTGTTTTTTGAATCAACAAATGAAATGGAGAAATTGTTACTCCCTACGGCAAATGGAGTTATAGAGAGGACCACTCGTGTATCATTGTCAATAAAGTCAGTTGCTTTAAAGCTCTCGACCCCGGTCACAGAGGATGTCACACCGCTGGAGGACTCTTGTTGTCGAAATTGATTCTGAAATTCACTTTGAGGCAATCCTGTATTTACAAGAAATGCAACCGACGCTAAAAGAATAATCCCGACAACGCTTTCTATTTTTGTGCACCTAGAAAATCTAGAAACTATGTCACGACTTTTTCCAGTAGGTTTGTTTTGTCTCTTACCTGGAGGAGGATCGAAATCCGGACTAGTCTTTGATCCTTTATGACCTTCTGCCACAGTTATCGGCAAGGATGTATACTTCATAGAGTCCCTGTAAATTATTAATTGATTATATGCCCCCAGCGCCAACATTATTGTAGCTAAAGTAAGCTTTACTATTATGGTCTTACCATAGAGCGAAGATATTAGCAGGTCAATACGGTTTTCAAGAATGTATAGTAGGAAAGGACCGGTTATTACGATAAAGCCAAGCACAACTATCACAGAGGTTGAAAATCTTGGGATAAGTATTGTGAGAAATGCAATTTTTGTGTATTCGTTGAGAGAATGTTCGCCTTTGAGTTTAGGAATGAGAACAAACGCCAAGTAGATAATGCCCCCAATCCATATTGATGCCGTCAGGTTGTGCACAAAATCAATAGCTATAGACGAAAACTGGTTATTAGCAGCGCCATGACCGATCAGACTAGTTGTAAGAAGTAAGGTAACACCCAGTGAAATTATTCCTGTCATTTCTCCTTTGGATAAAACCGTCCTGAATTTTCTGAACCTACGAAATTCAAACAAGGATACTCCCAAGAGTGTAAGTGATAAAAAGATCCTTGCAACCAACACCATGCCAAATCTAGTAGTAAGAACATCTAACAAAGTAGCAGATATTGCGAATGCTTGAAACACGACTATAGCGAAATCTGACACGACTAAAATTATAGATCCTAGTAGGAACAAGGAAACCAACCTTTTGTCAATATCCTTTCTAGTTTCCAAAATGATATCTGAAAGCCATTGTATCTTTGAAAAGGGCCTCCATAGCCAAAGCACACTGAATGCGCCACCCACTATGATGACCTGTCCTACAAGGGTAGGAAATCTTGCAATTGCTTCAGGTACATATATGATAGATGATTCCGAATTAGTGCTTGACAAGTTCGAAGGAATCGCGGCCTGGCCAACAGCAAATACAAAAGCACTTTTTGTAACATGGCCATCAGTTTGTGACAGTACATTTGTAGACACGGTGTACACTCCGTCCTCTAGCCGTGGTAGTGTAACACTTAGTGAGGACTGGTCTCCATCAATGTGGTGGATATCTTTGTTATCCACTTCTTTCCCATTGGGATCAAGAACTTTTACTTGGCTATATTTGATATCGACTGGTTCACTAAAGAAGGCTTCTATCTTTCCAGGGGGAGAAGATAATGATTGAGAAGCCCCCGGATTACTATTTGTAAGAAACGCATGGCCATATGATTTCTCCATCGTACCACAGATAAGAAATGAAGCAATTGCCAATACGACTACTGTTAGAAGTAGATTCCTATGTCGCTGCTTTATAAAATAGTTAACTCTAACAGACAAATAGCATTTGGTATACACACGCATAGTGTATTTTATTATTTCCCTCATAACTGGTACAGTCGTCGAATATTGGGGGAAAGATTTAAGCGTCGAATATGATAGATGATACTTAAAATTGAAGTCTATTCGTTTCATATTGGTTATCTTTTTGTTGTCGTCATTCACAATCGCATTTTTGCTTTATTACAGTTACATACCCACCTATGGTCATTTAACCAAAAAGTTTGGAAACGTTACTATTCTCGTCGGCTGGGTAAATGAGCCTGCTCTTGTAGGCGATTTAAATAACGTATTGATAGAAATCCAAAAGGGGTCGGGAAAAGGTATATCTCCAGTGTTGAATGCATTCTCCAATTTATCAGCTTCAGTAAAATATGGGACATTAACAAAGAATCTAGATCTTCTGCCTTCAGAAACGACTGATGGTTCATATGAAGGCAAGTTAATTCCTACGCGAATTGGTGCATATTCCATAGTTCTTAAGGGCGATGTTCAGGGACAGAAAATCAATGGAGAAATTCAGCTCGATGCAGTGGAAGGTAAGCAAGGAATTTCATTCCCAGATACCTCACCTGCTGACGCNANCACTAACAATGCTCTAGTTTCAAAAGTTGAGGGAACTCTAAGTCAATTATCCAATGATCTNCAGGATGCGCAAGACAATATTGGACAACTTGGAAAGAATCTTCAAAATGTACAAAACTCAATTAATTCTATCAATCAGAGCGCAGATCGAACATACATGATCAGTGTGACTGCCATCGGAGTGGGTTTGGCGGGTATAATAATTGCCGGCTTTTCATTATCACGCAAGACAAAAATATAGTTCTTGAGCTATTCTGAACAAATCGGTATTTTCAGTTATTCAGATTCTGGTGTGAACAAGGACGATCCCAATTTCATAATGGAGGGATGATTGCACTGAGCAGCATTAACAAACTTACTCACTGTTATGACAATTTGTCTGTAAGGCGGCCAATAAGATATGCGACCTGAATAGACAATACTCTTGAATAGGAGTAATGACAGTCCTAATTAATTAATTTCCGAAATTAAAGTATCTCACACCAACATTGCCATTCAGTTAAGCTCGTAGGGTCTTTTACTGAGTCGGGAGAATATGAGTGATATTTTGCCAGTAAAGTATATGCACGGTGACTCAGGTACAGCCATTGGCGTTGACTATGGGATCTAGCGAGAGATTGGAAGATGTCGAAAAAATATGCATCAAATGCGGAAGAAAGAATTCCGAACATCCCGCAACGGGACGTTTCAACACCATAGTTTTGTACGGTCCGGAATGCGCTTGGAATCCTGACGATGAATTTAGAGACTTTGTAATGAACTCTTTGAAGAGCTCTGGCTATAATTTAAACGATTTTGGATATGATTAAATAGTAATTAGAGACTCTTCAGGTTCTTAAAGAAAGTCTTAAATTTTTTTGAAAAGAATATAGAAGCCTGTTGACTTTTCATCTTGTTTCCTTCCTAAGATAACTCTCGCATTAGCCTTGATGAAATTCCTTATTATCTAGGATTTACCCAAACCATTTCTATTTCAGGGTAATGTAAAACATTGTGTAGTGGACAAATCGAATCTTTTTTTCAGAAATACTATCTGTGAATAGAATCTCGTCATCATATTTCTTTGCTGAAAGGGGGATAACATACCAGTTAGAATTGGTTATTGAAATTATCAAATTAGATCTTGTTTTTTCGTCTCAAATAAATTGCAATGGCCAAAATTACTACGGATGCTGGAATGACATAGTATGTTATTAATTCATCGAATGGTATTATCTGATTCGGATTGCCAGCAGACAAATCAAAATCTGCAGAAAGAGGATTGTCTCCATAGATCGGGTCGCCGTTTATCCTAGTTTGAAGAGTTACGACGTAGTCACCTATCTTCTTGAAACTAAAGGGAAAGGTGAGGTCACTAAATTCATAAAATTTGAATGGAAAGACCTTGACCACATTGCCCGAATTTTTCTCTCTGATTATCAGGGAAGCAAAGATATTGTTTACATTTTGATTATCCTTATCAAGGACACTGAAATTAAGTAGCGTAGAATTGTCTCCAGCTAGGGGAACAGAAGGGGCTGGTTGAAAAACTATCTGATAACCATTCACGGTTTTTGTAGCACCAAAAAAGTGAGCGTGAGCCGGCGCACAAAGACTAAAAAGTAATGCTTTGTCCTCCCCAATCTGCAGAAATATTGCTAAAACTAGAACCAAAATAATAAGATCTGATAATCTTACCCTTCCTTTAATTCTTAACAATTCACCCAGCAATATGAGTTTAATAATACTAGGTAAAATACATGCTGACTCATCATGTACTATTGCCGTCATACTATTAATAATACGTAATTTTATTTCCTTATCCATATTGATGTCAGCTCTCATTCGACTTTGTCTGGCATTAAATTATTCTACGATGATCAGTTCGGCGACGAGTGGAATTCGGAAAATGATAGTGGAATAGGGTAGACTGAAGGTTCATTTTTTTAAATTTCTATCGGAAGAAAGTGTAAATGTATTTTAAGTTAATAAATATGCTTTTTCCGTTGACCATGCTTTCAAATAAAATACTGAAAAGTTGCTATAGTAGTCAGTATCCACCAATCAGAGTAAGTAAATTTGGTTATGTTGTGGATCAATATTATTATTTTTGTTCACTAATATAGTGGACCTGACATAAATTGTTACTTGACGAATATAACAAATTTCATCAACCAATTATCTCTCTCTGTTCCATTGTTGTTTGAGATTTCAAAAAGGGAATTATCCTTAGGCACATAGTGAATTATCGTTTCGTTTTCATTTGTAAATGATCCTTGAATGTTCAATGTTGAGTCCTGAACATAACTACTGGAACTGGATACATGGGTTTGTAACTCTATAAACTGATTTCAGATCTGATGCTCAATACGTCCTTTTCAAGTCAACATGAAATATATCTCAGTCATGAGTTTTTAAAAATATCATATCCACATGTACGATAATCTCAATGTCTTATTTTAGTGAGTAGGTGTTACGGAGTTGAATTGAGTTACCTTTAAGTTAAGCTTCTCCCATTATTACCATGAATGAAAAGTATTTTGAAGGAATACGGCCTGGCTTTGGGAGTGATTGCAATGGGGTTTCTTATTATGGGAAGTTCCGCTGTACTGTCTATAGGAAAAGTGAGCGCGTTCCCTCCGAGCATTTATGGTGAAGGTAAATTTGTGTTCGGTAACATAGGCAGCATTCAGAATGATAAGGATGGTAAGCCGGCATGGTTATTGTCCGGTCATTGGAAATCAAACTTAATTAACATGTCAGAAAATGACAATGCAAACTCGTCTGCATTCAGCGCCTCGTTTGAGATGGTTATGTTAGACGGAAAGAACGCTCATACACATGCAATAACTAACTTTATGTTGAAAGGCAAATCAACAGAAGGCAATTCTACTCTGGTTTTCAATGGCACTTCTTCTGCAAGCTTGAGAAATGGTTTGGTACAAAATGTACCAACAACGATCAAATTCATGGGCAATAAAGTAGTGAGTATATGGGTAGACCCTTCAATGGTTGATAATCATTTCGGAAATACACCTATATACGGAACTATAATGAAACCAGATGCTGGATTCGATAGGGCAAATTCGAATTCTAATTCCTCGAGATAGTTGGAGGCAGGCTTTAGAGGTTACTTTTTCAAACATTGATTCATATGAATACATAAATACGACCGTTTTCTTTATCGAGTAGATATTCATGGATTCTAGGATTGTAACTTTTTTCGTTTTGGCTGTTGTCTTTTCATCATCAATGATTTTAAACGGAGCAATATCTGTTTATGGTGCTGATCAGTATTCATTTGTACGCAAGTGGGGTTCGTATGGGGCAGTAGCAGGGAAGTTCTCTCAACCGATCGAGATAGCTATAGATTCAAAAGGTTATCTATACGTAACCGATCTCACTGCTGTAACACACGATGTACAGAAGTTTACCAAGAATGGAACTTATGTTACTTCATGGGGCTTCCTTGGATTTGGGCCAGGAAGATTCACGAATCCAGCAGGACTGACTGTGGACTCNTCAGATCATGTNTACGTGACTGATAACGGAAATCCCGATAATGGAATACAAAAATTNACTGACAACGGTACATACATTACTGGATGGGGTACAGTCGGACTGCAGCCTGGAGCATTCATTAATCCATCTGGAATCGGCGTAGATTCATCTGGAAATGTCTATGTGAATGATTTTGGAGAGAATAATAGGGTGCAAAAGTTTGACAGCAATGGTGACTTTGTAATGCAATGGGGAACAGTGGGAAGAAATGATGGTCAATTTATGAACCCAACAGATATCTTGGTCGATCCCCAAGGTCTTGTATATGTCGTAGATAGTGGCAACGACAGGATTCAAAAGTTCGATGGCAATGGTAAATTCATTTCCAAATGGGGTGATTCAGGAAGAGGTGATGGACAATTTGATCGCCCTGGAGGTATTGCTATAGACTCTTCTGGTTTTATTTATGTAAGTGATATAGGTAACAATAGAGTTCAGAAATTTACAGCCGATGGTCAATTCGTAACGAAATGGGGAAGCTCAGGTAGTGGCGATGGACAATTTAACGGTCCCATGGGTTTAACAGTGGATCCTTCTGGTTACGTATATGTAGTCGACATTGGTAACAAGCGAGTCCAAGTTTTCGCTCCTTCAAATCAAACTACTGCAAATCCATAAACTCGAAACTTCTGTAGTAAATTAGTAATAATTTAGAAATAAACTATACCTTTTTACTCGATCTGTACGTTTTCAATCAGTGCGATTGAGATTGAGATTGAGATGAGGATTCAGAATTCTAAGCAGAAGAAATTAAATAGTCCACGCTTATCGGTGAGCTACTTTCGAAGCGATTCATGCTGGAGGAATCAGATCAAAAATGAAAGATGGCTTAATAGTCGCGAAGCTGCACCAAAGTCATTTTCTACCTAAATAAATTATTTCTTCCTCACCGTACTTTTTGAAGATCTCGTCATATTTTGCAACTCTATCTTGAATAATCTTTCCTTGGTTATCATACATCTTCACAAAATTAGCACGCATAGCCAAATTGCCTTTTGAATCAATGAATCTTATGCTATAACTAATTAAGCCATTCGTTCTTGTTTCGGTTACAAACCTAGCTTCTGCAACTTCCTCTAAATTTAGATGTATATGCCACGATTTGTCTTCGTGTCCGATTGTTGCCCATTGTTCTCGAATACGAAAGGGTAAATTCTTCTCCACCCTCGCCTCACAGATCCCGCTTCCACTATTGATTGAAAGAATAACATCGTCTTGTGAGAGTATGTCGGAAATCAACTTCTCTATCATGGCATTCGTCATTCGCTTTTTCTTTAGTTGAAGTCGGTAATAAAATAATCGTACTCGAGTTCTAAGTCTTTTTGAGGAAGTTCATTTATTTAGCATCCACTGAAAGTTGTTGTCAGCTATCTGCTCTTGCACCATTTCTTTTTCAAGTTCCACAAGAACTAATCTCATGGCGGGGCCAAATGGTTGGATATTCAATAAACCGAGAACAGATCAGAATCAAACAGGGACAATCTTTTACAATAAGATAGAAATGGTGCACTTATTGGGGCAAGGACAACACATTGCTTTTGTTAATCAGATATTGACATTGAAAGTCTTCAAGGAATTATCCGGGGCTAGAGAGGCTTTTGAAATTAATGTTGACTGCACCAGAAGTATTACAGGAGGTACAGCCTCTCATAAACATTAGTATAGGTAAGTGAAATCTACAATTTCACAAATAGATAAATCTTTTAGTAATAGGAAATTACAAAATAGATATGGATTATGCCAAGTTGTGCAGGGAGATCTCTGACTTAGATCCAAAGATTCGATTTGCTGGTGTATGTGATGACACTGGCGAAATAAAGTATGGAGGCCAGCGAGATGGTGTAAATAATATACTTTCATCTGAAGAGACAAAAAAATCAAACCTTCAGGCCATGGCCAGATGGGGCTTACGTAATTCTTTATCTCCTAAGACAGGCAGAGGAAGATATGCCATGGCCGAATATGAGAAGATAAAACGTATAACAATTCCACTAAGAAATGATCACCTCTTACTCGTCACAACGGAAGTCGAAGCAAATCACACAAGGATTATAGAGAATATCCTGAAATTGGTAAACGGATAATACTCGGATAAAAGTCATGCAGACCGCCTACGTTCTAATCAGCTGTGATCCGGAAGATATCGAAGGAATAATTACTATGCTCAATACTATTTCTAATATTTCGGAGGCAAACAGGGTTGAAGGTCCTTATGATATTCTAGTTAAAATAAACGCTGAAAGTCCTGAAAAGCTAAAAGAAATCATATCAATTCAATTGCGAAAGATAGAAAGGATCAAGCACACACTTACGTTGACGGCAATTCAGAATTAGTCATCTTGAATGCGTATAGTTAGTACTTGAAAAAAGCCTTAGTCAGACCATAGGCTGCTTGGTCCACTTTTCTAGTGCTCCTTATTTTGGGATAGTACTTCATTTTATGATAAAATTTAATTGATCTTGTTCGTAAGTTCGAACGAGTCTAGCCTCATCGTAATATACAGGATCAGTAGAACGTATGCCATTGTTACTTTCCAAGCAATATTGAGTTATCAACTATTTTCGGAAAACTCATTACCACTGCACCACCTGCAAGTATTAGAGTTCCACCTAACATACCATTACCTCCTGCAGGTATTAATCCTCCTGCTGCTGTCGAGAAGATAAAGAAGTATCATTAGTAAATACCCGGGACAGATTTTGTTTTTATTTTGTATTTTGTATAGTGTTTTGTCCTCTAGCTCAATCTATGTGAAGACAGCAGGTATGACACAGAAAGACACGTCCTATGATCGCACAAATATCTCCCGGTTTTTATGGTGTGCCTTGAGCCATTATTTTGGAAGATTTGTGGTAAATCTTGACAATGTAACGGCATAACATGTGAAATAATAGATATGAAAACTTTATTACATTCAAAATGCAGTATATTTTATGAATTATCAAAACATTCATGCTCATATCATGAATCTTGACCAGAAAATTAGACTGGTCACAATTTGCGATTCGAATGGAAAAATTATGTTCTCAGATCATAGACCTGGAGTAATCAATTTGCTAAGTCCAGAAGAAAGTAAAAAGTCCCTTGAGATGGCAGTTAACGCATGGAAGACGCGTACGGAACTTGCAGGCAAGATAGGAAAGGGCAAGTATGTTCTGGCAGAATATGAAAAAATAAAAAGAATTACAATGCCCTTGGGAAATGATCATCTCCTGTACATTACAGCGGAAGTAGAAGCGGACCATTCCAAAGTACTTGATGGCGTTAAGAGACTGGAATCGGAATTGAAATGAACCCAGGGCAGAGCTAGCTCAGTTCCTTCCACGGATGAACATCAAAGAAAAGTTAATGGAATAGAACTATGGTTTTCTAGGAGTGTAGTTTTATTCAAAAAGTCGTTTGATATTTCTAGCAATTCCTTGCGACTTGATAGATATAGTATTGCGTAGCCCTGTTATCACTGTGTTACCACTAGAGAGAAGGGGCAAAATAATGCAGGTCAGGGTACTATCCATAGCTTTTGACTGTATGCGTTATACTAAAAAACGAATTTGGATTCCAAGGTCAATTTGCNTCATCAAAAAGAAATTNTTATTCAGTGATTCATGGAATCCGTATTTGAGAATTTTACCATTCTTCTTNAATGACTTATTCAACAAGGAGCCTACTTGATATGTCCTTCACTACCACAGATTTAATGTTTACAAATTCCTTGATACCAAATTCTGACAACTCCCTCCCTATTCCAGAATTCTTGATACCGCCAAAGGGCATCCTTGGATCGGATCTAACCATTTCATTCACAGAAACGATGCCGCTTTGAATTCTTTTGGCAAGCCTTACTCCCTTCTCGATATTGTTTGTCCATATGCTTGCTCCTAGACCAAATTCAGAGTTATTGGCTTCTGTTATCGCTTCCTCTTCATTTTCAACAACTAAGATAGGAGCTACAGGTCCAAATACTTCCTCTTTCAGCACCCTCATATCATGATTTACTTTGGAAATCACTGTAGGTTCAAAAAAGAAACCTTTACTTTCGATTCGTCTTCCACCTAACAGAATTTCTGCTCCATGACTTCTTGCCTCCTGTACCTGTTCATCAATGGTAGTCCTTTGATTTTCTCTTACCAGTGGACCCACAGTTGTTCTATAATCCATCGGATCTCCTACTACTTCCGCTTTTGTCTCTTCAACAAAAAGGTCGGTGAATTTCTTGACAACCTCCTTTACAACTATGAATCGTTTTGCTGAAATGCAGCTCTGACCAGTGTTCAGTAGTCTGGACTGAGCTGCCATATGTGCAGTCTGATTTAGATCTGCATCTTCCAGGACAATAAATGGGTCACTGCCTCCAAGCTCCAGAACAAACTTCTTCAAGCCCCTGGTTGCAAGTTCTCCAACCCTTTTCCCTGTGCTTACACTTCCTGTAACAGAAACCGCATCAATGTCAGATTGGACGAGGGATTCTCCGGTTCGATAATCACCCAAAACGACTTGAAAAACATTTTCAGGAAAACCTGCATCCCTGAAAGCTTGTGCTATTTCAAGGGAGCTTCCTAAGCAGACACTGGAGTGTTTCAATATTGCAACGTTACCTGCAGTAACTACAGGGGCTGCAAACCTCATGACCTGCCAAAATGGAAAATTCCATGGCATAATACACGCTATTACTCCAAGAGGTTCAAAGGATACAAAGCTCTTACGAAACTCCGTAGGGACCAACTCATCTCTTAGAAAGGGTTCNGCATGTTCTGAATAATAGTCACATACCCANGCACACTTTTCAATCTCTGCTATNGATTGCCTCAGAGGTTTTCCCATCTCTTCGGTGATTATCTTGGCATATTGTTCCTTATTNTTTCTCATTATCCTTCCAAGACTTCGCATGTATGTTGCTCTCTCAGAAAGATCTATGTTTTTCCATTTACCGAACGCTCCTCTCGCATCTTGAGTTACGCGTTTAATCGCTTCAGTGTCCATAATATCATAAGATCTAATGGTTTCGGCAGTTGCGGGATTAATAGTTTCAATTTGATCTTTCATCTTAATTTCATATCATTTTAGCCCTATTTTTGTCCTTTCTTTTTGGATTTACGAGTCCTTTACGAATAAATATAATTATGATGCTTAAATCGCTACTATGCAAGACAAAAATATCTGGAAGCTACTTACAGGATAGTAAAAGTTTGTTTGTCCCGCAATTAATGACTTCGTAAGGGGTTTGGGGTCGGAAATAATCAGCATCAACTACAATAGACATAAGCGCACTTTTTATGGCACCTGTCAAATCGTCCAGTCAATATTATATAACATCATGAACCGCTATAATGCCCTTTGATCTCAGGGATTGACTCGATTCCCCCATCCCATTTTTGACTTGATATGCCCATCTCGTTTAGCAATTTCATTTTCTGCGGTAGAGAAAATAATATAGTTGGACAAATACAAGTATTGATGGCCACCTCTCACAGGTAGATTTGGAGATTTGCTCGTAGATCTTACTTATAATGATGCTAAAAAAAGGTAGATAGAAAAAAGATATTAATGAATAAAGATGAAGAAATCAACCTTTTCTAATGGTCCGTAACCAATATGAAAAAGAGTTGCCCCATCTCATCGTCATTAATTCTTTCTATTTGACTATGACTTTTCCTACCATTGAAGGATGTATACTGCAGAAATATTCATACGTTCCAGGTTTTTCGAATTTATGAGTAAAAGACTGTGCTTCGCCTAAGGTGCCTGAATCAAATTCCTGGCCAATGGATGGTCCCTCATCACTTCCAGATGTTACGGTATGGATATCATTATCACTATTTGTCCAAGTAACGGAATCCCCTGCGTCTATATTAATTGGATTTGGATTAAATGATTTATCGCTCTTTATACCTACTATGGATACATTTTGGATCCCCGGTGCAGATGCTGTGTTATCATCAGTTGATGACAAGGATGCTTGAGAATTATCACTGCTTGAACTAACTTGCGGAGCAATATTTGATGAAGATGTAGTAGTAGTTTCCTTTCCATTCTGTTCTTTTTCCTTATTTTGGTCCTTGCCGTGGTTGGTGCTGTCGTCCTTGGGATTGTCATTGTTGTTATCTGTATTCGTGCTAGATACAGTATCGCCAAAAACTGAGTCCGACGCACCATATGCGTTCGAGACGAGTCGAGGTGTATTTCCAAATATAGAAAGTATGGGGTAAGTTAACAATAGTCCCGTACCACTAATACCTACAGCAACGAGAGCGACAACAAGTACTGATCGTCCGATCAATTCTTTTTTCATAGTTTCTTTCATAGCAATCTGAACCGTTAAATAATCACAATTTATACTCGGAGGTAATGTATCTTAGACTAAGAATTGAAAACTGACAACACCTAAGTGAGAAACACCCGAACTCTGGAAAGCAAAATGTGTTGATCAAATAGCAGTAGAGCTTGATGCCAGTGCGACCATTGATGTAACATTGATGTTATAACATCACTCTGTAGAATTACTCACACTTCCTGCGATGTTTGATAATTCACTAAATCTTAATGGCGTGTTGATAAGATGCGATGCAGAGGATGAAACCTACTTTTCGTTTAAAATGAGGAACATCGGCGGTTAACGACACCAATCTAAAGAAGAGTATTAAATTTTATTCACAACTTTCTGCGCCAGATTTTTGGTGACATTTACCACACTAAAATTCGAGGGAGCTTTGTAATTGCAATGTATCAATAAAAAATGATGAGAAACAGAGAGCAACAGGGCGTATCAAAGAAAAATCGCATAATTAGGAAACAATACACTATTTTATTACAACAATCAAGCTATTAAGGCAGATATGTATTATGACTCTACTGAGACTTGACGAAGGATAGGATTAAGCTTGTTATAGATATGTATAAGGAAGGGGCAACCCGGCCGGAAATTGCTAGCGCAACAAATTTCAATTTTGGGACAATAAAAAAGATAGTTGATGATTATGAAGGGTCTATAGCTGATAAAGATCCGAGCAAAAGATCTCAAGCATATGGGCTTTACAAGTCAAATTACAAACTACTGTCAGTCGCCATAAAACTTGACATTCCAGCCGACGAGGCTGAGAAATATTACCAAGATTACGTGAGACTCTGATTTTGCTTATCTTCAAGACATAATATCAGACCATGGAGACTTACGTCGGTTTTTAAAGTTATACTATGTACTGAAGTCTCTTGATGTGAGTTTCGATAATTTAGATGAAAATATAATGATATCAAGAAATATCGCCAATACTAAAAGTGAGCTACTGAATCTCGAAAATAAGATTCAGAGTAAAAAGGAGGTTCTTTCACATTTAGAAAACAACAAGAATGAGAGTCGGCGAGAGCTCACTAATTTGCAATCTGCGATAAGGTCCGAGCAAGACTCGTATATTGAATTAAAAACTAAAGGGCTAGAAAAGAGACTCAATCTTGTACAGGCAATAATACTTGATAATAGAATTCTATTAATTGCTGCTTTATTTGCAGTCGTGAATACGTTCCAAAAGAATCAAGAGTTTATGGCTTTGCTTAACAAGACCGATAATTACGACCATTCCACAGGATCTCGATTTATGAAAGAAGCTGAAGCCGAACTACTCGAGATCATTTTGACATCCCAGGTCAACAATATTGTCCGTTCTGAGTTCCAAAATGACAAATCAAATAATCCGTAATTTGGCTCATGGACTTTACATATTGAAAATATCCAATTGAATAACTGGCATCAATCAATTTTTTATTTTTAACAACCTCACATGTTAATCATATTTCATTTTTTTAGGAGACCACCACAAGTACCATTGAGAACCATGTGGATTGGAATCAGATTCTGTACCTTGACCGTAACAATAGGTAACTTCATTTAAGAAAAGCCAATATTTCAAAGACGGCCCTCCTGAACATTACGTCTTACATCTTGTTTTACAATCGGAAAATTTTGCCAAACAGTTAGGACGGATATATCGCTGTGAATAGTAAAAGCATTTTCAGAGTCGCATGTAACTAAACCAATAAATCTCATTCTTTACCCACTCATCGTGTCCTAATAAGGACTTCAGTAAAGTCATCTATAGTTTGCCCGTTTACTTTTTCTTCGACCCGATTTCTGACGGTCTGTCAATGGAGTATTATTGAATACTTCTGCTGCTTCGTCTTCATCCAATTTCGGCTCTTTAATTATAAGAACTGCTGCTTCTAATCCACAAGTTTTGCAAGTCACAAGGAAATCAATATTTGCTTTTCTGACTATCTGGGCGTTACCCTTTTTCTTAGTTCCACAATGAATACAGAATTTTTCAGCCATGATTTAGTTTTCTCTCTTCGAGGTACGACTATACTTGATAGATTTTATCTAAGGTCACAAAATAAAGATCCTCGGTTGGTTACATCCCAGCCAGGGAAAATGGATCCTAGAACTCATTCTATCTTATCTTCGACCTTTTGATCTTTTCTTGTAGTAACATACAGCCTTGAATTAAAGTTTCAGGTCTTGGTGGACAACCAGGTACATACACATCAACCGGTACAATTCCATCTATACCGGGAAGCACATTATAAGAGTCTATATAGAGGCCACCCGTTATTGCACAGGCCCCCATGGCTATAACGTATTTGGGTTCTGGCATCTGATCGTACACCATCCTAAGGCGAGGGGCCATCTTTCGAGTCACTGTACCCTGTACGACAATTAGATCACATTGCCTAAGTGATCCAAATGCTTCAATTATTCCAAATCTTTCTACATCATACCTTGGTCCTGATGCGGCTCCAAATTCTACACTACAGCACGCNGTCTCAAGGTGCACAGGCCAGAGAGACCATATGCGTCCCCAGTTGATGGCATAACCAAGTGGCAAATCNAGTGCTTTTATAAGNACATCCCCCAGTTTTCCAACCATAAGGTTAAAGTTAGTTGGATTGACTAGGTCTTTAATCAAAGCATCTTCTACAGTATTCTCGTGACTTAGATATTTAATGCTTGCCGCTTTGAAGTAAATCTTCATTTTCTCCTGGTTTGAGTAAATGATCCCTTAAAGTTCGCAACAACCTCCTAATCTTGATTAGATGTTGAAACATTTAACCACCTTTGATATGTGTATTCCTTCTGACCGAGCATTTCAATACAGTCGTGGCTCAATGGAATGGCATACAGCTACATGTATTAAAATAATAGCCATTATCTTAACTGTTTATCCTTCTCCGAGTCATTAATGTTAAATTATAGCTGTCAATTAAGTATTTTGACCATGGCTTCGAATTCATTGTGTCAAGCTATTGATCCATTCCTATTTCCATACTCTTCAATTCTCTACATTAACTGATATGGTATGGCACAGCACATAATGGTTGACAACATCTATCATGAAGATTGCCTTAAGTTCATGAGAAGGGCATGCAGACAAAAGTTTTTTGTAGATGTTATTGTTACTTCTCCGCCATACAACATAGACAAAGGATATAGCATGTACAATGATAAAATTAGTAGGCGACAATATTTGAAATGGATGAATAAGGTTGCTAACCTAAGTATGCCTATATTGAGAGATAATGGGTCTTTCTTTTTGAATATAGGTGGTACACTATTGGATCCACTGATACCATTTCAAGTATTGCAGGAATTCTTGAAGGCGGGATACAAGTTACAGAACACAATCCATTGGATAAAATCAATTTCATTCGATAAAGTAGATGTTGGGAAGAATTCACAAGTCCGAGATAATTTTTCCGTAGGTCATTTTAAACCAATAATTAGTAACCGTTTTCTTACAGACCTTCATGAGTTCATTTTTCATTTTTCTAAGACACTTAAAACTCCATTAGATAAGTTATCCATAGGTGTACCATATCAAGACAAGACTAACATAGGTCGGTGGAAGTCTACGAAACAGGACAAGAGAGACAGAGGTAATGTGTGGTTCATCCCTTATGCGACAATTCAAAAGGGAAGACTTCATCCCGCAGTGTTTCCTGAAAAGTTGCCAAAATTCTGCTTAATGTTACATGGC
>Ga0065715_10088952_pt1 | contig 20962 bp, 19 predicted proteins | sample MisBulReplicate1_FD_59102 | JGI IMG/M metagenome (GOLD analysis project Ga0065715, IMG submission 59102) | Miscanthus rhizosphere microbial communities from Kellogg Biological Station, MSU, sample Bulk Soil Replicate 1 : eDNA_1 v2 (version 2) | ecosystem: Host-associated > Plants > Roots >...
CACAAAAGAAAGTAACGTATGTTTTTCCGGATGCAATGTCTAAGTCTACTCAGGCGGAATATGAACGTCTCAGTGAAAAGGGTAGAGTATTGTATGAAATAAATTGTGCAAGTTGTCATACTAAAAAGGTGAAAGGCAAAATGGTTATTCCGGATTTTACAGAGGAGGAGATGGGAGCATATTCTATTCGTATAGCAAATGAAATTCATGAAGATAAAATATCTGAAGAACGTGTGACTGCAGAAGAATTGAATTTGATTACGTATTTTTTTAGATATAAAAAGAAAAGTAAACAATAAGGGTGTATAGAATTTGTGTTAAATGAAAGGGGCTTGGTTGAAAGCCTTTTTCATTTAAGTCGAAAATGATTGTCATTTTAATTAAAATGTGCTATCATTGGTTACATGAGAGAATACTTCCGCAAAAAGTTTTCAGAATTTGATTATCAGGAATTTCATCGGACAGCTTATCAGCTGATTCCATTGTGGATAGCGTCTGTTTTAGTCGGAATGGCTGCTGTGCTCTATGCAAAAAGTTTTAGCTATGTAGAAGCGTTAAGTACCGAATTCTTAAATGAGTATCCTGCAGCAATTTTTGTTGTTACGCCTGTCGCATTTTTATCTTCTTGGTTTCTTGTTCAATTCTTTGCTCCCATGTCGGCAGGTAGTGGTATTCCCCAGGTAATGGCAGCTGTGGAAATGGAAGGGAAATCAACATTAAGCAGGAAGTTGTTAAATCTAAAAGTATCTGTTGTAAAAGTAATAAGCAGTTTGATCATGCTTGCCGGCGGCGGTGCAATTGGAAGAGAGGGGCCGACGATACAAATTTCAGCATCTATTTTTAGTTTTATGCATCATTCATTGCCCGCAAAATGGGAGAAGTTCAGTGCGCAATTGATGATATTAACCGGAGCTGCTGCTGGTCTTGCAGCAGCATTTAATACACCACTGGGAGGAATTGTATTTGCGATTGAAGAACTTACACGTATTCAATTTTCGAAATTCAGAACAACTTTATTCGTTGCGGTTATTATTTCAGGAATGACTGCGCAAGCGATGTTGGGGCCGTATTTATATTTAGGATTTCCTAAAGTTCAGATTGCGGATTACTCATTTATTTTATGGGTAATCTTTACTGCTGCCATTGCGGGATTTTTAGGAGGGATATTTGGCAATTTGGTTTTAGCTATTCATCAGTGGAAACAAACATTTAAAACACTTCGCAGACATATTGTTGTTGTATTGCTCTTCTCGTTTGTATTCGCTTCTATTTATTATTTTTTTAATCACGCGGTGATTGGTGCAGGTAAAGAAGAACTGGAAAAATTACTTTTTATAGATAATAAGGACATCAGTTTCTCATTAATGGTGAGTCGATTCTTTGGTCCGATATTAAGCTTTGGTAGCGGCGGTGCAGGTGGTATCTTTGCGCCTTCTCTAAGCGCTGGTGGTACGGTTGGTGCATTTGTAGCCTATGTTGCAGACATTGCTACCGAACATACCAATGTATTGATCTTGGCAGGCATGGTTGGTTTTTTAACGGGCGTTACGCATTCGCCTTTTACCTCAGCAATTTTGGTGTTGGAGATGACAGACAGACATTCGGTGGTTTTTTATTTGATGCTGGCAGGCATGTTTGCCTATCTGTTTACCATGCTGGTAAATAAAAAGTCTGTGTATGAGCATTTAAAAGAAGGCTATCTAAAATCCTTTTTAGCCAAAGAAGAAGACAAAAGTTAGTCGCCTGTATGTTTGTGGGTTAACGAAGTAGTTCATTATATGTGTATATTGCATATTGATTACGTGTTGTTCACACATTCAAGCACATATACCAATACCCATTCAAAATGACTTTCTCTGAACTTGGTTTAAACGCAGCATTGCTTCAATCTTTAGCTGAAAATAATATTTCAACGCCTTCTGAAATTCAGGAGAAAGCAATCCCATTTATTCTAAATACAAACAAGAACCTGGTGGGTGTTGCACAAACAGGCACAGGTAAAACAGCAGCATTTGGTTTACCTGTGTTGCAGCAGATAGATCCAGCCTTGCAGCAAACACAGGTATTGGTGTTGGTGCCAACGAGAGAATTGGGACAACAAGTTGCAAAAGATCTGTTTGTGTTTTCAAGATACATTGTACGTATCCATACAGAGGCGGTGTATGGCGGGAAGAAGATTGAAGAGAATATTAAGAAGTTAGAAATACCAAGACATATATTGGTTGCAACACCTGGTCGGTTATTGGATCTGGTTGCCAGAAAAGTTGTTGACTTAAGTTACCTGAAATTTTTAATCTTAGACGAAGCCGATGAAATGCTGAACATGGGCTTTGAACCGGATATTGATCGTGTAATGCGCGCGTGTAAGCCTAGTGTACGTAAGCTATTGTTTACGTCTACCATGCCTTATTCTATCAAGCAAATCGTGCGACAGTATATGGGTAATGATATAGAAGAGATTCGTGTGAAGCCACAGGAGTATGTGAATCGAAACATCGAACATCAATACATCGCATATCAATACGGATATAAATTAGAATATTTAAAAGCATTTTTAGAAAAACATGCATCTGAACGCGGCATTGTATTTTGTCGTACGCAGGCAGCAGCCAAATTACTTGGACAACAACTAAAAGGTTTCGCTGTTACTGCAGATTCCTTGTATGGGGATCTCAACCAATACGAACGTACGAAAGTAATGGCAGCTTTTAAAGATAAACGCATACAAGTGCTGATTGCTACAGACATTGCCGCACGTGGCATTGATGTGCAGGATCTGAATTATGTGATTCATTATCATTTACCCGATAACGAAGCGCAGTATGTGAACCGCAGCGGACGTACTGCACGGGCAGGGAAGAAGGGTATTTCAATTTCTATGTTGCAGGAAGATGAAATACATCATAAAGATGATTTTGAAGATGCGTTACGCATTAAGTTCACACCAATAAAATTGAATGTTGTACTTGATAAAGCAGAATCGCGACTGGTTACATTAACTATTAATGTGGGTACACGTCACGAACAAACTGCGGATACACTAAAAGAATTTTTAACACTGCAGTCTGGTGTGAAAGAAGAAGCGATCAGTCATATACTGGTTTACAGAGCGCATGCTACGTTTGAGATTGAATCAAAATATCAGAGTCAGTTGATCAATAACATTCATCAGACGAAGCATTTTCATCAAAGGGTAGTGATTGAAGAAAGTTCTAAGTAATATGTTTTAAGTTTTAAGAATGTGAAAATATAGAACATTCTTAAAACTTAGAACTTAAAACGTATTACTCACATCTATCACCAGCACTTCCTCCAACCTCGTTGTGTAATTAGGCGATAGGTTTTCGCAGCGTAGTTTCCATGTATTGTTGTCGGAGCCTTGTATGGCCTGACGCAGCATGTTTCTTCCTAATTTTTGATTCAGTTGGTCGATGGTCGTTTCTAATAATTTCTTTTTTGAATCTTGTTTCGGTTCAAACAAACCAAGCTGCACTTTTTCTTCGGGAACAATTTCTGTAACCGTAATGCCACATTTTTTATAATACGTTCCTTCTGAAAATAATTGCTCTAAGCCTTTTGATGCATACTGAATCAATGTTGCGGTGTTGTTTGTTGCTTGCGGTAACTTCACATAGATCCCCAAATATTTGTCGCCTTCTTGTTTTGTAAATCGACTCATCGATAATGAAACATACATACCAGCTGCTGCGCATTTTTGTTTGCGCAATTTCTCTGCACAGCTGGCAGCATGTGTAGATAGTGCTTCCTGGATGGGGGGAAATGTATTTTGTAATTCTCCGAAGGACCGCGACGTACAGATTGATTTCTTTTCAGTTAAGGAGTCTTCCATTTCAATGCAAGGAATTCCTCTTAATTCTTTATGAGTACGTAAGCCTATGATCGAAAAATGTTGTCGTACCCATTCTTCCCGTTGGTTTACAAATTGCTCAATGGTGTCGATGAAATTGACTTGCAGACGTTTTGCATTCTGTCTTCCAATGCCCCACACATCTGCCAATGCACATTCATTCCATGTTTCTTCAATCTGATTGGGATAAATTACACGCACACCACCTGTTTTTTTTGAAAGTTTATTTGCAAGTTTTGCTAAGGTCTTGGTTGGTGCAATGCCTACGCCTACAGGGATTCCCGTGTATTGCTTTACCGTATTTCGAATGGTGTGTCCAAGTGTTTCCAGATCGGTATGACTTTCATTCAGATGTAAAAATGCTTCATCGATGGAATAGACTTCAATGTCGGGAATAATATCTGCAAGTGTTTTCATTACACGATCGGAGAGATCTCCATACAAGGTATAGTTAGAAGAAAACGCCGTGACCTTTCCATCGCGAACCAATTCTTTCATTTTAAAAAACGGTTCTCCCATTTTAATACCAATTGCTTTGGCTTCATCCGAGCGCGAGATTACACAGCCATCGTTGTTGCTGAGCACAACAACAGGCTTGTTCCGGAGATCAGGCCGGAAGACACGTTCACAGGAAACGTAGAAGGAGTTGCAGTCGATGAGAGCAAACAAGAGTTTTAAGTTTTAGGTAATAAGTTTTAAGAGCGCTCTAACTAAGTTTAAAATTTAAGAATATGATTCGTTAATGCATTCTTAAAACTTAAAACTTCGAACTTAAAACATTACGGTTTATGAATCACATACGTCACCACGCCCCACACCTCAAAGCCCATGTTTTCAGTGATCTCCATGGGTTTGAATTTTTCGTTTTCGGGAATGAGGTAGAGTTTATCGTTGTATTTGCTGATGCGTTTCACCGTAAATTCTCCATCAATAATGGCAACGACAATCTGATTGTTTTTTGGTTCGATCGAACGATCCACCACCAACAGATCACCGTCGTGAATAGAGGCATTGATCATTGAGTTTCCTTTCACGCGTACATAGAATGTAGCAGTCGGGTGCTGCACCAGGTATTCAAAAATATCAATCCTGCTGTCTAAATAATCGCCTGCCGGACTCGGAAAACCAGCGGCAACAGCTCCATCGGCCAATGGAATGGGCGAATGAAGTGCTTCGGGAAAGGTGTGGAATATCTGCATAAGACTCTTGAAATCTAAATATATTAGTAATTTACTAAAAATATTAGACAAAAGTTAAGGATGCTTCGTATTTTATATCTACAATAAAAAAAAAGACCAGCAATATGCTGGTCCTAAGAATGAAAGTTTCTGGTATTATTTTTTAACAATTTTTTTCGATGCTATGTTACCGTCCATTTCTACCCATAAGAAATATATTCCTGGAGGAAAAGCCTGCATATCAATTTTAACTTTATCGGTTAATGTACCAACTGCAGTCACTAATCCTTGTGAATCATAAATTGTATAGTTCGCAGATGATATTGTAAATCTAGAATCTTTAAATTCAATGTAACACGCATCATCTACAGGCAGAGGATATATCAATAGGGCAGACTCAAGTTTGCTATCTTGAGTGTTTGTTGTAATGGATAATTGTAGTGTAAGTGTAGAGCTCACTGAATTTGCATTAGTCTCTTTTACGGATACGGCAGAGTTTATTGCCGTGCGTTGATTCGAAGTAGAAGGAGTCACGCTTGTTCCAAAGTCAACAACAATTGAATTTGTTCCTTGACCGGAAACGATAGTTGCATTATCTGGTACCATCCAGTAATATGTAATCCCTGTTCTATTAGGTACAGAATATATTACTCCTGTCTGGGTGGGCGACACCAAAGTTGGTCCCGTAATAGAAGTACTGAATTGCGAACTAAATGTTAATGGTTCAGAAAGAGAAGAATACGTTTGGTATATACACTCAGGCGATACGTCCATTTTAACCGTATATATATCTCCTGAATTGTATATAGTATTTAATGTCTCCGTTTCATCTCCAACAACCTGACCATTTTTGTGCCATGTAAAGGATAATGAATATGGACTCTCTTCTGAAGGTATAGCTTTTAAAGTGATTGATTGCCCATTCGTTAATGTGCCGCTTGTATTTATGCCAATCGAAACAGATGGGTATATCTGTACAGTTGCTGTGAATGGATTTGAAACAACTGTAGAGGTCGTTACACATTCCAAACTACTTGTCATTTCACAAGTAAAAATATCACCGGCCACATAATCATCTTCAATCAGTAAAAAATAGTTTTCAATCCAATCAATTGTTACACCATTTTTCATCCATCGGTAAGATGGTTCAAAGCCTCCATTTGTTGGTTGAGCAGTCAGATGTATAGTTCTACAAAGGCTTGTTGGATAAGTAAACTCATAACCACCAATGTATACAGATGGGGTAACCGGGAGCGAAATAGTAATTGCAACAACATTGCTAACAGCTATATTTTGTAATTCCGGATATGAATCATCTTTTACGACTCTTCTATAATAAGTATTTTCTATTACGGGCACTTCAGGTGCATAATTTATTTCTGTAGCTCCTGATATGTCAGTCCATGAGTCAATGCCATCTGGTGATACTTGCCATGTATATTGTGTATTACTTGTTGAGCCTGTTACAGGAGATATTTCTATAATTGGATCTGGCAAGCCGGTATGGCAGACCAACTGATCTGAGCCTATTATACCAGCACCAATACTGCTATAAACTGTAATAGTAATTGGCCCAACCAAAAATTCTGAAGGAACCGCACACGGATAATTTGTTTTTACTGCGCAATAAACACGATCATTGTCTAAGGGAGATTGTAACACAAATGTGTTATTGGTTGCGCCTTCTATATAACTATAATTTACCATCCATTGATATTCAGGTGCCGTACCTCCGTATGTAAGTTGTTCTGTTGTAAAAGTAATTGGTTGGCCAATACCTACTTCTGTTTGTGATGCATTTATTATCATATATGGCATTACATATGGTAACCCCGTTGCGCGAGTTGTTTGGGAAGTTATGGTCGCACACGAATTAATAACGTCAACCATGAATATATCTGTTGAATCATCGGAACTATTAAATGAATAAACATACTGCGTTGCACCATCAATAGGAGTGCCATTTTTATACCATTGATAAGAACTGGCATCTAATGCGTCCACAATCAATTGTGGAAGAAAATTAAGGCATTTTCCTCCGTTAACCGGTCGAGGTTGAACAGTGATTACTGGGGCAGTACAAGGATCTGGATGTATATTTTTTATGTCATTTTGATCTGCGTCAATGGATTTTGCTTTTACAAAAAATATTAAAAATAGAAACCAAAACACCACTATTGTTTTTTTCATATACATTAAATTGATTGATACTTCTTTCCTTAAAAAATAATCGTCCGATTCCCGCTCACATACACTTTTTGGTCCAGCACCAATTGCAAAGCTTTTGATAGAACTAATTTTTCTACGTCTTTACCTGCAGCGGCCATTTTTATTGGGCTTAAGGTATGGTCAATTGGGATCACTTCCTGGTGAATAATCGGACCTTCGTCCAGATCCTGATTTACAAAATGTGCGGTTGCACCAATGATTTTCACACCGCGCTCGTAGGCTTGTCTGTATGGATTTGCACCTTTAAATGCCGGCAAGAAACTATGGTGAATATTGATCATGCGGGATGGATAATGCGAAGTAAAGCCATCACTCAAAATACGCATGAACTTCGCAAGCACGATGTAGTCTGGGTTGTATTGTTTCAAACAAGTTAGCAACTCAGCTTCGTGTGTTTCTCTACTTTTATCTTCGTGTGAAATAAAGTGATACGGGATATTGAATTTTTCGGTGTAGGCCTTTAAATGCTCATGATTCCCGATCACCGCAACGATGTGTGCTTTCAGATTTCCAAAATAATATTTGCTGATTAACTCTGTCAGACAATGCTCTTCTTTGGTAACCATGATGACGATTTTTTTCAATTCGCCTGTGCTAATTGAAAGATGGTGATCTGCCGGCAAAACTGCCGCTAACGCAGCTCGCAAAGCCGTTTCATTTACATCGCCTTCAACAACCGTACGCATGTAAAATCGATTCAGCTGCTTCTCAACAAATTCTCTGTTTCGCGTAATGTTTAGATTTAAACCTGCCAATACGCCCGTAATTTTATGAATCAACCCCTTTTGGTCCTCGCAATCGATAATAATGATCATACTAACTGTTGTTCTTGTAATTCTATTTTGGTCTGTAAAACTACTACTATTTTGTCATTTAGCAGTTTGTAAGTGGCATGTAAGCCCTATTTTCTGATAAAAGGGCAGGAGATTTGCTCAAAAGCTGTTTTTAGATTCAAGGCCCGTTTGCTGTGTCTCATATTCATTTCATTAATTATCAATAATTTACAATGTGTTTTTGAACGGACATTTCTTAATCAATAAGCCGTAAATCGCTCATCTGATTCAGTAGCTCTGTACCTGAGATATTTGGCTCTAAGTAATTTCGCCTCAAGCTTTTGAAGGGAAACTATTTCTGTAAAAAAAGGGTTAATGCTTTGTATAAATTTAATTTTGAATTACATTTGCTCACTGAATTTACAAGGTTAAATGCAAAAGTCTAACTACATAGTGTTTCTTCCAACCCCCAATCCTTTTGGGGCGGTTAGCTTATTTTCTGCATCTACCCAACCGAGGCCCTAGGCCGATTTAATCTTTGGTTTCTTACGTAGAAACTTTCCTTCAAACATCTAGCCCTTAATCCGGCTAAACCACAAACATTTCACAGTTTCATAACAGTATTTAATCCATCTTTGATACTAGTTGAACCTACAGGATCAAGCCAGTATTGAAGCGTCTATTTGAAATGAAAAAATTTAGCGTATCTGATATTAAAGTAGTAGTAGCAGGACCAGAACATAAACATTTAGCCGAAGCCATCGTTGATGAAATGGCTGAAAGTGCAAAAGCACGCGGAACAGGTATTGCCAAGCGTAGCCCAGACTACATCCGTCAGAAAATGGATGAAGGCAAAGCTATTATTGCCATTACCAAGGGCGGCGATTTTGCAGGTTTTTGTTATATTGAATCCTGGAGTCACGGTAAGTACGTGGCAAACTCCGGATTGATTGTGGCGCCTGACTTCCGTCAATATGGCTTAGCTACAAAAATCAAAGAAAAAGCGTTTGAATTATCGCGTAAAAAATTCCCGGATGCAAAGTTATTTGGATTGACAACCTCTGCGGCTGTTATGAAGATCAACTCTGAGTTGGGTTACAGACCTGCGCATTATACAGAACTTACCAACGACGAAACATTCTGGAAAGGTTGTTCGAGCTGCATCAATTACGAGATCTTAAAAAGCAAAGATCGTAAGATGTGTATGTGTACAGCTATGGTATATGATCCCGAAGAAAAGAAAAAGAAGAAATGGGATTTCATCACAGAGTCTAAACTTTGGGAAAGATGGCAACGCATTAAGAATCACAAATTGTTGAAGTCACTAGGTAAAGGCAGCGACAAAGTGTTGATTTTTCTTGGATTGGCTGAAGGTTTAAAGTAATAAACATATTCTCTCTAAATAAAAATATAACGAATAAAAGCTTTTAGCCTTTGGCTTTAAGCATTAAGCTTAACAAAAATGAAAAAGAAAGTAGTATTGGCCTTTAGCGGCGGATTGGACACAACGTATTGCGCAAAGTATTTGTCAGAAGATTTAGGGTATGAATTGCATACAGCCATTGTGAATACAGGTGGTTTTTCTAAAGAAGAATTAGCAGATATTGAAAAGAAAGCATACGAATTGGGTGTAACCTCTCATACTACACTTGACATTATTGAAAAATATTATGCGGAATGTGTGAAGTACATGGTGTACGGAAATGTTCTTCGTAACAATACATATCCACTTTCTGTAAGTGCAGAACGTGTATTCCAGGCAATGGCTATTGCAGAACATGCAAAGAAAGTTGGTGCTACTGCTGTGGCGCACGGTTCAACAGGTGCAGGTAACGATCAGGTTCGTTTCGATGTGGTATTCATGATCATGAATCCGGGTATCGAAATCATCACACCTATTCGTGATATGAAATTATCACGCGAAGCAGAAATTGAATACCTGAAGAAAAAAGGTGTTGTGCGTGACTGGAGCAAAGCTGCATACTCAATCAACGTTGGTATCTGGGGTACAAGTGTTGGTGGTAAAGAAACATTGACATCAGACAAAACACTTCCTGAAAGTGCATTCCCTACACAGGTTACAAAAACAGGTGAAGAAGAAATTGAATTGGAATTTGAAAAAGGACAATTGGTTGGTTTGAATGGCAAGCGCATGAAATCAACAGATGCAATTGTTGAATTGAACAAGATCGTTGCACCATACGGTATCGGTCGTGATATTCACGTTGGTGATACCATCATTGGTATCAAAGGTCGTGTAGGTTTCGAAGCTGCTGCACCGATGGTAATCATCAAAGCACATCATACATTAGAAAAACATACGCTTACAAAATGGCAGATGTATTGGAAAGAGCAATTGGCTAACTGGTACGGAAACTTTGTACACGAAGGTCAATTCCTTGAGCCGGTAATGAGGAACATTGAAACATTCTTAGAAGATACACAAGTGAATGTTACAGGTAAAGTAAAAGTATTTGCTGCACCGTATCGTTTCCACGTGATTGGTATCGAATCAGCACACGACTTGATGTCTGCTAAGTTTGGTAAATACGGAGAAGAAAACAATGCATGGTCTGGCGACGATGTTAAAGGCTTCTCTAAAATATTCGGTAATCAGACAATGATCTATCACCGAGTGAACGAAGACGTAAGTTCTAAGTAATACGTTTTAAGTTTTAAGAAGTCGTTACACAACGATAATTAAAATTGAATGTTTTAGAATAGTTAAAAGAAGTATTAGGAAATGATTTGATAGAGCAATCTTAAAACTTATTACCTAAAACTTAAAACTTCAAAGATAATGACAAAGATAAAAATAGGCATCGTTGGTGGTGCTGGATATACAGGCGGAGAGTTGCTTCGTATTTTGGTGAATCACCCGAATGCGGATATTGTATTTGTACATAGCAACAGCAACGCAGGTAATCCAATATATAAAGTACATACCGATCTAATCGGTAGTACAGATCTTGTTTTCAGTGGTGAATTAAGCAATGCGATTGACGTATTGTTTTTGTGTGTTGGTCATGGTGATGCATTGAAATTCTTAGCGGCGAATCCAATTGAGTCGCACATCAAGATCATTGACTTAAGTCAGGACTTCCGTATTGAAAAAGAAGGAAATGATTTTATTTACGGCTTGCCTGAATTGCAACGTGATAAAATCAAGACTGCTAAAAACATTGCGAACCCTGGTTGTTTTGCTACAGCAATTCAATTAGGCTTATTGCCACTTGCAGCAGCGAACGTTTTAACGAGTGATGTGCATGTGTCTGGCATAACAGGTTCGACGGGGGCCGGACAATCGTTATCACAGACGTCACACTTCAGCTGGAGAAACAACAACATGTCTGTTTACAAGGCATTAAATCATCAGCACTTAAAAGAGATTCGTCAGAGTTTGAAAAATCTACAATCTTCTTTAGATAAGAATATTCATTTTATTCCATATCGTGGTGACTTTACACGTGGTATCATAGCAACCATGTATACGCCATCTAGCTGGACAATCGAAGAAGCGGTAGCTAAATACAAAGCGTATTATGCTTCGCATCCATTCACACATGTGGTAGATGAGAACATCGATTTGAAGCAAGTAGTGAATACCAATAATTGTTTGTTGTATTTGGAAAAACACGGCGACCAATTAATGATTGTCAGCATCATTGACAATTTATTGAAAGGTGCATCCGGTCATGCCGTTCAAAATATGAACTTGATGTTCGGGTTGGAGGAGACTACAGGCTTAAGGTTAAAAGCTGCTTCTTTTTAAGTTGTAAGTTATAGGTTTTAAGTTTTAAGAACGGCACTTATAATCTGCGCATCTTAAAACGTATTACTTAAAACTTAGTACTCTTTTATTATTTAGAATTTAAGAACAATCATTATGAAACTATTCGACGTTTACCCACTTATACCTATCGAACCTGTACGTGCCCTTGGCTCTCGCCTTTGGGATGCAGCAGGTACTGAATATTTAGATCTATATGGCGGTCACGCTGTAATCTCTGTTGGACATTCACATCCGTACTACGTACAAAAAATTACCGATCAATTAAATAAAATCGGTTTCTATTCAAACTCTGTTATCATTTCTCTTCAGCAGGAATTAGCAGATAAGTTAGGAGCGTTAAGCGGTCACGATGACTATCAATTGTTTCTTTGCAACTCTGGTGCAGAGGCAAATGAAAATGCATTGAAACTTGCTTCGTTCCACAATGGGAAGAAAAAAATCATAGCATTCAAAAAAGGATTCCATGGAAGAACATCATTAGCTGTTGCAGCTACTGACAATCCTTCTATCATAGCACCTGTGAATGAAACCGACAACATTATCTTCTTACCATGGAACGATGAAACAGCGTTAGAGGCAACATTCAAATTGAATGGCAAGAGTATATCTGCTGTTATTATTGAAGGCATCCAAGGTGTTGGTGGTATTCACGAAGCATCGATGTCTATGCTGAAAAAGATTCGTACACTGTGTGATCAGCATAACGCTGTTTACATTGCTGACTCTGTTCAGTGTGGGTATGGCCGCAGCGGAAAATTCTATTCTCATGATTTTGCTGGTGTATCTGCAGATATCTACACAATGGCAAAAGGTATGGGTAATGGTTTCCCAATTGGTGCAATCAGTATTGCTCCGCATTTGAAACCTAAGCATGGTTTGCTTGGTACAACCTTTGGTGGTAACCATTTGGCATGTGCTGCAGCAATTGCTGTGTTGGATGTGATTAAACAAGAAAATTTATTAGAGCATACTGCTGATTTAGGTAAGTATATCATTGAGCAAGCTCGCAAGATACAAGGTGTAAAAGAAGTACGTGGTAAAGGTTTGATGATTGGTATTGAACTTGAAATTCCATGTGCAGACATTCGTAATATATTGTTGAACGAATACAAAATGTTCACAGGTTCATCTTCAGATAAATTTACAATCCGTATTTTACCTGCATTGAATTTGAAAAAAGCAGATGCAGATGCATTCTTAGACGCATTGAAAGCGGTATTGGAAAAGAGTTTGAAGAATGCGTAAGGCCTCCTAATATGAAAATAATTGTTTGGGTTGCGGCGCCATTCATTTTATTTACTGCTTGTAAAAAACATGAAGAACCGACTTGCCCTGCAGTAAATGCAAGTCATATATTGACAGAGGCAAAAACTCTACAGCAGTTTGAAGATGCGCAGGATACAGCTGAAGTGATTATTGCAAAGCTGCAAAACGGACAATCCTTTTCCGATCTTGCGTTACAATATGGCTCTGATGGAACGAAGACCCAAGGCGGAAATTTAGGCTGGTTTACCAGAAGGATGATGGTACAGCCATTTGCGGATTCCTGTTTTAATGCAACGGTTAATAGACCATTGATTGTAAAAACACAATATGGGGTACATGTCGTAAATGTAAACGCAAAGCAAGAGATTCCTTGTTATTAATGAGTCGAAGGCTTTTAGCATTAAGAAAAAATATGAAGTATATAATTATAATTTTAATCGGCAGTTTCCTGACACTTTCATGCGAACCATCGGCTAAAGAATGTGGTGTTAAAGCCAGTCATATATTAACAATGGCAAAAACACCACAGGAATTTAAAGCAGCTCGTGATACAGCAGAAGTAATAATCGCAAAATTAAAAAAAGGTGAATCGTTTGAAGATCTGGCAGCACAATATGGTTCAGATGGGACGAAAGATAAAGGTGGACAATTAGGGTGGTTTGGAAGAAGCACGATGGTACAGCCGTTTGAAGATTCTTGTTTCAATGCTGAAATTAATAAACCATTGATTGTTGAAACACAATTTGGTGTACATGTTGTGAATGTAACTGAAAAAAATAGTACTTGTAAATAAGCCGAAGGCTTAAGGCGAAAGGCCTAAAGCTAACTGTTGTCGATATAGCAATTCTTAATTTATATCGCCTCTTAAAAAAATACATTATAAAAATAAACGTTCCAACTTGGCTTTAGGCCTTAAGCTTTCCGCGTTAAGCATTATGAAGAATTTTATTTCTGTAAAAGACGTTATTGATATTCCAGGCTTAGTTAAAGAAGCATTAGAATTAAAAAAGAATCCATACAATTTTAAAAAGTTGGGTGAAAATAAAACAATCGGTTTGATTTTCTTAAACCCAAGTTTGCGTACGCGTATCAGTACACAGAAGGCTGCAAAGAATCTGGGTATGGATACGATTGTAATGAACATGGATAAAGAAGGCTGGGCACTTGAAACACAAGATGGGGTAATCATGAACCACAACACAGTTGAACACATTCGTGAAGCTGCTGCAGTTATGGGACAGTATTGCGATATCATTGGTGTGCGTTCATTTCCTCGCTTGGTCGATAAGCACGAAGATTATTCTGAAGACTTCTTCAATAAATTTATAAAATACGCAGGTGTTCCAATTGTAAGTTTGGAGAGTGCAACATTGCACCCGCTTCAATCGCTTGCAGATTTAATTACAATTGAAGAAACAAAAACGAAAGCTCGTCCGAAAGTTGTATTGACTTGGGCACCTCATATTAAATCATTGCCTCAAGCTGTTGCCAATTCATTTGCTGAATGGATGACACGTGCAGATGTTGAGTTTGTGATCACACACCCCGAAGGGTATGATCTTGCAAAAGAATTCACGGGCGACGCCCGCATTGAATACAATCAGGATAAAGCCTTAGAAGGCGCTGACTATGTATATGTAAAGAACTGGTCTTCGTATGAAGATTATGGTAAAGTACATTCCATGGACAGCCATTGGATGATGACCAATGAAAAATTAAAATTAACAGACAATGCAAAAGTGATGCACTGTTTGCCTGTTCGTCGCGGTATTGAATTAGCAGACGAAATTCTGGATGGTCCAAATTCATTGGTGATTCAGGAAGCAGGAAATAGAGTATGGGCGGCGCAGGCGGTGCTTAAAAGTATGTTAGAGAGTATTAAGTAATACGTTCTAAGTAATAAGTTTTAAGAGGGGGATATCTTAAGATTTAAATACAATTAATAAATTTTTTCAATAGCTATGCAAAATTATAAAAAGTTGCATGTATGGAATAAAAGCCATGCATTAACTTTAAATGTATATTGTCAAACTAAACTATTTCCTAAAGAGGAATTGTTCAGTTTAACAAGTCAGTTTAGGAGATCGTCTGTATCCATTGCTGCAAATATTGCAGAAGGTTGTGGTAAATCTTCACGCAGAGATTGTAAACGATTCTTTGAAATCGCATTAGGTTCTGCAAATGAAACTGAATATTATATAATATTGTCGAAAGACTTGTCTTATTTGAAGGAAGAAATATATAATGAATTATTCTCTCAGATAAATGAAGTTAAAGCAATGTTAATTAGTCTTATAAAAAAGCAAACGTTAAGTATCGAGTCTTAAAACTTATTACTTAAAACTTATTACTTGAATGCAGAAACTATACGTAATCAAAGTCGGAGGTAACATCATAGATGACGAAGCGAAACTAAAAAGCTTCCTTCATGATTTTGCTTCGCTGAAAGAAAATAAAATACTGGTGCACGGTGGCGGGAAAGTTGCTACCGAGATTAGTAAAGGTTTGGGCATTGAAGCGCAGATGGTAGACGGCAGAAGAATTACGGATGCTGAAACCTTGAAAATCGTAACGATGGTGTACGGTGGTTTGATCAACAAAAATATTGTTGCCAAACTTCAGGCGAATGGTTGCAATGCAATTGGTTTGACAGGTGCAGATGCAAACATTATGTTGTCTTCTAAACGTCCGCTTAAAAATGGTATTGATTATGGTTTTGTAGGTGATGTAGAAAAAGTACATCCGCAGCCATTGGTACATCTGTTGTCGCAAGGCATTACGCCAGTTGTTGCTCCGCTTACACACGATGGTAAAGGAACAATGCTGAATACAAATGCAGACACCGTTGCTTCAGAGTTGGCAGTTGCTTTGTCTGGTGCCTTTGCAGTAAATCTTGTATACTGTTTTGAGTTGAAAGGTGTATTGAGAGATTTCGAAGATAAAGATTCTGTGATCAGTGATATTAATCCTTCGACGTACGAAGAGTTGAAATCAACCGGAGTAATTAACAAAGGCATGATCCCGAAATTGGATAACTCTTTTGCTGCAATAAACGCAGGTGTTTCTTCTGTCATTATTTGTCAGGCTGAATCATTGGTAGAATTAATAAATGAAAATAAAACAGTGGGAACGAAGTTAGTTGCCAGTCACTAGTTACCAGTTACTAGACAAAAATGGATGTTTGAAATTATAGAAATACATTTAATAAAAGAGCGAATACTAGAACCTAGTAACTAGCAACTCGAAACTATTATGTTACAGAAATTACAAAAAGATGCGATTGAGTTATTGAAGACACTGATTAAAACAGAGTCGTTCAGTAAAGAAGAACACAATACAGCAGAGATTTTAAATACTTTTTTAGTTGAACGTGGAGTTGAAACCATTCGTGAAAAAAACAACGTTTGGGCGTTCAATAAATATTTTGATAAAAACAAGCCGACGATCTTATTGAACTCGCACCACGATACGGTTAAGCCAAATCCAGGTTATACAAACGATCCGTTTGAGCCAATCGTGAAAGACGGTAAGTTGTTTGGTTTAGGAAGTAATGACGCTGGCGGATGCTTGGTTTCTTTGATTGCAACATTCCTTCATTTCTATAACGAACAAAATCTGAAATATAATTTCTGTATTGCAGCTACAGCTGAAGAAGAGATCTCAGGTTTTGATGGTTTGGAACTGGTATATCCGAAACTTGGTCCGATTGATTTTGCAATCGTAGGCGAACCAACGTTAATGGATATTGCTGTTGCAGAAAAAGGTTTGATGGTTGTTGATTGTGTTGCTGTAGGTAAAGCAGGACATGCTGCACGTGAAGAAGGAGAGAATGCTATCTATATCGCTTTAAAAGATATTGACTGGATCCGTAATTATAAATTCGAACGCATCTCTCCGCATTTGGGACCGATGAAAATGTCTGTGACAATTATTAATGCAGGCTATCAGCATAACGTTGTTCCGGAGAAATGTCATTTCACAATAGATGTGCGTATCACGGAAGAATATAAAAACGAAGAAGTTTTAAAGATCATCGACGACAATATTCAGTCTGAAGTGAATCCGCGTTCAGTACGTTTACGCCCATCGTTTATTGATCCGAATCATGAACTGGTGCATGCAGCTATTAAGCATGGTGCAAAAACATACGGTTCTCCAACTACATCTGATCAGGCATTGATTCCTGTACCATCTGTTAAAATGGGACCTGGTAACTCTGCACGTTCACACACAGCCAATGAATTTATCTGGTTGATTGAGATTGAAGAAGGAATTGAAAAATACATTAAAGTATTGAGTGAAATAGTTTTGTAGTTAAGTGTAAAGTTTAGAGTGTAAAGTGTAAATTCTTTCATTATAAATACATTTGCTTTAATTACGAATTCAGATAAGATTGAAAATTATTAATATAACTAAGTTGATTGTTTAAGGTATCGATTACACTTTACACTCTAAACTTTACACTACCTGCACTATGAAATTGTGGCAAAAAGATACAGAAGTAAATAAAGACATTGAACGTTTCACTGTTGGGAAAGATCGCGAAATGGATTTGTTCCTTGCTCCGTTTGATGTACTTGGTTCGATGGCCCATATCACCATGCTTGAGAGCATTGGCTTGATTGGTAAAGACGAGCTTCCTGTATTGCTGAACGAACTTCGTACGATTTATAAAGAAATCGAAGCTGGTAATTTTACCATTGAAGATGGCGTTGAAGATGTCCATTCTCAGGTTGAATTAATTTTAACCCGTCGCTTAGGCGATTTAGGTAAGAAGATACATAGCGGTCGTTCTCGTAACGATCAAGTGCTTGTTGATTTGAAATTGTTTACGCGCCACGCCATTCGTGAAACGGTTGAGAATACAAAAGAATTATTCGACACACTGATTTCTCAAAGCGATAAATATAAAGCTGTTATTATCCCAGGTTATACGCATTTGCAAATTGCCATGCCATCGTCTTTTGGCTTGTGGTTTGGTGCATATGCAGAAAGCTTGGCAGATGATATGCATATGATGCTGGCAGGTTACCGCATCAGCAACAAAAATCCATTGGGTTCTGCTGCAGGTTATGGTTCTTCGTTCCCGTTGAATCGTACCATGACAACAAATTTGTTGGGCTTTGCAGAATTGAATCACAATGTAGTGTATGCGCAAATGGGCCGTGGTAAAACAGAGAAAAATGTTACTGCTGCACTTGCATCCATTGCGGCTACTTTAGGCAGAATGTCTATGGATGTTTGCTTGTACATGAATCAGAATTTTGACTTCATGACCTTGCCTGATGAATTGACAACAGGTTCAAGTATCATGCCTCATAAGAAAAATCCGGATGTGTTTGAATTGATTCGTGCGCGTTGCAACCGTTTGCAGGCCTTGCCAAATGAGATCTCTATGATCATGGCAAACCTTCCTTCCGGTTACCACCGCGATATGCAATTAATCAAAGAAAATTTCATTCCTGCTTTTCAGGATATCAACGATTGCTTGCGTATTGCAAACTTCATGTTGAAGCAAGTAAAAGTAAAAGAGAATATTGTTAAAGATCCAAAGTACTTGTACATGTATAGTGTAGAAGTCGTAAACAATATGGTGCTTGAAGGTGTTCCTTTCCGCGATGCGTATAAAAAAGTTGGCGGAATGATTGAGAATAAAACATTCACAGCCTTGGATACGATTAATCATACGCATGAAGGTAGTATTGGGAATTTGATGCATACTGAAATTAAAGCTTCGATGCAGAAAACGTTAAATGCGTTTGAATTCGAAAAAGTAGATGGGGCTATTAATAAATTACTTTCCTAAAAAGTATTTATGCTTTAAAAGGCTAGCGCTATGAAAGGGAAGTACAAACATTATAAAGGAAACGAATACGAAGTAATTGGTACGGCGAAGCATAGTGAAACTGAAGAGGATTTGGTTGTCTATTTTTCGGTTAAAAATCCGGGGCAACTTTGGGTGCGACCGCTAGCCATGTTCAATGAAGAGATAGAATTAAACGGGGGTAAAATTCAACGATTTAAAAAAATAAATTAGTAGTTTCATATTTCATTACCAGCTGTTTTTAAAATTATTATATTTAAATAATTAAAAGACAATTTTTGTCTGGGTGAGTTATGCAATTAGTAGATTTTATTCGAAATAAAATTATTCGGAAGTTTATTGATCTTAGATTCTTGTCTGTTCAACAAGTATCTTACGATGAGATTATTCGGATTGAGTTATTAGTAGCCATGTGTGTGGTTGCTATCGTTTGTGGCTCACTTTATATTATCATTGGATTTTTTTTAGGGATTTCCTTTTTAACAATACTGAACTATCTGATTTTCTTTTCAACGGTTATTCCTCTTGTTTTATACTTAGTTAAAAGGGGATATCACAATCAGGCGAAGTTAATCATGATGATTGTGGGCAGTTTGTTTATGTTTGTGAAAGCTGCATCACTCGGGCCCAATTCGGGTATGAATCTATCCATGCTTATCATTGTTTTTGCCACCTTTGCATTTTATAGCATCAACGATTATAAATATATTTTACTTTCTCTGTCACTCACTACTTGTTTAATTGTTGTTTTGGAGATAAGTGATTATAGTTTATTGGGGCATGACAAAGCTACCAATGAATTTGAATATGAATTTAATTACATCTCCACGGGGCTCTTCGCTATTTTATTTTTTTATGTCATTCTTCGCTTGAATCAATACATGAATGCGAAGCTGGTGAATCTGAATAACAAGCTGCTGTTTAAAAATAACACATTGAAAAAATTAAATGAGGAGCTGGACAGCTATGTCTACCGTACTTCTCATGATATGCGTTCTCCATTAACATCTTTGATGGGGTTAATTCAGTTGATTAAAACTGAAAAGGATATTGATAAAATAGAAGAACTGGTAAGAATGCAGGAAAATTGTGTGAATAAATTGGATACACATATTCAGCAAATTATTCATTTGTCTAAAAACATTAAAACAGAATCTCAGCTACAGCCCATTGATTTTAAATCAATGCTGAATGATATATTTGAAGAGCTGAGTTTTTTTGAGCAGGCAAACAATGTTCGTAAAATCATTCGGGTAGGAGGTATTGCTCAATTTTATTCTGACCCATATCGAATTCAAACAATATTGAATAATCTTATTTCAAATTCGTTTAAATATTATAGAAGCGGAGATGAGCAGTCAGCGATTGAAATAGATATATATGTATCGGAAAAATCAACAACGATTCTAATAAAGGATAATGGAATCGGTATTCCGGAAGAAAAACAAGAACATATTTTTGATATGTTTTATCGAGCAAGCAACCAAAGCAAGGGTTCCGGGCTTGGGTTGTATATTGTTAAGGAGATGGTTGAAAAATTAAACGGTACAATTTCAGTCAAATCAAAAGTAAATATATTCACTCAATTTATGATTGAGTTGCCGAATAAATAGTACGGTTCAAAATTAACTATTGGAATATATTTCGCTTAGATTTTATCGCGATACTTTACCTGTAGGCCGTGAATGAAATTACGCAACACCTGATCCTTGCATGGACGGAATTGACTTTGATTCGGGTTTCTGAAAAGTGCACTCAACTCATGTTTACCAAAACGCATGTCGGCAAGTTCTAATATATCAAGTATATCATCATCCGTGAGATTCAATGCAATTTTTAGCTTTCTAAAAATGATGTTGTTATTCAAACTCTTTTCATTGACGGGTGCTTGACCATCTTTCTTTCCACGTTTATCAATGATGAAGCCGTTTAAAAATACAGCCAGGTCTTTATCGTATAATTCTTTAAAATCCGGATCGTCGTCTTTCTTCATCCAATTGCTGACTTCTGCACGCGTTACTTCCTGATCTG
>Ga0065715_10088954_pt1 | contig 20865 bp, 17 predicted proteins | sample MisBulReplicate1_FD_59102 | JGI IMG/M metagenome (GOLD analysis project Ga0065715, IMG submission 59102) | Miscanthus rhizosphere microbial communities from Kellogg Biological Station, MSU, sample Bulk Soil Replicate 1 : eDNA_1 v2 (version 2) | ecosystem: Host-associated > Plants > Roots >...
AGTTGTGTTGAGTGTCTGGGCCTTGTTGCACGCGTCGAAGGCATGGAGATTGTCATTGCGTAGCGCGGTGAGGGAATCAGTGTATGAACCATACACCGCATTGGTACTCGCGGCACCTGTAGGAGTGTTGATCGTCGAGCTATCGAGTATCGCAAACAAGGGCGACAGATTAGGCGATCCCGCAGCGACTCTTCTTCTGTCCGGTTCGACATTCGCTCTGATAATCAGGAAGACACGCTGCATCTCCGCGACGGCCTTACATGCCTCAGTATCGACCGTGCAGTTAGCCGGGTTAAATGCGCTCAAACGGGTTTCCAGCTCCCTTAAGCCATCAGTCGGAGAGGCGCCAAACGCTTTCAAGGCATCTCCCGATTGCGTGCCCACTAGTGAAGAAAGGTTGTTCGGGAAGAGCAGCTTGAGGAAATCCGTGAGAGCAGTGCTGATCAATTCCTGTTGAGCTACGGAGATCTTGTAGTTGTAAACAAAGGGGTTCATGTGGACCACCGACACGCGTCCATCACCACGCGGAAACAGAAGCTGGCCCGTCGATTGATTGACAGCAAAAGGACGCGTATCCAGCACCAAGCCCTTACCTTTTTCTGTTTTGATTACAGCGTTGATTTGGTTTTCGCTACTGCAGGCACCGATCTTCACAGCGTCGAGTTCTTGCGCAATTCCGCTGCCGGCGCAGCAGATCAGGGCGGTTAGGGTAAGCAGGAGTTTTGTGATTTTCATATCAAACCTTCCAGGCGTTGAGTTGGGCTTTCACGGAGGGAGTAATCCGGACGCCCCGGTTGAAGGGAATATTGCCGAAGTTGTGAATGGCGCAGGCGGTTTGCTGATTCTCGTCGGCGAAGAACACCGGGCTTCCGCTTTGGCCGCCGAACGTGAAGATGTCGTAGAACAAGTGTGCGGGCGCTACCTGTTTGATCGGATTGGTCTCACGCCATTGAGTCCCGTCAGGCGCATTATCCGGATAACCCGCCAGAGTTGCTCGCGCTTCGTCGAGGTCTTGATCGGAGAAGTGCTCGCAATTGATGAAGCCGAGTTGTTTGCCCATTGTGTCATCGGGCAGGATGATGACGCCGTAATCAAAGTCGAGATTTCCCTCGTTCATCCAGCGATCGTGGACGCGCAGATTTTCCTGTTCCACTTCCACCCAGCCAACGAGAGATTGAGAGGCGTCTGTTTCTCCATTTCTGCCCGGCATCACCAGCACCTTCCGAACCATCCCGTGCGCCGACGTGCCGGATTGAAAGACGAAGAGACAATGTCCGCAAGTCACAAGGGTCCGCGGCGAGATGAAGAAGGCTGTGCCGCTGTGGAGAGAACTGTCAGCCGCAGTAATGATGAGATCGCAGATCTTTCTAAAAGGTGACACTCGCGTGTCAGTCACCATTTCCCGATCCCCAAGAGTGCCCGCGGCCGCAGCCCCAGCCGCGCCCGGCGCATCACTCGACGGTTTTCGGATCGCCTTTTCTCCGAATGACAGCAGGCCGATGTCTTTGTAGCCGTTTTTTGGCCGGGGCGGCAGTTTAGGCCCCTGAGCTTTAGCTTGTGGTTCTGCTGGTTCAGTTTGAGCGGCGGCGTGTTTGGTCGATTTCTTTGTCATAAGAACCCTACTGATAAAGACTTAAGTATCTTTCATCTACTTATGGGGAAATCCTGAAATTCATTTCCATGCGGATTCACGAATTTGATTGGCTATTCGGCCACTTAATTGTTGGTCGAATCGTGATGAATGGAATTTTGGGATGGACGTGGATATTTCCACCGTTGCGGACAGCCCGCGAGAGCCCGCACTGATGCGCATGCAGATGGAAGTACCTTTCGTCCCTCGAAAAGCCACAATAAGTCGGTTTGCCACAAATCCGACACGGACGTTTTTTACTAACGCGCTGAAAGCCGACCGAAATCATGGGTTCATCCGGGCAATTTCATTTAATGACCTACAAGAATTTCATTTAATGACCGACCACATTTCACTTTATGACTACAATTTTCATTTAATGACCGAACCCACAGATCCGCAGAGAAATCGAGTACCTTGCTAAACGAAACTGAGTGAGGCATCATTCAGTATGCGTTCAGCCCGCTCACTAAACAATGTTCGTGCGCCTGCCGGCGATAAGCGTGAAGCAATTTTGCGCGCCGCCATCAGTGTGTTTGCGCATAATGGCTACTTCAATTCCAAAGTCGCGGACATCGCTCGTGAAGCCGGCGTCGCCGATGGCACTGTCTATCTCTACTTCAAAAGCAAAGAGGAGATACTCCACTCGATCTTCGATCGCAGTGTTGAAGAAGCGCTCGAGGCCGCGCGAACACAGGTGCAGCGAGTTTCCGATCCAAAAGAAAAGCTACGCCGGATCGCGCTGTTGCATCTCGAGCGGCTCGGCGCAGATCGCGATCTTGCGGTAGTGTTCCAGGTTGAACTACGCGGCTCGACGAAATTCATGCAGGAGTTTTCTGCCGCAGGTTTCGCTGAATACCTCACGCTCATCCGCTCAACATTTGAAGAAGGACAACGCACCGGTGCGTTTCGCTCAGATCTAAACGCCAACGTGGTCGCGAAGGTTCTTTTTGGCGCGCTCGACGAGATGGCCACCAACTGGATCCTCTCAAAACGCCGCTACAAGCTGGCGCCGATGGCGGATCAGGTGCTCGACATTTTTCTCAACGGAGTCACGGCCTCGTGAACCGCGCGGTTGAGTACATCGATTTGCAATCAAGCACGCCGGTTAGCCAGCCTGCCGCCGTTGACGAGCCAAAGACGCTGGTTGATGTCTTCACGAGCGTCGCACGCAAGCACAAGCGACCGGACACACTGAATTACAAAAACAATGGTCGTTGGGTTTCGATCTCTTCCGACGATATGCTCCGGCGCGCGAAGCTGATTGCGGCCGGACTGCGCGCCATTGGTGTGCAGCGCGGCGATCGTGTTGCGATACTTTCTGAAAGCCGAGTCGAATGGACGTTGACCGACGCTGGTTCGATCTTCGCGGGCGCGATCGATGTGCCCATCTACCCAACCTTAACGCCGCCTCAAGTGCGCTACATTCTGAAGGACTCTGGCGCTTGTGTTCTCTTCCTCGAGAATCGTGAAAAGTATATTGAATTGAAAGACGTGCTCGGCGAATGTACGGACATTAAGCACGTCATCTTTTTCGACGCGGAAGGAATCACTCCTGCTGAGGGACTCACGCTTTCACAACTCGAGGAAAAGGGACGTGAGCTGGAACAGCGCGAGCCCGGACAGATCGAAAGAATGGCAACGCAGATCGAGCCTGACGATCTGGCGACAATCATCTACACTTCAGGAACCACGGGTGAGCCGAAAGGCGTGATGCTCACGCATGCGAACCTCGTTACAAATCTGATCGATTCCTCGCGCCATTTTTCTTTCGGCGAGCAGGACATCGTGCTGTCAGTGCTGCCGTTGTCGCACGTGTTCGAGCGCCAGGCCATGTACATGTATCTGCATCGTGGCATGACTGTTTACTTTGCGGAATCGTTACAAACCGTTGGTCCAAACTTGCGCGAGGTACGCCCGACGATATTGGTGGGCGTTCCGCGTATTTTCGAGAAGATCTATGCGCGCATTCGCGAGCGCGCGGCTGAGGCAGGCAAAGCGAGCGCGGCACTGCTCGAGTGGTCACTTTCTGTTGCCCGCGAGTATGCAAAGTATCTGCTGGCCCACCAGCCCATCCCTTCATCTCTGAAACTAAAGCACTCGATGGCCACGAAGCTGGTCTTCTCGAAATGGCGAAAGGCATTTGGCGGACGAATTCGACTGTTGGTATCCGGAGGCGCGGCTCTATCTGAAGATCTGACGTACATCTACATCGGCGCGGGCATTCCAATCCTCCAGGGATATGGACTGACCGAAACATCACCGGTCATAACAGCCAGCAGTATTGAAGACACTCGCGTGGGGACCGTCGGTAAGGCTATTCCGAACGTCGAGATTCGAATAGCTGAAGACGGCGAGATCGAAGTGCGTGGTCCAAACGTGATGCGCGGCTATTACAACAAGCCCGAAGAGACGCGCGCGGTGTTCACCGCCGATGGTTGGTTCAAGACCGGAGATATCGGCGCGATCGACGAAGACGGATTTCTGCGAATCACCGATCGCAAGAAAGAGCTGTTCAAGACTTCCGGTGGCAAGTACATCTCGCCGCAACCGATCGAACAGGCGATTAAAGGTTCTCGTTTTGTAAACCAGGTAGTGTTGATTGGCGCCGAGCGAAAGTTTCCCGCCGCGTTGATCGTGCCGGTTTGGGAACAGCTTGAGTCGTATTGCAAGTTGAAAGGGATTGAAGTAAAAAGCCGCAGCGAGATGTGCCGGCACCCGCGCATCGTCGATTTAATTCAGCGACAGATCGATGCGTTGACTCCCAACCTGGCGAAGTATGAGCGGATAAAGAAAGTGGCGCTGCTCGAGAATGAGTTTACGATCGAGGGAGGAGAGCTCACGCCTACATTGAAAGTTAAACGTCGAGTGATCGATCAAAAATATCGAGATGTGATTGAACGGATTTACGCGGAGTAACCTACCTGATTACCGGTGTGTTCAGGTGCAACGCTTTGAGAATCTTGTCCCCGGTATCTTCACCTGCCTGCTGCAATAACTGTTCGCGATATAGCCCCGATCCGCGACTGGTTGGACCAACCACGATCGGTCCTTTGCGATTTACGCTTTGGTAGGTCCTTCCGCTCGTCAACACTTTGGCTGTGCCTGGCGTAAAAACAACATATTCGAGGGCGACGTCGTCATAGGAACGAGCCGGCGCGTCGAGCGACAAGGTCAACAAGACCACGTAGGACTTTGACTCCGACTTGGCTTTCTTGATCGCTTCGCCTCGAGTGAAGTCCTTGTCGGTGACGTCAACGCTCGCCGGCGACCGAGTGCGCAGACGCTCCGCACAACCTTGGATCACTGCGGCGTAATAACTATAAGGATACGACGCGTCTGAAACATAGCGATTGGCGCCGATAAAGAAGAGCAGATCTTCTTTCTCTTCTTTTTTAGGAACAGGCGTCGGCTCGGGAGTTGGGGTGGGAACAGGAGCAGCGGGAGCAGGCTTCGTTTGTCGCCGCCCAGACTGAGCCTGAACCGACAGGGCGCATAAGGCGATAATCAATGTGACGATGAGACGGTAAGTCATGGTGCCTGCGGATTGTAACACTGTTACACTGCTGAACCTGAGTTGCAACGAGTCTTTATTGTACAAAATGTTCTATGCAGACGCTTGTTATTACAGGGATTAGAGACCAGGCGCGGATCACACGTTCATTCGATCTCCGTCCCGCCGAACAGATTGATTTTACACCGGGGCAAGTCGCAATACTGCGGGTTAAAGATCAGGAGCCCGCTTACTTCGCGTTCGCGAGTGCGCCTGACGATGCCGAACTGGAAGTGCTGGTGAAACAGAAGGCCGGCGCCAGCAGCGTGATCTACGACATGAAGGCCGGCGAGGAGGTTGAATTGGTCGGTATCGCAGGTCACGGTTTCAGACTCGACAAAATGAAAGAGCACGATCTTGTGTTTGTTGCGATGGGTACGGGTGTCGCGCCGTTACGTTCCGCTTTACGCCACGTCTTGAAACGCAAAAATGACTTCGGCCAGCTTGTTGTGCTCTATGGTGCTCGCACGCCGGACGACTTCTGCTATCGCGACGAGACCGAAGCCTGGGAAGATGCAGGCGTGGAGTTGCGGCAAGTGATCTCCCGGCCTGACGGACACGACTGGTCCGGGCCAACCGGGTACGTGCAGTCTTTGCTGGACAACGTGCTTCCCAGTTTGTCATCACCCGTTGCGCTGATCTGCGGCTCAGCGGAGATGATCGATCAAACCCGCGAACGTTTGCGTAAGATGGGCTTCAAGCCGGAAGAGATCCTGACGAATTATTAACCTCACTATTGAAAGAAATTTGCCGCTTTAATGATTGTAGTATTGCAGTAACGCTGGATGGCCTTGAAGTCGGTCCAGTTTTCGGTCACCACTTGTGCTTTCCACCGTCGGGCGCTGACTGCGATGAGGACGTCCAACGCCAGACGCTGTGAAGCTCCGGGAGCGAGCCGCTGTAGCTTTCCTTTCTGCGAGCGTTTGCGAGCGTGAGTTAAGAGAAAAAGAATTTTAGATGCGAGAAGCCAATCCTCATCATTGGGTACAATAAGCAAGTTGTTTCTCTGGTACTGCCGAAAGACCTGCTCGTAGAATTTCCGACGCGACTTGTCCTCAACGCCAGCTACGATTTCCATCAGCACGATAGCCGACAACAGAAAACCTTGCGGCATTGCCCGAAAGTTAGTTAGTTTTCTCGAAATAAGGACTGACGTGTCGTAGGTGAAGTACGGCATCAAATTTCAGGTTAAAGACCAGGAGTTTATAAAATACGGTGGAATTTACCTTGCTGGTAGTCCTCGTAAACCATCTGGAACATTTTCAAGGTAAGTTCTTCCCGCCGCTTGTCCCGCGCTAGTTGATCGTTCTTCTTAGACGCCTTCGATTTTGCCGCTGAATTGGGTGCTTTTGATGCAGCCTTTTTAGTCTGGCGCGAAAGAGCCGCAGATTTTGAAGCCTTCTTGCGAGTTGAGGTGTGAGATTTTGCTATTTTCTTTATTGGCATGAATGCAGTGTAACACAGTTGAGAGTAGAGAGTGCAATCTTTATCTACTTCGTTGATTGAGACTCACTACCACCTGATTGCTCGCAGGATATTCGAAAAATCGTCGCTCCACACTCTCATCCCTTTTCTTCCGTCGAGCCGCTGCCACTGCGAGTTGATAGATAGATTGCTGATCTCGGGCGAGGAGCGAGCCATCACCACCCACTGAGACGGATCCTTCCCCTCGAAAGAACTCGGCTTCAAGTCGTCAAAGCCGATGCATATAAGTTTCCTACTCTCTGCAAGGTCGGCAAGGATCGGTTTCAAATTCAGACTTCGGTTAGATACGTGGAACGCCAGAATCCCGCCCTCGGCCAGCTTTGAGAGATAAAGATCAAGCGCTTGCTGAGTGACAAGATGCACGGGTATCGCATCGGAGCTAAAAGCGTCCAAGACAATCAATCCGTAATAGCCTTCTGGCGCGTTTTGCAAATTCAATCGAGCGTCACCCTCAACCACTGTTAGTGATCCACTGGCGCAGTTTTGCAGGTACGTAAAATATCGAGAGTTGCGTGCGATGTTAATGACGTCCCTGTTGATTTCGTAGAACGTCCATTCCTGAGCAGGTTGAGAGTACGAGGCCATTGCGCCCACTCCGAGCCCGATCACAGCCACACGCGGATTGGCAGGAGCGGCATTGAAAACAGCCATCACCTGGCCCAATGGTCCATTCTCATGATGGTAAGAAAGCGGCTCGCAGCGCCGCGACTGATCCACAAACTGCCTGCCGTGCACAGTATTGCCGCTGTACAAGCTATTAACCCTGCCCATCGAGTCAGTGGTCACGCGGGTTATCCCGAAGAAATTTCGCACTACGTGGAGCGTGCGGTCTGTATCCCCAGTGTAATAAACACTGGCGAGCATGACTGCGCCCAGACCCAAAGCAAAGCGTATCGGCCGCTCCCGAAAAAAATGGTTAATGAGTATTAACGGAACACCCAGAACGATGAACACTTTAATAGTGGAAGAGTTGGGACGTAAGTAAGCGACCAGTATTGCCAGGCTTACGGTAAGGAGATAAAGGCCTGAGGGGTAAATGACATCGAGGTAATTGTTGCGCAGGCCGGAACTACTTTGGTCGTTCTCAGTCTTACCCACACTTCGAGGCTCGGTGCGTTGCAACAACAGGCACGCTATTACTATTGCCAACGGATACTCGAGGATCGACGTAAACAATACCGGCGCAATCAGCACGTTGAAAACGCTGCCGAGTGCTCCGCCGACCGCAATCCACAGATAGTATTCTGCAAGATGTCTGACTGGTGGTCTATCGTTAGCTAGTTGCCTGTGACACATCATTGCGGCAACAAAGAAAAAGCCAAGATTAGCCAGGATCAACGCCCAGGCAGGTTCTGTCGCGCCAGAGGAAAGGATCAATGTTACGACAAGGGCAGCGACCATCGTCACGCGGTTCAGTGATGCGGCGGATGCAAATTGCTTTTTTGAAAACGCCAGAACAAGAGTGAGCAGGTAAAGAGCTAACGGTATAACCCAAAGCAGCGGCACCGCAGCGACATCGGAAGTAATGTAAGTTGTAACTCCCAACATCAGGCTTGAAGGAACAAACGACAGTGCTAACCAACGAAGACGGCGAAACACGGATAGCCTGTCGCTCAGGATTGGCGCCATTGAGACCGTGACGAGAGGTTTTAAGACGAAGGCAATCACACACGTCAGGGTAACTAAAACGGCAAACCCTACGCGCCATAACTTGTACTGCTCATTCAAACCGAGGTTCGGCTCTAATACCAGCGGGAAGGCTACGAGTGCTATCAAGCTTCCTGCATTGCTGGCTGCAAACAGAAAATACGGATCAACCGCCAGGTGATGTTGTGATCTCGAAAACCAACTTTGCAATAAAGGATTGCTCGCGGAAATGATGAAGAATGGCAGTCCGACTGAAACCAGAAGGGTTTTAAGAACTAATAGTGTAGGGTTTTCCTTTTGCAGAGCGGTTAGGACCGGTTCGCGGATCGGAGACCGGAAGAGGTAGACCGCGATCAGCAGTATCAGAAACACGTGCACTGCCGCTTGTGCCCGCAGGCTGAGCCATCTGCCGGCAGCAAGCGCATAGAGATATCCGATAAGCAGCATGCTCTGAAAGAAAAGTAGACACGTATTCCAAACTGCCGGAGTCCCTCCCCAAAGTGGCAACAGGGTTTTGGCAATCAGCGGCTGTATCCAAAATAGCAAGCCTGCGCTGGTAAAAAGTGTGACGGAAAACAGTAGCGGCGGCAGGTGAGTATTGCACGGATTGTATGCCGCGTTCATTGATTAATTATTGGACTGCTGTGTGCACCTTTGTACCGTAGTCGAGCGACGCATACCACTTACCTCTGCCTTGCGGCGTCAGGTCCATAACATTCCAGATCGGAGTCAGCTCATCTATGCCACGCTCTTTAATGTCGGCAGCCAACCAGGGATGACCGCTATAAAAGTGGCGCAGGGTACCATCCGCGTCGCGAGTAAAAACGGAGATTGTCGAATCCTGATTTCCTTCACTATCTTCGCTGCCCAGATCGTATTTGAAAGTGCTTTCGCCGGCGCTCAGCAGACGCAGCCTGTTCCATCCACGGTTTCGCGCGTACGCTCGCAGCGTAGACTGGTCTGCGGCAGCGACGATCGCCAGATCAACATTTTGGGCCAGATGATGAGCGATTCCATTATAGCCGTCGATCCACGCGGTACACATCGGGCACGCATTTGTCTGCTTTTTTCCATACATGAAGTGATAGATCACGAGCGGGCGATCCGGCCCGGTAAACAATTCATTCAAGCGCACTGTTCGTAATGGTTCATCGCCATCGTCGAGCGCACCCGGGCCTTCAAGAAACTCATAGTTCTGAATGGTTGCGCCCGGCGGAAGCGCCCGGCGCAATTCAGCAACGCGTTCACGTTGTCGCATTAATTCAATTTCCGCCTGACGCAGCTCTTCGCGTTTCGCAAGATACTCCGGCGACTCGTTCCCCAAATTAGTTTGTCTGAACGTTCCGTCGATCATTTCGTGAACCATGTTAGTCCCTCGTCTTTCAAGCTGATTGTTTAATTGACCCGAGCCTATTTCTTTCGGGTTGCTGCCGCCTTTTTCGCGGAACGTGATCGTGATTTAGCCGAGCGTTTGGCGGCAGCACTGTGAGCCTGGCGTGATAAAGCCGTCTTCGATGCCGCACTACGCCCTTCATGCTTTAACGCTTGGGAGGCGGCACGCGACCGCTTTGCCGACTTCTTGGCTTTGCTCGCACTCTTTCCTTTCCGGAGATCGCGGGCGGCTTGTTTGCGAGTTTCCGTGGAAGCTTGCCCCTTTTCCGGCGGCGGAAGATCGACGCCGGCCCTTCGCGCCTTGGATAGGCCGATGGCGATTGCCTGTTTAGTCGAACGAGCGCCGTGCTTGCCTTCGCGAATATGTTCGATCTCTTCTCGGACGAACTCTCCGGCCTGAGTGCTGGGCGCCTTGCCTTCGCGCTCGTCTTCCTTCGCGCGTTCTAATGTTTCCTTTTCCGGCATAATCCCCTCCGATGGACTAACGAGTTTCGTAGATTGCCCCATAATAAGATACCGATGCTAGCAACGGAATGGTCTGGGTCATAAAACGAAATTTTTCTCCCGCAAAGGTGCAAAGAAAGCCTTGAAACGCAATAGCGCTTTGCGCCTTGCAGGAGAGATCTTTTTCGGCAAGGCATCAGGATTGCGCCTGTACATGTTTGCTCCGAGAAAACTACGGGTGAAGGATGATCTGGTGCACCGTAAACGAACATTTCTCGAAAGGGGTGTACTGGAAGATTGAGGAGGCAAACATGATAAGGAAATTGAAGTCAGGTAAGTATCGGTTGTATTCACGCAAGGCCGATCCAAAGACCGGCAAACGTCGAAACCTCGGCACGTTTGACACAAGACAACAGGCGGAAAAACACGAACGACAAGTGCAGTTCTTCAAGCGGCACTAGTCCAGACGTCCACTCCTGCAATCACCCATTTTCGAGAGCGCGGAGGGCGAGACCCTTGGCCACAGTCGTTAACTCTTCGCCGCCTTTTAGTTTGTGACTGCCAAATGTTTTGGCGAAGAAGCGACGCACATACGGTACGAAAGAAGATCCTCCCGTGAGGAATACACTACCGATGTCACTATAGTTAACGTTATGTTGACTAATCAGAGTCTTAACGCACGTTGCTATGTTTTGAATGTCCTCTTGAATCCACGATTCAAAACGCCAACGTTCGAGAGTGTCTTCGATGTTCACCGCAGGTTGCGCAAATACGAAGCCGGCCACTTCGTTTTCTGTTAATTCCACTTTGGTACTCTCAACAGCTCGATAGAGAGCGTAGCCTAAGTTCTCAGATATGATCTGAATTAACGCCGTTATCTTGCCACGTTCAGCAGCTTGATTTTTGACCTCTCGGAGTACGGCCATCGTCTTTGGGTCCTTCAGAAGAAACGTGCGATGCCAGCTCGAGAGTTGTGAATACAGCCATACAGGCACGGGAAGCTCCTTGCCTAATGAAACATAATGCGAGCCAAGACCCAGTTTCGGCGCCACCAGGTTCATCATGATTCTGCTGTCAAAGGTGTCGCCCGCAATGGCTACGCCCGAAGTACCCACGACGGGATTTCTACCAGTCCGTTTTCTACCAGGACCAAGATGCGCCAGCGTGAAGTCACTTGTTCCACCGCCGAAGTCGCCTATCAAAACTAACTCATCGTGATCGAGTTGGGTTTCATATTGATATGCGGCGGCGACTGGTTCTAATTCGAATGTAACTTCGGAAAAGCCGGCCAGATCGGCTGCTGATCTGAGCCGGTTGAGTGCCAGAGTCTCGTCCAGTTCGGTTTCAGCTCCGGCAAAGCGGACTGGCCGGCCGATTACGACGCTGTTAGCTGGCACATCGAATTGTTCAATAACAGTTGTTCTCAAACGCCTCAAGATGATCGCGATCAAATCTTCCAGAGTGTAGTAGCGCCCGTTGATTTGTGTGGATGTGAACAAAGGGCTTCCGAGATAGGATTTAATGGAGAGAATGAGTCGGCCCTTGGTATCGGCTTCAAGATACGAATTTATGGCTTCCGGACCGGCCTTCGTTTCGGCTTTGACTGTTGCAGAACGGTCCTTAAGTGGGAAGTAGAGAATTGATCGGAAACTGGTAGTCGTATCGCTACCATCGCTGAAGCAGGCAAGCGTCGCCTCTTTACCTGCGTCCGCTACAGCAACAGCGCTGTTAGTGGTGCCGAAGTCTAGTCCGATAACTGGCGGCATGTGGCTATCCTGGAATCGTGACCATAGCACAGTCGCGAGGCGCGCTCACGGTTGAACGCGCCTCATGTTTTCAGTCTCTAAAAGTAGTAGTCTCGAAGTGCGCCATCAAACTTTCCCTTCCTGAGGCAGCACCTCTTGAAACCGATGTCCTGACTTGCACGGACACAGGTCGTTCCTACCAAGTTTTTCGACTAATTCTTTTTCAACATGGACCATTCTCAGGCCGCGCCTGACTCTGGTCTCGGAGGGGTAGCCCCGGCGGCGCTTGCTGGAAGGTTCAAAAGCAGTAGTAATCCTCGTTGTTAAGCATCTTTACCATGATCGTTGTCCTCCTGGTTAGGTTACTTTCGCAAGTTACTATACCAGAACTCATCACGCGCGCCGCCCTCATCACCCTATCAGTTTCAAAATTTGGATTGAGCGTATATCCTAAAACGAACCTCCAGTAATTACTTACTGCTTGTGACTGGCACTGACGCACCAAATGACGTAGCTGTGCTCAGCGCCCACAGTATGAACGCGTTAGTAGCTATTGCGAATGGTTGCTGGTATCAATGATTGGAGAGTGATATGTCCCACGGCAAGATTTGTTACCTTGAAATTCCCGCAGTAACGGCGGAAGCATCAGCCGGTTTCTATAGCAACATTTTTGGGTGGACCGTCAGAAAGCGTGGAGATGGCGAACTCGCGTTCGACGACACCGGTGGCGTTAGCGGAACATGGGTGAAAGAAAGCGACAGAACACCGGACGAGCAGACACGCATATACATCATGGTTGACGATATTTTGGAGACTCTCAAGAAGATTGAGGCTGCAGGTGGCCGGGTGCTAACACCACGAACAGATATTGCCCCAAATTCCGGCGCCTTTGCCATTTTCGCGGATCCAGCCGGCACCGAATTCGGACTATACGAGGAGCCGAAGCGCTAGTCGCGACGGCCCGAAAGTCAGGGAGCTGATTGCTTCGCCGACGCGGGAGGTATTATTGGAGGCCCAGTTGGGCTGTCGGAGGTACGTTTATTTCTCTAGGCACTCGCCGGCCGCTGGGCGTGAACGCGTTATGCCGACTCGCAAACTTACGAGGACAGTTCCGGCGTTAAATGAATTCTTGTCCGGCATAACTTGAAATTTTCCTCACCGCCCCCTTAATAAAACCACGACGAGGGAACCAATCAGCACGGAAATGCCGGCGGCTATCACACTTTTGAGGCAAAGCCGCCTTGCGCGTATTTCGCGCGGCCGACCTCAGCCCCGACGGGACCGGGCGGAAACTTACGCACGACCTGCGTAAGACTCCGCACGGCGCGGGCGTCGCCGCAGCGGCATCGATAATTTCTTTCGAGGCATCGCTCACTGTTGAACGGAACGTCCGTTGCCTTAGTGGCGGGGGAAAGCACAAGCCAGGGGTGAGAGCCGGGTAACACTGTGCGCCACGCGAGTGGGGGCGGCGTAACGAGGGGTGGCCCGTGCCCTCATCCACCTCGTGCGCGCCGGGGTTTGTGGCGCGCCCTAACATCACAAAGAAAGGCGGACTCATGATCACTCAACGCCATCGTACTAGCCTCGCTTCCTTCAACATTTCCAGACTCCTCGTCTCTGCACTCCTGCTACTCTCGCTCGGCGGATTCGCCGCCGCGGACGAGACCAGCGAGAGTCTCAAGGTCGAGCGCCTGACATTCCCCGTGACGCTCTCCAACGGCAGCGCCGCCGAGGTCGTCGGCTACCTTTACTACAAGGGCAGCTACCGCGACCGGACGCTGCTGGTCGCGATCCATGGGGCCACATACAACCACAAGTATTGGGCCGTGCCCACCATCAACGGGCACGAGTACTCATTCGCGGGCTACATGGCCGAGCGTAAGTATGCCGTGCTCGCCATCGACGAACTCGGCACCGGCGAGAGCACGCGCCCCGAGGACGGCGACCTGCTGACGCTCGACCAGACGGCCTCAACCATCCACCAAGTCATCACACAACTCCGCGCCGGCGAGGACGGCCTCGGCTACGCGTTCGGGCGCGTCGTGACGGTCGGCCACTCGCTCGGGGCCATCAACGCCATCTACGAGCAGGCGACTTACCACGATGCCGACGCCGTCGTTTCGACCGGGATGGGCCATGTCCCGCACGAACTGCCGATTCCTCCGGAGGTCATCGCCGGGATGCTTCAGTACGAGTACTCCCCGCTCCCGGCCGAGGTGCGCTCCGCAGCCTTCTACTACGCGCCGGGCGCCGACTCCGAAGTCATCGCTTACGACAACAACATCCTCTCCGACTTGCTTGCACGCGGGCAGCTTTCGACCGCTATCCTCGGCATTTTTGATCCTGCTGCCACGCGTGTCGGCGCGACGACCGGCCGCGTACTCGTGCAGTTAGGCGAGTTCGACGTGCTCTTCCCGGCGTCACTGGCCGAGGGCGAGGCGGCCTACTTCGCCAGCGCGTCGAGCGTGACGGTGCAGTCGCTCGCAGGCGTCGGCCACGACTTCAACACGCACTTCCGCAACCATGAGGGCTGGCGGCTCATCGACGAATGGCTCCAGTCGCAGGGCCTCGGGCGCGCCGAGGAGTAGGCATAAGAGACGGGGATGTCGAGGCGAACAGGCGTGGCCAGGAGGAAGTCGAAGGCATGTGACCACGAACACCCCCGCGCGGCGTGTGTTTCGTGACCGACGCGGCGGGTGGCCCGGGCTGCGCGACCGGCCGTTAATCGTCTCCGTGTGATGCGCGATTAACGTCTCGGCTGCGCAGCCGCCTCCTGGAAGCGGAAGACCTGCTTGCGTCCGGGCAGGAATGATTTTTGCGGCAAACGACCGATTTTTAAGGGAGGAGCGATTTTTGGCAAAGCCCGCGCTAAGTGAGAGGGCGCGTACCTTTTCGTTTTCTCGAACTACATAACATTATTGCAGCAACGCCTCCGGAAAAACTGCGTCTCTGATTTCCAAAGGAGCCAGCAAAATTGACTGGCTATTCGCATTCTTGATTTTTGATCGAATCGTGACGACTGGAATCTCGGGATGAACTTCTTGTCGGGCATAACGTGAAATTTTCCTACAGTTTTCGGGCATAACTTGAAATTTTCTCACCGCTCCTTAGTCTGCGGTTCTTAATCAGCTTTAGAACCTCAGCGAAGGACGGGACCGAGGCTCTGCTTTGTAAACGTGCAATGTGTTGATCAGTTCATCTCTATCTTCTATTGTTTAACTTGAATCCTCGTTACTTGAGAAAATTCCTGGTCTGTGGCGAGGTTGTTCCCACAGTACGGTCGTGTTCTAGATCTAAATTCAGCCGACGGGAGTCCTACGATCTCAGACCTTCTCTTTCCAGTACTGAACGGGGCGTCCTGCGCGAATGTTGATTCGTGTGCGACTCTGTGGTAGCGTCTGCTTTCGAACTCAGCAGTTGCGGTTAGTGTATTCCCAGAACTCATCCTCCAAGGTCATACCCGCATTGATGAATTGAGGGGTACCCTTCTCGCATCTCTCGTGTCAACTTAACTCCCACGCAAGGGTGCTCATGTCAATGAGAAACTCCATGCTCACATTTTCAACCTACACTTAGCCTACGTGTCATCACACGCATTACAGAAAGAGTTCTAACATGCTTCACTTCACCAAATCTCTCTACACCATTCTCATAGGAGTTGGGCTGGTTCTATTCATTGCGAGCGAAGCCCGAGCGGATACAGTAGTCTTTAGCAACTTCGGCCCTGGAATGACTTTCAATGAACTTCAAGGGGTTGGCGTCACTGGAAGCGGCGACCCCCTCGGAGGAGCGATTCCAGCCTACGCGTTCACACCGTCAGAGACTTTTACTTTTAGCAGTGCCCAGCTCGCGATGAATCTAGTTACCGGGCCAAACCATTTCCAAGTGCTATTAATGACGAGTTCAGGCGGATTGCCCGGCAACATCATTGAAACTATTACGTTGACTGATGCCGTGCCGATGTTTCCCCCCCAAATCGTGGTAGCCAACTCAGCACTGCACCCAGTTCTCACTGCCGGAGCGCAGTATTGGCTGGCTGCCTTTGCCCCAGAACCTAGTACTTTTGGGATTTGGAACCTTTCGCTCAACGATTTTTCAACCCCTCAAGCGCGTGGCTTTACCAGCCCAACGGGTCCATGGATCGAGACGAACATTCTGATAAAACCTGCTTTTCAGATCAATGGCGAGCCTGTTCCTGAACCGAGCACGATGCTACTGCTCGGCACCGGACTAGCAGCGTTAGGCACTGCGGTACGTAAACGTCGTCAAAATAAGAAGAAGACCACCGGCAGGCCCAAAGAAACGCTCGGTTGAATCGAATAGCAAGGGCGCTACAAGTACCCACCTACCCGTAGCTCCCTCAAAGCGTCACCGACCTTTGCCCCCTCTCGGTTCGGTAACACTCACTTTGGAGCGTCGATGCGCGCTATGTGGTGAGGTCACTATGTGGTGAGGCAACAGTGCTCGACGCTCCGAGCCTCATGCGTTGCTGGTGCCATGTCGTTCTTGTGGTGATAAAAAGCCAACAGTATTTATTCTCATCAGACAAAATATCCTTTGCGTGTAATCTGATTTAGCAGGCTTGGATCAGTCCGTCATCTTTATAAGGTATAACCAGAAGCGGCATGAGGTAGTTGCGCGGTTTCCAAATGTGGACCACGCCAGAGAGTTTCTGCCAGAATCCTGGTATGCCTACAACGTCAGCTCCTGATGAGATTTGGCGTATGCGGGGAAGCGGGCGCTCACATAATCATTTAAGATACAGCAAGCGTTGCACGCTCCCGTTTTGTTCGAGGCAATGCGCCGTAGCTGGTTGCGTGGTCCTCGATCCCTCGTGACAGCAACCATCCTGGTTCAGTGACAAGTTCCTCATGTAATTTGAGGCCGGTGAGAGCCTTATGAACTCCCGAAAAACTGCGTCTCTGATTTCCAGAGGAGCCGGCGAAAATGACGCATTCTTGATTTTTGGTCCAGTCGTGATGAATGGAATCTCGGGATGGACGTGTATGTTTCCACCGTTGCGGGAGACCCGCGAGATCCCCCACTGATGCGCATGCAGATGGAGTACCCTCATCTCTCGAAAAGCCATAATAAGTGGGTTTGCCGCAAATTCCGACACGGACGTATTTTGCTAACGCGTTTAAAGCCTACCGAAATCATTTGAGGTTATGCATGCAATTTCACTTTATGCCGGACAAATTTCATTTAATGCGGGAACCCACAACATCATTGAAACTCGCTTGATTTGGCGGACTTTGTCTTGCTGAATGAGCGTTCATTCAGTATTATGCAGCATTATCTGGTGGGAGGGGTCTTAAGAAAGAGGAGCGGCGATGATGCGAATTGAGAGGGCGGCGGTGTTGGGGGCGGGGACGATGGGGGCGCAGATTGCCGCGCATCTCGCGAATGCCGGAGTGCCTACGCTGCTGCTTGATATTCCGCCGCGCGAGCTCACGCCGGAAGAACAGGGGAAGGGGTTAAAGATCGAGAGTACGCAGGTGCGGAATCGGATCGCGAGGACTGGGTTGGAAGCGGCTGTGAAAGCGAAGCCGGCGGCGTTCTTCACACCGGAGTTTGTATCGCTTGTCACCGCCGGAAACTTTGACGACGACCTCGCGAAGATCAAAGACTGCGATCTCATCATCGAGGCTGTTGTTGAAAATCTCGACATCAAGCGCTCCTTGTTCGAGCGCGTCGAACAACATCGCCGCCCCGAATCGATCGTTGCTTCGAACACCAGCGGTATTCCCATTCACTTGCTTGCGGAAGGGCGTTCCGACGACTTCAAACAACACTTTCTCGGCGTTCATTTTTTCAATCCGCCGCGGTATCTACACCTCGTCGAAATCATTCGCACTGAATGGACCAAGCCTGAAGTCTCGTGCTTCCTTTACGGCTTTCTCGATCAGCGGTTCGGCAAGGGAGTTGTGCCCGCGAAAGATCGTCCAAACTTCATCGCCAATCGCATCGGCACGTTCGGCGCGCTCTTTACGATCAAGACGATGCTTGAGGATGGGTACTCGATCGAAGAAGTTGACAAGATGACGGGTCCGGCAGTCGGCCGTCCGAAGTCGGCGACTTTCCGTACGTTTGATCTCGTCGGATTGGATGTCTTCACTCACGTCATCAAAAATCTCTTCGAAGCTCTTCCCGAAGACGAAGAGCGCGAAATGTTTGTTGTGCCGGAAGTGCTGGCCAAGATGGTCCAACGCGGCTTGCTGGGCAACAAGACCAAAGGTGGCTTCTATAAAAAACAGAAGGGCGAAGGCGACAAGAGCGAGATCTGGGCGCTCGATACGGCAACACTCGATTACCGGCCCTCCGAGAAAGTGAAACTCCCTTCGCTCGACATGGCGAAGAACATCGAAGCCCTGCCCGAGCGGATCAAAGCACTAACCTGGAGCAAAGATCGCGCCGGTGCGTTTTTGTGGAAAACGCTTTCACGCACGCTCACATACGCAGCCAAACGCATCCCTGAGATTGCAGACACCGTGGTCGAAGTCGATCGCGCGATGCGCTGGGGTTTTGGTTGGGAACTGGGACCGTTTGAAGTTTGGGATGCGATCGGCGTCGAGAAGTCCGTGGCGCGGATGAAAGAAGAAGGGATGACCGTGCCCGCGAATGTCGAACAGATGCTTAAAGCCGGCGCCACGTCGTTTTACAAGAAAGAGAATGGTCAACAGTTCTATTTCGACTTCGCTTCCGGCAAGTACGTTGCGTTGACTGATCCTCCAGGCGTTCTGATTCTCAAATCAGTAAAAGATCGAAGCGGTGTGATCAAGAAAAACGCCGGTGCTTCGCTGATCGATATTGGCGACGGTGTTGCGTGTCTAGAGTTTCACTCGAAGATGAATGCCATCGGCGGCGACACGCTTCAGATGTTGAAGTTCGCTCTCAGCGAGGTGGAGAAAAACTTCGTCGGGCTCGTGGTCGGCAATCAAGGCGTAAACTTCTGCGTTGGCGCGAACATCATGCTCATGCTGATGGAGGCGCAAGAGGAAAACTGGGAAGAGCTCGACATGATGGCGCGAGTTTTCCAAGCCTCCACGATGAGTTTGCGTTACTCGCCAAAGCCCGTAGTAGTGGCTCCGTTTCAGATGGTCTTCGGCGGCGGTTGCGAGATGGTATTACACGCGGACCGGGTCAGGGCGGCAGCCGAGACTTATATCGGGCTCGTCGAGGTTGGCGTCGGAATTATTCCGGCAGGCGGCGGCACGAAAGAGATGCTGGTGCGTGTGTTGGATTCGATTCCGAAGGGTGTTGACGACGCCGATCCATTTCCGTTTGTGAAGCGCGCGTTTGAAACGATAGCGCTCGCGAAAGTTGCCACGTCGGCCGAAGAAGCAAGAGCGATTGGCTTTCTTTCCGCTGACGACTCGATCTCGATGAACGCCGATCGCTTGATCGCCGATGCGAAAAAGGAAGTATTGGCCCTGGCGGCGAGCGGATACGTTGCGCCACAACAACGTAAAGACATTCTGGCGTTGGGCCAGCCGGCGCTCGCTACTTTGAAACTCGGCATTCACCAGATGAAGCGTGCCGGATATATTTCGGATCACGACGCGGAAATCGGAACGCAGTTGGCGCGGATTTTGACGGGCGGCGATTTGAACCATCCGACGCGTGTTTCCGAACAATATCTTTTGGACCTGGAGCGTGAAGCGTTCCTTTCGCTGGTCGGCCAGCGCAAGACGCAGGAACGGCTGGGGCATATGTTGAAGACAAGCAAGCCGTTAAGAAATTAACCACGGATGGGACGGATCTTTAAAGCAGGATATTCACGGATTGGGGTTTGTTATGAGAGATGCAGTGATTGTTTCGGCGGTTCGGACGGCGGTTGGCAAAGCTCCTAAGGGAACGTTGCGCACCACGCGGCCGGATGAAATGGGCGCGACGGTGATCAAGGAAGCGGTTGCGCGCGTTCCCGGGTTGGAAACTTCCGAGATTGAAGATGTCATCATGGGATGCGCGATGCCGGAGGCCGAACAGGGAATGAACGTCGCTCGCGCCGCGGCGATTCGCGCAGGTTTGCCGGTCGAGACGAGCGCCATGACGATCAATCGCTTTTGCTCGTCAGGGTTGCAGTCGATCGCAATGGCGGCTGACCGGATCAAGAGCGGTGGCGCCGAAGTGATCGTGGCGGGCGGCCTGGAAACGATGTCGATGATTCCAATGGGCGGCCACATCATTCGCCCGAATCCTTATCTCGTTGATCATTATCCCGATTTCTATTTGAGCATGGGGTTGGCAACGGAGAATGTGGCGCGCAAGTATGAAGTAACGCGCGAAGAGCAGGATGAGTTTGCGCTTCGTTCACACACACGCGCTGCTGCGGCGTTGGACGGAGGCAAATTTACTGATGAGACGGTCCCGTTGCACGTCGTTCTGGAAGATCTCGACGAGAACGGCAAGAAGCAGCGACGCGAAGTCGTGTTTGATAAAGACGAGGGTGTCAGGCGCGACACGTCGGCCGAGGGGCTCGCGAAACTCAAGCCTGCTTTTCACGTAAAAGGCACGATCACTGCCGGCAACGCGTCGCAGATGTCTGACGGCGCTGCCGCGGCGATCGTCATGTCTGACGCGCGCGCGCGAGAATTGAACGCGAAACCGATGGCGCGCTTCGTTGCTTATGCGACCGCCGGCTGCCCTCCGGAAGAGATGGGTATTGGACCAGTGTTTGCGATTCCGAAAGTATTGAAGCTCGCCGGTCTTACACTTGCCGATATCGACGTGATTGAGTTGAATGAGGCATTTGCGGCGCAGTCTCTGGCAGTAATCAAAACATTGGGACTCGACCCCGAGAAGGTTAACGTTAATGGTGGGGCCATTGCGCTGGGCCATCCATTAGGATGCACGGGCGCAAAACTCACCGCCAGCATTCTGCGGGAGTTGGAACGCAGGAACGGTCGATACGGAATGGTGACGATGTGTGTCGGCGGCGGCATGGGCGCCGCCGGAATTCTCGAGCG
>Ga0065715_10088956_pt1 | contig 20669 bp, 22 predicted proteins | sample MisBulReplicate1_FD_59102 | JGI IMG/M metagenome (GOLD analysis project Ga0065715, IMG submission 59102) | Miscanthus rhizosphere microbial communities from Kellogg Biological Station, MSU, sample Bulk Soil Replicate 1 : eDNA_1 v2 (version 2) | ecosystem: Host-associated > Plants > Roots >...
CAGTAGCACCAGCTACAAATGCCACAACAAATGTTACTGCCCCAACGGTAGCACCAGTAGCACCAGCTACAAATGCCACAACAAATGTTACTGCCCCAACGGTAGCACCAACAGGAAATCCAATACTTGATACCTTAAAGCAATTATTTGGATTGAAATAATTAACCGATAATGACACCTATATCAAATAAAGTAAAAAATTCCAATTTTAATTCCAATTTTTGCAGATTATCAGATTAAATTGCTAGATTCGCTAATCTATTAGGTTCAACGAGGTTGAGTAAATTTAATTGCTACCTGTTAAGTCGATTTGTTTTGTAATTTTAACCAATTTTTCTGGTATGATTGAGTAAATTTTTCAAGATATTCTTCGTTTAACGATTAAGTAGTTGAAGTTGAATCTTTAAGTATTTGGTTGAATAGTTAAGCATGTGTATACAATTTCATGTCGGGACGTTGGTAGAGATTGTGACTGTATAATACAAGGTGAAACTGAAGAAGAGGTCATGAAGAATGCAGCAGAACACGCAGTAAAAGGCCACGGTTACAAGGAAGAAGATATAATGACTCCCGAGATGAAGGAGAAAATAAAATCACATATTCACGAATCTTAGTGTGTTTTTTGATGAGACATTCAACAATGGTAATAAAGTTATTACTATATGCTGTAGTGGTAGGACTTTAGGTAAACATTGAATATTAAAATCTCGAGAGTTTTTTAAAACGGCCTAGTCCAATATTTGTATTCTAGATTTCTTCCTCCTTCTATAGTTCTTCTAGCTGCACAGTAGAATACCTCATACCCTGTTATCCAATTTCCTGTAAGAATACCTCTACCAGCTTTAAAATTTACAATTTTATCTCGCTCATTAGATTCTATTTCGAAATCCAATCCTAATGCTTTGATAACTTTGTCAACCATTGATTTGGAGTCAAGACGTAAAATAGCCTTGTTACCACATTCGGATAGGACTAAATCATCGAGTTTGTCAGCCCTTTGACTTACAAGTATCAGAAACAAACCAAACTTTCTTCCTTCGGCTGCTATAGTACGAAACTGTTCTCTAACTATGGTTTCATGACGGGAGCGTGGATTTGAGGGTATAAAATTATGTGCTTCATCCAGTACAATGAAAGTAGGGACTCTATGATCTTCTTCACGGGGATGCTTCATGGCCTCTTCCCATTTCTTAACGGCATTTTCCCATTCTTCAGTTAAAATTGAATTAAGAACTAATGCTCTGAGCTCATTATTTTTTATGGAGGGTAAATCTATTACTTCCAAGCGTTTGTGATCCTTCGACGAAGTCGGACCCTTAGCAAGAATGCCAAGAGACTGATATCGTTCAATCAACCCAAAGTAGGCATTTACTGTTTCCCAACTGTATGACTCAAATACAAATTTAGCTTTTTCCATCGACTCATTTCCCAAACTCGCGGCTCCCGAAGATATCAGATCAATTAAGGAACCGGACTTGAACGCATCTCTTAGTATACTTCTCAATTTAGTCCTATTCTTGTCATTGGTAATTGTTTTCAAGCTTTCGTCCGCCTTTCCTCCATCCATTCTCAATTTTTCTATCATCTTCACTCTTTCTTCATCCGGCATCTCTTGCAGTTCTTTAAAATAATTCTTGACTTTACTTATGATATCCTCCTCATTGGTATTATTAGGATGTGCGGCAAATTGGGTAAACAATTCCTTTGCCCAGTTATGACAGTGAAACATTTCGGTACTCCTTGGATGTTCATTTGGTATCAGAAATTCAAGCGATATTGTAGGCCACCATATTTTCAGCTCCTCATCCTCGGCTTCCTTCGGTACTCTATTTGTCTTAATGACAAATTCATCAACTACTGGTTTCCAATTTTTTGCATATTCGTCTTCAGATTCAAGTGTAAGTTTGCCCATGCCAGTTTTAATATCATATTTTTCCCTTAGAACTTGATTAGAACTCCACAGTTCTCTATCAATTTCATTAATCTTCCTAAAATCGCCGTTAGGATCCAAAATCAGACATCTTGCTTTTGATTTGATCATAATTTCTTCAATGAGTCTGCCAAGGAAGAATGACTTTCCTGAGCCGGATTGAGCAATTATTACTGTGTGTTTGTCCATCTTTTTTGTTGGAATACGTACCATATCCAAATAGTCAGGCTTTTCCTTTGATTGTGAACAAAATTTTGGATGAAACTGGCTGTCCACAGTCCAGCCAACGTCAAGAAATGTATCTACTCCTTCTTGCAACGAATCTGAAAATATACCAACGACTCTATTTACTTTTACTCCGTTTCAAAATTTTTCAAGATGTAATACGACTAGTTCTTCCTAACTCTTAGAATGTGAGGTTACATACTTTTTGATTACCGTTTAATATCTCGCCGAGTCAAAGTGAAACTGATATTGCTAGTTTCTCAGACTGTCCGATCTTTTCATCCCTGTTATTTTCATGTCGCTTTTTCAATAAATTAAGTAACTAAACTTACAATATTCCCTCACAGACGAAAAAATGTTAAATAGTACTAGGACTTTTCTTTGCTAATGGTATTAAGAAATTTTCACGTAGTACAAGCTTCGGTGATCTCGGCATTGTTGTTAGTGTCAGCATTTTCCATTACTCAATGGAGTACCGCACAGGTTTCAGGTACATTCTCTGCAGATCTTAAACCTATGGTAGGTTCAAATTCAAAAGCAACGGGAAAGGCTACACTAGAAATCCAAGACAATGGGCAGAAGATAAAGTATGACGTTAGCGCCAATGGATTAGGCAATGTAAGCGGCGTAGTTATTTCTCAGGAGATGGGAAGTGGTAGAGCCCCTGATGTTGTGTCACTTGCGCAAGCCTCTACAAGTGGTCTTAAGTCAGGTTCAGGGAGTGCGAGTGGTACTTTTACGAAGTCTGACTTGATAGGTCCCCTACAGGGCAAAGACCTTTCAGATTTTGTGAAGGCCATAAATGATGGAAAGATCATTTTCCGCATAATGACAATTCCTTATCCATTAGGTGAAATTGTCGGCAATGTCACTGCAGGTGGCGGTGCTAGTGGCAATATGACTGCTGGTGGCAATGCGACTGCCGGCTAATCCGTAATTTTTTTTGCGGATCAGTTTTTTCTACATCTATCTTTCTAGTGACCTACGCCACTGTAGTGTAAGTATTAGTTAACATTAGTTGTTAATGCAATAATTGCTAAATGAGACCATTTTGGAAAATGCCTTTTAGTAGAATTAATTCCACAGGTTTGGAGACGTTGATACCCACGACTCTATCGGTTCTAAAATAGGATTCTGATGCAAGTAATGGAATGATAATCTTTAAAATTTTTCTTTAGAAGGAATTAGAATTACTTTACCCTAGGTCATTGGGTTCCGGAAATTGGGCAATAATAGTTTTTGACTCAGGTCGTAGTTTATGATGATTGTGACGATTTATTGTTGTTACTGCTACCTGATTGTTTGCCTTGTTTTGGCAGTAGTGGAGTGAGGGCCTTGGAAACTATGAAACCTGTTACTGCTCCAATCGCGATAACTGGCAGAAGATCAGTTTGTCCTCCTAATAATCCTAGCAATAGAGTTATTGTTAATGGAAGAGGAAATACAGCACATGCGACACCAGCCATTCCTGCAGTCACTCCTACGCCCTGTGGGATAAACGTTAGTATTTCTGATAGAGCCAGTCCTAGTGTACCCCCTATGAATAGTAACGGAAATACAGGACCACCTTCAAAACCTGTGGCAAACGAAGTGCTTGTAAGTAACATCTTGAGAAGCATCATGACCAGTAGTATTCCTATACCAAATGCAGCAGGGTTATGAATAATTTGTAACAACTCATTTTGGCCTGAGTAAAGTGTTAATGGTAGAAACGAACCGATTAGGCCGATAATTATCCCGCCTATGATAGCTCTGCCAACTGGACGACTATTAAGTCGTCCAAAGGCTTTGTTCATAATGCCGAATATCACTTTGAACACGATGCCGATTACACCCGCTATAACACCAACTAGCAGCGCCAAAACAAGATCAACCAAACGAGGAGTCTCAAAGTTGGGAAAGCTGTATATGCCTAGGTAGGATGTATGCAGTATTGCAAAATAGACTCCATAACCAACAGCGGCTGCGATAAGACCTGGAATGAGGTGGCGATAGAAATCAAGCTCCTTAATGTACATGTACTCAAATGCACCTATTGCACCTATGACGGGGGAACCAAAGAAGCCACCAAAGCCTCCCGCGATGGCACTATAGACTAATACTTGAACATCATCCTTCCTGAGCTTGAGTCTATCAGAGACAAAGCTCCCAACGCCACCTGTCAGGAAAACAAGTGGTCCTTCAGGGCCTACTGCAGCTCCACTCCATAATGCAATAAAAGCTTGAAGAAGTATGCTTGGGAGATTGCGATAGTTTATGCTGCCTGTCTGGGCATATTGGCGTTGTGCAATTCCCAATCCCCCATGTTGCCCAAAGAACTTGATAGCAAGACCAATAGACACACCGGCTAGACTTAAAAGTACCAGTGGCCAAAAATTAATGTTAAACAGCGAGAGATTTACTTGGCCAAAGAACTTGATACCCTGATTATAGAGTGTAATGTACCCAGCCGTTATCAGCGAGGAGAAAGCACCGAACAACGCGGCATATAGCATAAGCCTATAATAACCCGCATTCAATTTCGATTCTGCATTACCACTCATTCGAATCTACTTCATTATCCATCTATTCAAATATTTCTTTTAAGAACTTTGGAAGGCAGAAAGATGAGGTTTAATCACCGAAGGTTGAGATTTGTTTATTCTTTGGGGCCAGTGGTTTGTGAATCATATTAGGCACATTTTTTAGATGAAATATTCTGCAAATATCGAATACTACATTTGGGTTCGGTGGAATTCGAATATTCCATGCAAATAGGGGCCTTATTACAGGTAATTTAGCTTTAAAACATTATCTGCTTAATTTATGGATTATGTGGTCATGTGATATTGAGAGCTAATCCACAGTTGCTGCAATATTTAGGTTTGTCACGATAAGCTATGCCACATCTGGAACATTTCAAGACTTTCGTTCCCTCAAGTAATGTTAGACGGAGATTTTTTATCCCTACAATCAGTGTATCAAAATCTTCTTCAGTTAAAGTTTCGATTCCATCGACTTTGGTTTTTATAGCAGTTTTTGTCTCCTGACCTACTAAATTAAGGTCAGGTTTAGTGACCGACCCTAATTTTGACTCTGCTTTCTGCAATCTTCTCTTTGCAAAAGTGGCTACCATGAGCGCAAAGATTCCGACCCCCATTATCATCATGATTATCGCTATTATCCGTCCGACTACCGTAACTGGATAGTAATCCCCGTATCCGACTGTTGCTACTGTAACCACAGCCCACCAAAGAGCATCACCAAATTGGGTAATATTTGCGCCAGGATGTCCATGTTCTGCTAGAAAAACTCCAAAGCCCCCGACAAATATGATGGAGAATGCAGCAGTTGCCAAAATAGCAACACTCATTTTTGTATTTTCCAAATTATACAGATTTGTTGACATATGTAGCAGAACCAACGAGAAAAATCATTTAAACTTTAAAAAAAATCTACTATAGAGATATGCTAGAGTAAAGTTGAGCAGTTTGCTCAGTTTCAATTTATTACTTAAAATTATGTTCTGTAACTACTGAATGGTCATTCAATGGGACCGGACCTGATGGTGGGGATACGCCATGCATGGAAAATCTGCAGATGTTATACGCCAAAGGTCTGACGGAAGATGGCGATTTGATATCGATAATCACTGGGGAAGAGGTTGAGTTAAGTACTATTACGTTCTTTCGTATCTGTTAGCCTAGGTTCATTCATTCATTCTTGCTAGGTTCTAAATATTGAAGCTGTGGTTTTTCTAGTAAGATAATAAATTATGAAAGCATTGGCAAATAGATGAGCTATCAATATACTTATCAAGACGTTAGCTAACCGAACTGACATTATACCTTTTTCATTTGAACTTGGTAATGAACCACCTACAAAACCCAATCCAACTACATCTATTATTATGGCTACAAACATTAGGACTACAGTTAGTATCCATGCTAGATATTTGGCTTTAAACAAACCTGTTCCAAGCACACAAATTCCTACTCCAACTAAGCAGAAGAACGCCCCTATCGATGCTATCATCCCCTTGCTGATGTGTGTTAATGTCTGGATATAGGGGGTAAAGGCATCGATAACCGTATTGGCTATAGTGGACTTTATGCTGGACTTTATTCCAGATGTTCCAGATGTTTTGTTGTTTAAATATTCTTGTACTGCAGTTCCGGAAACATTGGCTGCTTTGTTAAGCATACCAATCCCTAAAGCTATGAATACTATTCCTCCAACAAAAATTGCTATCGAAATTATTGCGAGACCGCGTAATCTACTCCGTTGCATGTTACATCTCTTGCACCAGTCATCATTTAAATTTATTTACCTGAAAAATTGGGTAGATTGTCATGACTAGCCGTTAATATTGTCAATTATTGCAAAGAATCAGATTAACTTTTATTAAAATAAATAATACCACTAAATAAAATGTAATTATAAAATTGAATCAAGTTCCGTTTCCAGAACTATTTTCGAGGTTTTGTCTCTAAGTTTTAATCAGCCTATCTATTGCCCAAACGGTGGAGCCAACCAATAAGCTGCTACAGATTGAGACCAAGCAGGTTTAGGATCCTTATCATCTTGTGGCTCCAATGTTACTACTAAATCTGAATATGTGGGAGCATAGACCAAATTCTCATTATATGTGAGCGTTCCATCAGAAGAAATCTGACCAAGGCTCAGTGGATATCCAGAAGCGGCATAATTTCCATCAACCATCCAAACCTCAAAGACTTTACCAGAAGGAGGAAGGAAATCCGATGCTATATTGACCTTTGTCTTATGAGTATCTGTTGAAACATCCACCAATCCAAAAATCTGTCCACCATATCCTAGCAATGCTCCAGATTGACTAACCATTGCTGCATTTGCTTGCATTGAGTGATTATTTAACAGAAAGATTCCAGCAAGAACACTCAGGCTAATAGTAACGGCAACAAGTTGTAATTTCATGTATGGATACCCTCTGCTGCTCTATATAAAGTTATACAGGTTGGCTTTGCATTTTAATGCAAACTGATAAATTAATATCGTGGATAAAAAAAGGATTCGCTAATTCATGATTTATTTTGATAAGTCGCTGGACACAAGACATTTATAATTGTGCTCTCTATCTTTCAGATGAAAATGTATAAAAATCATAAAAGTACGCTAATTCCAATTGCGATAGCGACATTTGTAACTCTATCCCTGCTTGTATTTCCCTCAACAAATATGATTGGATATTCTCAAGCTGAGAATAAAACCCAAGTAAAGGATCAGGCAGAAGCAAAACTGTTTGAGTTGGCTCAGAAATTTAATACGATGCTAAAAGATTCCAAGGTAAATCTAACCATTCCTCAAGATGGTAACATTTCATCAAAGCTACAGGAATTGAAAAACTCAGCGGCATTCAAATCCTTGTCTGACAAGTTTTCACAAGCCGTTCAGCAATTAGGGCAAGGGAATAAAACTGAACAACTGAAAGAGCGAGCTGGTGCTAACCTCACTGGTCTATTTCAGAAACTTCAGGATCTGAAAAACAGCAACAGCACTCAATAATCTCTTCTCCTTTTCTGTTTTTAATTTAGCCTGTTATTTTTACAAAGCTCAGAAAATTTAAATTATGAAAGCCTTTCAATTAATTAGGTAGCCAAAATTTTCGCTTTAGCGCCGACACAGAACTCTTATTCATTTACTTTTTCATGGAACGTTACTCGGTACACTTACAACAATTAATTTCCACTTGTCAATTATTTGTTTGACGGCATTCCCATTTTCAGCGCTCTTCGTTTCATAATAAACATTAAAGCTACTAAACTTAGTGAAATAATAGCTCCAAATAGAAATATTGCATTAAATGCCATAGTATTTGGTACAGATGATGTCACTCCTTCAGGAGTTTGCATTGGAGAAGTAAATAGTGCCATGAACATCCCTGCAATAACAGGTCCGATTGCACCTCCTATTATTCGCATGGTTGAGTAAGTGGCAGAAACAACGCCTGTGGATCCTGGTGGTGTGAACCATATGATGACGTTTGCTGATAAAGTTACAAACGCTCCACCGACAGCAAATAAGATGAGTACACTGGCCACCTGACCTGAAGTCGAGTGAAATACGAGGAGGGCAACAATACCTATACACATTATAATAGAGCCGGGGACTATGAACCTGGAGCTGCCATGTTTGACAGCCAACATCCCAGCTATCGGTCCAAGCGCAACGAACACCAAGGCTTGAGGAAGCTGTAAGAGTCCGACTTCAAGGGTAGTCATTCCGAACCCATACGGTTCTGGGGTCTGACCAAGAGTAGGAATTGTGGAAAAAATGATGTACTGAACAATGCCTAGCATAAGATAACTGATGTTACCAACTCTGATTATCCTGTGAAAGGCCAACTTCAAATTTATCAAAGGGCTCTCACTTCGTTTTTCTATAAAAAAGAAAGCTGCCATTGATGCCAAACCTATTCCGAGAAAAGTCCAAAAGAGTCCAACGCCTTCGCTGCCTTTCCCTAGAAAAGTGAAACATAGCATAAATGTACTGGTTGTCAACACCATGGTGATGACTCCCGGGATATCGATGATCTTGCCATGTCGTTTGGGCGCATTATCGCCAGTATTTTTATCTTTACCTTCGAGAGGAGCTGTGGGGATTTTGGGAATAACTTTCCAAAGCAAGAATAGGACTATGAGTGAAACTGGTATGGCTGAGTAAAATACGCTCTGCCAGCCACCAAAATAGACGACAGCCGCTCCTAGTACCAAACCTACAGCACTACCTCCTTGATACATGGACAATAAAACACCTTGGGCGAAAGGAAACTTCTCAGGTGGAAACAGATCTCGTGCAATTCGAATAGCAACCGGAACAAGAGCTACTGCAACACCTTGGATGATTCTAAATATCAATAACGTGTAAAATTCATGAGCAAAGCCGGCGAAAATTGTTCCGACAGTGTAACACACGAAAACTAAGAGCAGCATCTTCTTGGGTCCGTATGTGTCAGCAAGTTTTCCTATAACTATGGTTACGGCGGCCCCTGAAACTAGGTATACTGTAAGAACCCAACTAATAGTGGCATAGTCCTTGCCAAAATAGACCGCCATTTCAGTAAGTGCAGGAGCCATAGAAGTATGCACATACAGAACTAAAATTATGCTAATTCCCATGATCCACAGGGATCTTGTAGCAACCTTGGGAGTTGCCACGGTAACTTGTTTTCCCGTAGGATTATCACCACCGTCAAGTTTAGCAGATTCAGGCAATCTTTGCCTATCTTACTTTTTTTCCTATATAAGCTCTCTTATTTCAGTTAGATTCTCGCAGGTATAGGAAATTCGAAATGAAACTTTCTTTTTAGATTTATGAGAAAGTACTGTTGAATATCGTCTTCCCAGCCAAGTCTTTTGATTGGTCAGGTAGAAATTCTGTTTCCAGTTTGTCAAGTTTACCTTTTCCAATTATTAACTGATTATAGTCTTGATCCTTTGAAGGATACCAATATAAAATATTGTTAATCTTTTCCCATTTCAATTCATTACTGGTAGACCATACCGTAAATTCAGGGGAATAATGTATGTCAAAGGGAATGTAGACAACCGTCGGTTCGTCCGTCACGACTTTTCCCTTTAGGATAATCGAGGCATACTTTGAATCGATATCGAAGAATATTAGAGCAGGTTCCGCCGAGCTTCGCATTGGATATGGACGTGCTACTGCGTCCACGTTTCTTGGTTTCCTATCGGGTCCAAGAAGTGAATAGTTTTCATAGTTCCAATTATCTTTGCCCTCTTCAGTATTGTATAGATCGTAATTCCATATTGTAGCATTAAGAAGAAGTGCTTCAATTTGCTTGTATTGTAGATCCAAATATTCTCTTACCTGCTCTGCCTCTTGGAATGCTCCAAATTCTGTTATAAATGGAACTAGTCCACGTTCAGTGGCAGCTTGATACAATTGAGCAAATAACATTGGGAATTCAACTTTATAAGTGTAAAGACTTTCAGGGATTTTTACGAATGAGCTAGCAACTGCCATCGTATCATAGTAGTGAAATGACAGAACACCATTTTTACCAAATCTGGAAACAGATGATAGATCATCCGGCAAATAGGTTTCCAACCTCTTAGTTACGAGTCTCTTATCTACCATCACATTTTTTATAAAGTCCATACCAAAGTTGCTCTTTACCTCAAGTGGAGACGCTCCATATTTTGCGGGCATACCGCCAGTATCAGCAGGCATAATCCAATCAACTCTTGGTTCGATAAAAATGAACAAGGATTTGTCAAACTTTTCAATTTCAGAGTTTACGTTTCGATAGTATTCCATAAGATTGTTAATTTCAAATTCCTTCTTAGGTATAGTATTAGGATGGGGTTCGTTAAAAGGCTCTATGGCCAAAATGCCTGGATGTCCAAGACCTCCATTTAGCGACTTGAAGAATTTAACGGTCTGACCAATGGTTTTCTCCAAGTGCGTCCGAACCGGATAGTTTTTCAGCCCCTCATCTAGATTTGTCAAATCATTCACCCAAAACGATTTCAAGGTCTCTTTTAGGGACTTGTTAATCATGTATTTGAACTGCCATTTTTTGTCAGGTTTGGTGGGAGCCTTTGGCTTTTCGTGTTCCTCATCAATAGCAACTGCCCAATCAGGGAATCCATCCCCACCGTATACTTCGTTTGCAATATCCTGATGGAAATCTAAAATAACGTAAAGGTTTCTTGCATAAAGCTCGTCAATTATTTCTTTCATGTATTCAAGATATTTCCTTCCCTCTGGTAGAAGTTCATCCAGATTTGGGTTTGGCCGAGGTTCTATCGCTTTCCATGATACTAAGAGACGTATAATATTAAACCCAAGGTTTTTCATTAAATCTAATCCTGACCTTACGGATTCGATTTCCTTCTTCAAATCAAGCTGTGATAACTCATGTGCGTCAAGAGGTGCTATTGGGAGGTAAGGAGGCATCTTGCTTCTTGACCCAAAGTTGACTCCCCTGAATAGAACGAATCTTTTGTCTTCATCCCTGAACCAAGATCCGCTCTTCCAAATACCTTCTCTAAGTTCTGCGGATGATTCTTGTTCACTCACAGCTTTTGCTAGGGTGTCGCCACGTCTTTGCTTACGCCTACTCCTCATTGCAGCCAATATTATTTGTATTCCACTTACCGCTAGGGCTATAGTCGTCATGACAAGAAGTAGAATTAGACCCAGTTTAGGAGCTGCCAAGACCAATATAGCCAAAGCCGTAATCAAAACTCCTAACGCAATGGAAGGAATATGACGTGGTTCTTCCTCCTTCTTTTTTAAACCACTGACTATTCTTATGATACCATTAGCTAGTAAGCCGAATCCAAGAAAATAGATAAGCCATTTTGTGGCAAATTCAGGAAAGAAGAAACCCGATCCAATATAGACTATTATACCGACACCTACACCTATATTGAGAAGTCTGGATGATCTTTTTACGCCCTTTGCTACTATTCCACTAACCAGTCTCTCTGCCCCAAGGAGTATTAATCCAATACCAGCCAAAAATAGCCAAATATAAGCGCCAAGCGTAGTTTCTTTTTGTACGCCATAATAGAGAACCACACCCGAAAGAAGCAAACATAAACTGCCAACAGCAATCTGAAAAACCCAAAACCATGATAATTTTGATTTACCCTTGATTTCCATATTATTAATAAGTACGTCTCTGATGACAATATATATGAGTTGTCCTCGATCCACAAGGCAGATTTTAATGTCGAAAATAGCACTGGGTTTAAACGTCTTTGCAATTATTACTTCGGTGTATGCTTATGAACACCTCTGATATTCCACAAAAAGACAGAGCATTAGTATTGCAAGGTGGGGGATCATTAGGCGCCTACGAAGCTGGAGCGTATAAAGCCCTGTATTATTGGCTAGCCAAAAAAGACAGGGAAGAGGGAAAAAAGAAAAGTTCTACTTTTAACATTATAGCTGGAACATCAATTGGCGCAATGAATGCGGCCGTTCTGACAAGTTATTTCGTGGAAAATAATACCTATGAGGGCTCTGCAGAAAGACTTATTGAATTCTGGAAGTATTTGTCCGAGCAGTCCCTAGCAGATTCCAATCCTTGGTTCAGGTTTTGGTGGGATAGTATGCACAAAATGAATAAAGCCTTTGCAACAGGAGAGGCAGCCAGAAGATATTATTCCGCGAAAGAATTTTCACTAATGGGAGTTCCAAACGTTTTTAGTCCTCGCATACCTATGCTTGATGCCAAATTCTGGGACCTATGTGGGAACACTTGGTATCGTTTTAGTAATGAACCATTAAAACGAAGTCTCGAGAAATTTGCGAAATTTCCCATAGCTACTAGTTTTGAAGACAACCAGCCCAGATTAATTTTAGTCGCTGTCGATGTAGCAGATGGTTTGCCAGTTACATTTGACAGTTATCCTAAAGCAGATGGTTCACGGAAAACCGAATATGGTAGATATATATCACAGGAAGGTAACGAAATAGGATTTGAACGAGTAATTAAGTACGATAAGGGCATTACTTCCGATCATGTTATGGCTAGCGGATCGTATCCTGTAAATTTTGATTATGCCTCCTTAGAAGTTGAGAGTTATTATCCTCCTCGCATCAATGGTAGTAAGCAAAAAGATCTGACAGGTAATGATATTACTCAGAATGACAGTGTGAATTCAAGCTATTATAAAAAGAAGAAACGATATTTTTGGGACGGCGGATTGATGTCCAATACCCCACTGAGCCAACTTGTATTGATGCATAGAAATTATTGGTACCAAATTAGAGGAGTGAAGGAAAAAGTTCCTACTCTTGGTATATGTGTGATCAACGTACACCCTAAGCAACAGCTAGAAATTCCTACCGATCATGATGGTGTTGTAAACAGGAATAATGACATTACTTTTTCTGATCGAAGTCATAGGGATGAAGAAGTTTTATTGTTAATTTCTGATTATATAGATTTAGTCAAAGATTTGATAAAAATAGGCAAGGAAAACGGAATTAAGGATGAGGTATTAAAGGAACTAATGAATCGCCAAACAAAATATCATGGGCAAGTCCTGAAACCAAGAAAGTACAAGGAAATTATTGAAGGTAGTTTTGATATAGCAGAAGTAGTAAGAATTGAAAGAAAGAATGATGAAAATACAATTTCAGATAAAACATTTGATTTTTCGTCCGGAACGATTGAAAATCTACTTCAAAACGGTTATGATGATACAATGAATGCCATTAACAGTTGGAGAACTTCAAATGTTCCTGAATAAAGGAATTTAATACAAATCAAAAGAAAAAAGGTCATTTTGTTGGTTCTGAATAGCTCGAATCAAAAGTTAGAATTTGAGTGTATGAAAACAGTATTGACTTGAGGCTAGGATATATAATAAGAAAAAATGGATTGGTTCCGGGACAACGCTACTGAGATTCAAATAGCCTATAAGCTTGCAAAAGTTTAATTCAATACTTAAATACTAGAATCAACAACTAGGTCAACAACGTGTCCGTTAACAAAAGGCCAGCTTGGGTTAGATGGCTCCAAATAGGCTTAGGCGCTATCATTATTATACTGTCTATAGTGACGCTAGCGTCTCCAGCTGCTGCGTTTGTTTCAGTGGTTTGGTTACTGGCGATAATTTTGTTCTTCGTCGGAATAGAGCGGGTAATAGTTGGGATATTTTTACCAGGAAGGTCAAGATGGTCAAGCATAGGACTTGGAATATTAATTCTCATCCTAGCAGGTATAGCACTCTCATATCCTACTGAGGCAGCTGTACTTATACTGATATTCGTTGCAATTGCTTTACTAATTATTGGTGCTTCAAGGATAATAGAAGGCCTGTCTAGAAGACATAGAGGACTATCACGTGGATTCCATGTCGGCGTCGGTGCCCTTGCCGTAGGGATTGGTATTGCAATACTTGTGGTTCCGTCATTTGGTGCAGCCCTAGCAGGAGTCATAATTGCTATAGGGCTTTTAATAATTGGAATCCAAATGGTTATTACTGGAATACGTTCACATAAAGTGCTAACTTAGGTATCAATTGACAGTAAGTTAAGAAGTAGAAAGAACTCAGATTTCTAAGAATTATGAACTCATTTTCTCTGGAGGTTCTTATTTTATTCTACCTTTCATTGCTAGGCACTAGCAATGGTAAAACGTCTCGAGTGCCGAGATTTTGTGAGTAAACCAGCTAGAGCTTGCCCAATTCGTCTTCATCACTATATGCTCTTTCTGCGTGTTCTTCAATATCTAATCCAGCTTCTTCTACCTTTGGAGAGACTCTGACGCCTATCAGCAGATTTATGACCTTCATTATTATATAGGTGCCACCGAATCCTAGGACTCCGGCAACAGCAACACCAATGGCTTGGATCAACAGCTGTTGTGGATTACCATAAAGAAGACCATTAACACCGTTAGGATTTATTGCAAGAGAGGCAAATATTCCTACAGCTAGAGAGCCAATTATGCCTGGTATCCCGTGAATAGAACTAACGTCAAGCGCATCATCAATCCTGAGCCTGTCTTTGAGAAATAATACCCCAAGATAAGACCCTAGTCCTACCGCTATACCGATGACGAACGCAGATTCGACGCTCACATACCCGGACGCAGGAGTTATTCCCGCGAGACCGGCGATTGCTCCGTTAATAGCTGCAATAACGCTTGGTTTTCCAGTCCTCATCCATGAAAGCCCTACCCATATTAGTGCAGAAACTGCAGATGCCATGTGAGTGTTAATCACGGTATTGCCTGCAACTCCCCCTGATGCTAGCGCACTGCCCGCATTGAATCCAAACCAACCAAGCCACAGAAGGGATGACCCAAGAACCGCAAGTGGTATACTATGAGGAACCATTATGGACGGACCATAATCCTTCCTTCTTCCCAAAATCAGAGCCGCAGCAAGTGCGCCCATTCCAGCACTCGTGTGGATAACTATTCCTCCTGCAAAATCCTTTACACCCAACTCGCGAAGCCATCCCCCTTCACCCCAAATCCAATGTACCAAAGGGTAGTAAATGAGTACACTCCAGGCAGCTATAAACAAGACAAAAGCACTAAATTTCATTCTCTCTGCTATAGCACCAGTTAAGAGTAAGGGCGTTATTACAGCAAACATCATTTCAAATTTTACGAATAGCACACCAGGAATGGTGGGAGCATATTGCTCCAAAGAAGCGTTCCATGGAATACCTTTGAGAAATGTCCATTGCAAATTTCCAGCAAGTCCTGCAGTGTCAGGACCAAAAGATAAGCTAAAACCAAAAGTGAACCACATCACACTCAGGAGAGCCATTCCAAAGAATATCTGCATAAAAATTGAGACCGTGTTTTTTTTCCTCAGCAAGCCGGCCTCGAATAATCCTAATGAAGGTATCATCAGCAAAACAAGACTCGATGCAATTAGCATCCACGCTGTATCTCCAGTATCTATTGCCAAGTCGTTATCATACGAGCACATATGTATAAAAAAGTTGCTTCTTGAAAAGAAAGGGATAATTATTTTAATAGCCATACATTAAGGAATTTAGTTGATAAGAATAGAAGTGGTTATGGCTGAAAATGACATTGCAAAGGTAAGCGAGGGATTGAAGAAGACTGGGATTGGCGGCTTAACTGTCTTTAAGGTAAAAGGGCGCGGTAAAACCATACCTGCAGAGATTCATACCTCAAAAGGAACTCAAATCTTTACACCTGAATTTGGAGATAAATATGTAGTTGTAGGGGTCTTACCAGATGCAAAAATCGATGAAGCTATTAAAATTATAAGAGAAAATTCTAAAATAGGCAAGATCTTTATCAGCCCTGTGAGTCATGCAGTGGACCTTGCAACGGGAGTTATAGATGAAGAAGCGATATGACAGAACTTTAATGTAAATGTGAGAGTAGTAATCAGCAAGTAAAAAATTAGTTACAGGAGATAACTCCATGTACTAGATTAGAACTTGATACGAGACTTAACAATTTGCGTGGATGATTATCCATCTAGTTATTTAGTAAAGTACTTTACTATGAAATGATATAATAGGTTTAATGAAGGCGTATTATGGTAAGCAGTAAAGGAAAGCCTGATAACCAATAGACTAGTAGCTGACTACGATCTTGTTTTCAAACTCCGTTTGTTATTTTGGTTCATTCATTCTAATATTTTTAATTAATTCCTTCAGCTGAACGAGTGTTTGTTCAAAAAATGGAATGACGTCCAAAGAAGCTTCTTTCGAAAGTAATGAACCGCTCAATGAATAATTTCTTAAACGTTTTAACATCCAATACCAGTTGTCTTCCTGATTTGCCTTTTGTAATTCTCCTGCCAATTCTACTCCCTTACTCTCAGCCGAGAGCCCGCTAACCACTTTATTAAAATCCATTCTATCTCTAGGAATCCCACTTAATTGAAAATTATCAATTATTCTAAGTAGTACACAATCAAAAGTTCCAAGCATTTGTGAAATTAAAGAATCAATTTCCATCTCCGCACCTACTCGCACATCTTTTGATATGAGATCACCGTGTTGGGATTTAATATTTTTTAAATTCTTTAAATGTTCTTCGCATGCAAACATTTTGAAGATAATCCTGTCTGACTGCAGAAAAGGTATATCAGACGTGGTCATTAGATGTATGTAAAATACTTCTGCTACTTATTAGTTTCTTGATATGCTATCACTGACAAATAAAAGGTTTGACTGGCTGGTCACTTTATGTTCAAAATAATTTTTTTATTTCCTATTATTTAGTGCAATTAGAACTATTACGAGTGATAACCAGGTGTAAATTTTACAGCGTCATCTAATCGCAGTCAAGGTAAAATTAATACCATAGTAAAAGAGAGGAATTGTTAATATTAGAATTATAAATTTGTGATATTGGGATCTTAATACTGAGATCCCTCTGGATGCAAAATATGAAGTTAAACCAAGCCAAGCGTAATCCATCCATACGTGCACCAAAAAGAGAAAGGCTATTCCTATTGGATAGCCTAACAATGCTATTGAATCAGAAATTAATTTTATACCTACGGAAATCCACCAAAGAAAGAAGAATGGATTAATACCTGTGAATAACATGCCAGCAATAACTGGCTTTTCAATCCTGGATGATTCAATAATATAATTGTGCTTGTTATTTTTGCTAATAATCTTTACCACAAAAAGGATACCAAATGAGATTAGACTAATCCCTCCAATAAAACTAATAAAATTAATACTAAAGGTCACACTTTGAGAAGTAAATATTATCAGAGGGATAGAATATAGGATGACGACTGGCAGCTCTACTATTGTGTGACCAATTGCAATTTTTATTCCGGACCAAAATCCCCCATTCTTGCTTAAAACTAAATTTGCGAAAAATAGTGGACCTGGAGAAAGAACTCCCGATACTGAAACAAGTATGATTTGTAATCCAATGTCAAGCAAGGTCATGCTAGAGTCTGTATCTCTACCATTGAATGGGTCTCTTATTTCTGAAGAAGCTACCCGTAGGCCCCTTTGCATCAATTAAAGCAAAATGAACAATATCTTTGGCAGCACGACCCGGGCTTATGGGCGCCATATCACCTCCCATATCTGTGTGGACCCATCCAGGACATACCGCATTTATTTTGATGTTCTCATCTTTCAACTCATCTGCCATAATTAATGTGAGGGCATTAAGTGCAATCTTTGAAATTCTATATGCGGCTACATTTCCGCTCATCTCACTTATTGCTCCGTATCCAGATGACACATTTACTATCCGGCCATATCCATTTTGTCTCATTATCGGAACAAAAGCCCTGCACATACGGAATGCTCCATAAAAATTAACAGCTAATGTATCCTGCATAATCTTTTCATCTACGTCAAACACACTTACTCCCTCATCCAAATAAACCCCAGCATTATAATCAGGATATCAACTCTTCCATAAGTCTCTAGAATCCAATCCCTAAGACTTGAGATATCTTTACTATCAGTAACGTCTAGTTTTCGATATGCAACATCGACATCATGATCTAGTTTATCCACTGCTAGTCGACCTCCTTCTTCATTCCTACTCGTAAGAACGACTAAACAACCAGCCCTACATAGTTCCTTGCATATTTCAAATCCAATCCCTCGATTTCCGCCCGTTACAATTGCTACATGTCTTTCAGAGATCAAACTTGATTAACTCTATGATGCTTTAGTCATTCTTATCAACATTGCCTCGATCCTAATCTTAAAATTGTGCAACTCGATTTATATGAGAAAATTTATTCCATAAGATCAAGTTAATATGATAGTGGAGATCATGATATCGTATGAAGATATCATAACTGGTTTTATTTTCCTTGTATGATAATTATCTTTATCAAAATATAGTTCTTACAAAACAGATATTGAAGTGCTTACTTATACTAACACTAAACAATAATAATGACAAATCTATATTCGACGAGATTTGGATTCGGTTTGTTAAAAAAGGTAATGGGTTAGAACCTACGTTCTGTTATCTGGCCGCTATCGAATCGAGTCTGGACTTTCTAATTTTCTTGTGTCTCTGATTCCAATGGTTCACAAAATCTGAAATGAGAGGCATAAAATCACTATAAGATGTCTTTTCTCTAGCGGTTTTGCTAAATTTCTGTCCATATTTAATACATTCCCAACAGCCAGTGATAGGAATTAACGGGGCCACATAATATCCAGTTTGTTTGCCTGTAAATCCCCAAGCCTCTCCTACTGCACAATATTTGGAGTCCTTAACCAATATCTTACGATCTATTTCGTCTATCCCATTTCTTAATTTATTTGACCAGATAGGACAAATTTCTTCGAATGACAGATCAGGTTCTAACGACTCTGAATGAGTTTGAGTTCTTTTGAGAAACTCTAACTTTACCATGAATATATATACATAAACTTATCTATAACCTTAACGATAAAAATTCTAAACTCAACTATTTGTGAGAATTTTAACTTATGCTTGCAAAATTTATATTTTATATAATTAAAGTATTTCTTATTAAAGTCGATGGGCTATTTAAAACAAAAAATAGAGGGTTATCATCCAAGTTGAGCTGGATGAATGTCAGTCATCTTGTTAAGTAACCAGCGACAAGCATCTTAAGCTGTGGTCTTAACCGGGATTACCCATTCACATTTGATGCCTGCCTTATTATGGTGTTTTTCTACGGCCTCCTTATTAGGCGCATCGAGCAGGCAAAATAATTTGTCGGCTTCTTTATTATACAGTATGTTATGATGCGTGATTCCAAATTCGTCCACAGGCGACTTTTGCAATTTTCTTAGCGCTTTTTCGTCAAACCCTTTTAAGGGATGAACGTCTAGGAACTTTGGCATACATTTGATATCATGATATCAATATATAACTCTATCGTTTTGATATCATGATATCACTATATTTAAATAGCATACATTAGAATATGAGAACATGACACGTGATTTAATAGTTAGAGGATTTGATGATCAAGTTCATGCAGCTCTAGGACGGATTGCAAATCAAAAACGAGTTTCTATTAATTCTATCGTAAAAGACGCTGTGGATAAATGGCTAAAACATCAACAAGAAATCCCCAAAAAGCATCACCTAATTATCTATTCAGATCATGAATCTATGCTTGCACTTTTGAAATCCATGGATAGGTTGGCCAAGGAGAGTGATTTGTTCAGATGTTATTGTGGACCACCACGAAGTCCAGAAACTATATTCTTGTCCAAATTAAAATGGTATGATGGTACTCCAATGCCATATTATTATACAAATCACAGTCATTTAGCAAAAAAACAAACCCCTACCCCTCGAAACGATATTACAAAATATTGCAAACAAGTCATTACTAAAATTGCAGATGGTACTAATAATAGACAACTGTGTTGTATGGATTTTCTTATAAATGATATAAGTAAAAATTCATTAAAACAAGCAATGATTGTAGAGCAACTATATGATAATAATAGACTCTCTGGTTTAATGTACTGTAACTATATGACTGAGAGTTTGATAGGTTCCGATATAAAGAATATGATAGAATTATTTGAGATGCATGATCAAGTCTTTATATTGAAGGATACTGAAGTCTATAAACTTCATGTCACAAAGGAGAATGTCCACAAGATGTTCTTGAATTGAAATCTCAACACCTCCTAAATGGGTTTAGGTTTCTATTTTGAAGATCAAGCATCGGTCGACATTTTGCTAAAGCATATGTAAATGACTTGCTTTTCAATTAAATTTTCAAAGGACGGAACATAAGAAGTTAAGCATAGAACTGTTGTCTCCTGTAGATGAAAGGGAGACAGGATTCTTTCGTACAGCTAAATCTTATATTCTCGATTGCTGGATATTGTCTTTAGCGCGAGGATGAATCAATGATCTCCACTCCGACAATGATTTTGTGGGTATTTGTAATTTGTGCGATTGGAGCCTGGATATTGCAACGCCATGAGAAACGAAAACGCCGAGCATTCATCAAAAGAGAAAGGGAGAGATGGACAGACTTAAAGTGACCTATCCTTACCACTTGAGTATTTGATAGTAAAG
>Ga0065715_10000226_pt1 | contig 20573 bp, 19 predicted proteins | sample MisBulReplicate1_FD_59102 | JGI IMG/M metagenome (GOLD analysis project Ga0065715, IMG submission 59102) | Miscanthus rhizosphere microbial communities from Kellogg Biological Station, MSU, sample Bulk Soil Replicate 1 : eDNA_1 v2 (version 2) | ecosystem: Host-associated > Plants > Roots >...
ACAAAGAAAATGTCCGCGCTTCCGGAAGACCGCGACGACAAAATCGCCGTTACCAAACCGCGTCCCGGACATGCCGACCTCAATGGCGCGCTTAAATACGATCGCTCGGATATTCGCGATATTCTAGAACGAGCGAGCGCCCGCGAGACCGTGGCGCGCACGGCGGCCGGATCTTTCGCCAAACAGCTGCTGGCGCCCTTCGAGATCCGCATCATGGGTTACATTCGTTCGATTGGCAATGTCGCGGCCAACCTGAGTCGGCTTTCGTTCAATGAGATCTACGCCCGCTCGGAAGAGTCGCCGGTTCGAACTGCCGATCCTGATGCCGAAGAAAAGATGATTGCTTTGATCGAGGAGTGCAAAAGAGAGGGCAATACGCTCGGTGGTATCTTCGAAATTGTGGTGCTCGGGTTGCCGCCGGGGTTAGGTTCCCATACCCAATGGGATCGCAAGCTCGACGGACGATTGGCCCGCGCCTTGATGAGCATCCAGGCCATGAAAGGCGTGGAGATCGGACTCGGTTTTGAAATGGCACGGCGGCGGGGCTCTCAGGTTCATGACGAAATTTTCTTCGATCCGATTAAGGACGTGAGCGAAGGGACTCCACGCGTCGTGCCGACGGGGTTTTACCGCGGCAGCAATAACTCAGGAGGCACGGAAGGCGGCATGAGCAACGGCGCGCCGTTGGTCGCCAGGGTGGCAATGAAGCCAATTTCAACTTTGATGAGTCCTTTGCAATCCGTGGATCTTCGCTCAAAGCAGCCTGCCGATGCTTCCGTAGAACGCTCGGATGTTTGCGCGGCGCCGGCCGCAACGGTGGTCGGCGAGTCTGTGGTCGCGTTTGAGATCGCTCGGGCATTTCTGGAGAAATTCGGGGGTGATTCATTGCGCGAGGTTCGGCGTAATTACGAAAACTATCTGGAGCAAATCAAGAGCTACTAGGCCAGGGTCGCGCGACCGGTCTCCATAGCCGCACGTGTGGCAATACCACGGTCTTATTTTCGTAGCTGAAGAATTGCGAGATGCTTCGTCGTTGGCTCAGCATGACAGCCCTCGCGCAAAAGCCTCTGTGACGAGGTGAGGCACTAACCGTTTAGAACCGGTGGCGTGGTGCAGCGCAGCTGCCGTGACGTAACAAACGCTTGGTCCGAGACATTGCAGAAAAACATCGCGCTCATCGGGTTCATGGCGGTCGGCAAGAGTGCGATTGGCCGCACTTTGGCAAAAAAGCTGCGTCGCCGCTTTGTCGATCTGGATCGAGTGATTGAAAGAGCCGAAGGCAGCAAGGTGCGCGAGATTTTCGAGCACAAGGGCGAGGCGTACTTTCGGCAGCTGGAAAAGCAGGCGCTGGCGGACGTGTTGGAAGAGAATAACCAGGTCATCGCCACCGGCGGCGGAGTCATTCTCGACGATCAAAATCTCCAGATACTCCGAGAAAAGGCGCTCCTAATCGGCTTGTCCGCCGAGATGGATGTGTTGCTTGCGAGAGCCGGTGATGCAACGAAAAGACCCCTTTTGCAAGGAAGTAATCGCCGGGAAAAGATCGAAATTCTGCTGCGCCAGCGCGCAGCGCGGTATGCCCAGGCTCATGTGACAATCGATACCAGCAATTTGACTGTGGATCAGGTGGTAAAAAAGATTATGGGCATGCTCGAGGTCAGAAAAACCGTCGGATGCAAACCCTAAAAGTTAATTTGGGCGATCGTTCCTACCCGATCTATGTGGGTGCTGGAATTCTCGATAGCCTCGGCCAACGGCTGCAAGAATCCGGATTGGCACGCAAAGTTGCCGTTGTCACTAACCCGACGGTCGCGCAACTCTACCTCGACGCTGTGCATGGCTCGCTCGATCACGCCGGATTTGAAGTCGTACCGATTCTGGTGCCCGATGGGGAAGAACATAAGACATTCAAATCACTGGCAACCATTTACGATCGGCTCATTGCCGAACGCTGCGAAAGAAAATCCTGTGTTCTCGCGCTTGGCGGCGGTGTGATTGGAGATCTCGCCGGATTTGCCGCAGCCACTTATCTCCGTGGTGTCCCGTATGTCCAAGTGCCAACGACATTGCTCGCGCAAGTGGATTCGAGCGTCGGCGGCAAAACCGGCGTCAATCATGAAAACGGAAAAAACCTGATCGGCGCTTTTTATCAGCCTAAGCTAGTCCTCATCGACGTCAACGTGCTCGCCTCGCTGCCCCATCGAGAGCTCGTTGCGGGACTCGCCGAGGTGATCAAATATGGCATCATCGAGGACCCGCAGCTTTTTCGGGATGTCGAAAAAAATCTCGCAAAGATCATCGCGCTGGATCGCGAGTTGTTACAGCGAGTTATCGTGACATCTTGTTCCATCAAGGCCCGAATCGTCGAAACGGACGAGCGCGAGGAAAATCAGCGCGCGGTGCTCAACTTTGGGCACACGATTGGGCATGCATTGGAGGCGGCGACGGATTACCGGGAATTTCTGCACGGTGAAGCCGTAGGGATCGGCATGGTCAAAGCCGTCATGCTCTCGGTGCAGCACGGTTTTTGTGACCAGCAAACCTTTGAGCGTATTCTCAAGGTGATCAAAAAAGCCGGCTTGCCGAGTGAAATTCCCGCCCGCCTCTCGATGCAGAGTGTGATCGCAGCCATGCAGCTGGATAAAAAAGCAGCTGGTGGCCGGATCAAGTTTGTGATGTCTGAAGGGATCGGGAAAACTCGTTTCCACTGGCTTTCGCCAGGAGAAGTTTTGTCTGCATTAGAGAGGTAGTTCGAACAGCGTGGTTTCGACGAAGGAGACTCGATGGCCAACATGCAGATTCTGGTGTTGAATGGTCCCAATCTCAATCTGCTCGGCAAGCGGCAGCCGGAGATTTATGGCAGCCTGAGTCTTTCAGATATCGAGCAGCAAGTGCGCGCGCTCGCCGACGAGCTTGGCGTCGAAATTGATTTTCGCCAGTCAAACAGCGAGGCCGAACTGATCGACTGGATCCATAATAGTGCCGGCAAATTCGGCGCTCTGGTCATTAACCCGGCAGCGTACACGCATACCAGCCTGGCGCTGCGCGACGCCATTTCGGCGGTGGGAATTCCGACGGTGGAGATTCACATTTCCAATATTCACAGGCGCGAGCCCTTCCGGCATCATTCCTACATCGCGGAAGTCGCGGTCGGTCAGATCGCCGGCTTCGGCGCGACGAGTTATCTTTTGGGGCTGCGCGCCGCGGCGGAGTTACTCCAAAAATAGCGAACCGACTTCGAATCCTTTCGCTCTCATTTCATCGATCACTTTTTGCCGCTCGTTTTCGATTTGGCTGATGCGAGCTCTTAAATCGCTCAGCTCTCGCTGCCTTTCTGTATAAGCGGGAGGTGCATCGAGCGAAAACTGCGGAGATGAAGCAGCGCTGCCGGTCGGTAGACCTTGGGCCTTATTTTGCGCGTCACGTAAGCGAGACAACAAATCATCCTGCTGGCCTTTGAAAGCTTCCTCGGTTGTAAAGAAACTGGGCTCCGGACCTTTATTTCCTCGGGTCATCAGAGAATAGCGGTCCCGCAGTTCTTTCAACTGTGCAGTTAAGTCTTTTAGCCTGTCCTCGTACGCCTTTGCTTGTGCGGCGCGCTGTTTAGCTTGTTGTTGCTGAATCGGAACCGTAGCGGGCGGTTTGGTCTCAAGCGGTGCAACCGGCGTTGGTGTAGGTTCCGGCGGATTTTTACCAGGACGATCATCAAATGACAGAGAACGCGAACCGGCACTCTCGGAAGCTTCAGCACGGCGGATCGTTTGAATCTGATCCTTGCTGATGGCGATTTCGCCGCCGAGACCAGAAAATTTGATCATGCTGCCTTCCTCGCGATAGTTCTGCACCGTCAGTTGCCGACCATTCTTTAAAACCACAACGTACTGTGCGTCCGCGATACCGAAACTCATGGAGAGCAACGCTACGACGAGGGTAGCCTTTAACATGGGACGGATTATAGCACGATGATCGCTATTGAGGTATGCACCCTGGACGGCTCTTTTATGCCCGGAGCAATCGTGTTAGCGTCGGCATGTCGGAGAGGTTGATTTATGAACCTGTTTCGATGTGCGCTCGTTAGTGCTTTGTTCTTTTGCATCGTTGGTTTAGACCCCGTTGCCTCGGCACAACCCAAAGTACAGATTCTTTCGCCCAAAAACGGCACGCAGATCACGCAGGATCAAAAATCAGTTTTAGTCAGCGGCAAGGTTGCGCGAGAGACGGGGCGATCGGGAAATGTCGATATCTTTTTAGTTATCGATGTTTCAGGGAGCACCGCACTTTATGCCGGCGCGGATCTGGGTGATGCGGATCAGCCTCCGGATAGCACCGGTTTTCCTATGCCGCAAATCAGTATCGGCGGCTTCGGCCTCGGCGGACCACCGATGCGCAATCCAAGAAATTCCGTTCTTGCCGCAGAGGTCGCGGCGGCACGCCGCCTGCTGCTTCAACTCAATCATGAGACGACACGAGTCGGCGTCTTGAGCTTCAGCGACCGCGCCAATTTACTCCAACCGCTAACCCATGATTTCGAACGAGTTCGAAAAATCTTGGCCGACGTGCTGCGCTCGGGTTCTTACGGCGGTACCAACATGGTCGAAGCGATACGGCTGGGAATCAGTGAGTTGATGGGATTCGGCACCAGCGAAAGGCGGACCGACGCCATCAAAGTGCAATTCCTTCTCACCGATGGATTTCCAACCCTGCCGATCGGTGAAAGCAAGAGAATGACGCCGGAGGATGTCGCGCTGACGATCAATGCGGCACGGTTGTCCGGGAAAGCGGGCATCAAGGTCCACGTCTTCGCTCTGGGGGAGGAAGCGCTCTCCTATCCACGCGCCGCGATTGGCATTGCCAAAGAAAGTGGCGGTACCTATACGCCGGTGATGCGGCCGGCGGATGCGCTGGCGGTGCTCGAAAATATTTCGGTGGTCGGTGTCGATTACGTGCAGGTCGTCAACCAGACGATCGGGCAGAAGGCGACCCAATTACGGTTAGCGGCCGATGGGTTTTTTTCCTCGGCAGTGCCCGTGACCGAAGGAAAAAATCAAATCGATGTTTTAGCGCGGGCGAGTGACGGTGCCAATGGTCGTGAATCGATCACGATTTACTATCAGTCCGGCACACAAAAATCCTTGGACTTGGAAGTCTTCCTAGAAAAGGAAAAGAATCTCCAACTCGAAGTTAACCGCCTCGGCAAAAGTCCGGCAGAAATTCAGCGGGAAGTCGAGCGCAATCGTGAAGATAGCCTTAGCAAGCCGCAGCAGCTGCCACCACCGACGGAAGGACCGGCGCGATGAGTTTGAGAAAGCTCTGCGACGGGTCTAGCGAGTTTTTCTTTCCGCTTCAGCTGCGATAGCGATCTCAGAAGCGCCGGCGCGTTTGATCATCGACATTACCTTGACGGTGTCGCCCAGCAGCACATCTTTGTCGCCACGAAGAATCACGGTCTTGTCCGCGCGAGCGTTGAGCGCATCCTGAAGTACTTTTTCTAGATTCTCTTCCTTGACGATTTTCTGGTCGACATAAATTTCGTGTTTCGGGGTGATTGTCACCGTGGTGCCGCGTGATTCTGACTGAGTCGCAACAGCTTTCGGCAAGTTCACTTTCCCGCCGGACTCAATCATTGCCGAACTGGTGATCATGAAAATAATCAGCAGCACGAGGAAAATATCCGTCAATGGAGTGATATTGATCTCGGCGACGATATCAGAACTGTCTTCGTTTCCGCCGATCGGTGTAATAGCCATGCAATCCTCACGCGCTCATCAGCTGGACAACTTTGGCGGCTTGGATGCGAAAGAGGCCCGTGAGCATTGAGATGCGGGTTTGGAAATAGTTATAAAAAATGACCGCAACTATTGCGACGCCGAGACCTAACGCCGTCGCCACCAAGGCTTCGGATATGCCGGCAGCGACGACGGCAAACCCGCCGGTTCCGGCGATCGCCATACTTTCGAAGGATTTGATGATTCCGACCACCGTGCCGAGCAGACCGATGAAGGGAGCGCTGCTTGCGACTGTGCCTAGGATCCAGAGATTTTTCTTCAATTTCTGAGTTTCTTCGAAGAGCGCTTCGCTGACGATGCTGTTCGCAGCTTCCAGGCGCGTGCTGCTTTCTCGTTCCAGGATGTGCAAAAAAATTCTGGCGACGGGCCAATTGGAGTTTTGCTTACAAATGGCAATCGCCAAATCGCGCTGCCCTTTCTTGACCGGTTCGAGAATGGATTCAGTGACTCGAAGCGTAATCGCACCAAGATTTCTGAGCGACCATAGACGCTCAAACACCACGGTCAAGCTGACGATCGACAGGAGAATCAAGGGGTAAGTCGCGATGGCGCCTTTATGGATAATGTCGATGAGATCGAGGCCTTGCGGCTGCATGAAATTTCCTTCCGATGATCGGATGATGATTACCTTATAGCAAAATTATTGCAATGAACCCGGGCGGATTCAGACTGTCTCTGCGGGGATGGCTAGCCGCGCACGCCGATGGTGACGGTAAACTGCATGCGCAGAGGGGTGTCGGCCAGATCTTTTAATGTCTCCGGGATCGGCGGGAATGGTGATGCACGCTTCATCGCCTCGACGGCGCTGGCATTCAGTCTCGCGTCGGTGGAATCCAGCACCTCCGAACGCGTGAGTCTACCCGCTTTGTCGAGGGTGAATAAGATGGCGACTTTTTGCACGCCGTTGACACCGTCGGGATACTTCCACACGGACTCCACTCGTTTCTTGAGCTGGCTGAGATATTGATTGTAATCGGCGCTCGATAAACCTCTCAGCCCGGTCGTGCTGCCGCCGCCGCTGCCGGTTCCCGTACCGCCGCCGGTTACGCCTGTGCCGGTAGTACTGCCGCCGGGGACGCCATACGGGCCTAATCCCGTTCCTGTTCCTTTGAGAGCGCCGGGGATCTGCGTGCCCTCCTTGAGCGCCTTGATGCCGGGACCTTCTCCCGCGCCTTTGAGCGCTGCGATGGATTGCTGCTGACGGAGATCGAGATCAGCAGTATTGCTGGGTAGATTTGTCGGACTCTCCTTGGTAGGCAAGCGCACCAGTGAATCCGGTGATGTTTCTTTCACGTTTATCGATTCAGTGCGCGCGTCTGAACCCAAGATCTTTGGAGCGGGCAACGGCGCTGGTGTCGGAGGCGGCGCGGTTTCAGCGGGAGTGTTGCTTGGAACCGAAGTTTCGATGGAGCCTTTATCCAATCTGCCGGTCCGCTGCGCGGGTGGTGTCGGAGTTCCCAGTTTTGGCATCGTGCGTGGTCCGCCGGGACCGCTGCCTGGACCAATACTCTTGTTCGGGGATGTGCCTTCTCTTGGTTCCAGTAGCTGGACGGAAATCGGTGTCTGTTCAGGTGTCACGATCGGCAACATCGCTGCGTGCAAGGCGAGCAACGCAAGCATCGAGTGAAACAACACCGAGGGGATGAGAAAAGGACTGCGAAATAGCGAGAGGACGCTAAAGTCTTCCCAATCAGCGGTGATCTGCTGCATTTTCGTCACCGGGGAGAGAAATTTTCGTCAATTCGGTCATCGCTGCGGGGAGTTCTTCTTTCTTTGAGAGTATTTCGAGTCCGACGGCACTGACATCGCGCCGAACGAGATGACCATTTTCATAATACGTCCATAAGTCCGCGACGCCGTCACCGTTGAGATCGCGTTCTTCTTTGAGAACGACCTCGCCATCTTTGCTGGCGTCATAATAGATCCACAGATCAGTCCGGCCAGAACCGCTCGTGTCTTTCTCGAGCTTGGCGAGTCGGCCATTCTGATAGATGGCGCGATAAGTGATACTTCCCAAGCCGGCCTCGTCACGCTCTTCGCGAATGATTTTGTCGTTATCGTAGAAATATACTGTGTCGGGTCTGCCGAGTTGCTTAGTATCGACCTCACGGCGAACCATTTTTCCTTCTTTGAAGTAGCTCCAGGTATCGACGCGGCCGTCGCCTTTTGTTGACTCTTCTTGACGAATAATTTCACCGGGCTTTTGTGGATTATAATAAATCCACAAATCTGCGACGCCATCGCCGTTCAAGTCGCGCACCTCAACATTTTTAAATGGGCTGGGCGGCGTTTGGGCTACAGCTGGTTTGCCCAGCGATGCGATGATAGTGTTCTCGCCGGGGAGTTGCTTGGTGGATGATGGTTGTGCGGAGTCGCGTGAATGAGGCGTAGGGTTTGAAACGGGTTGCACGGGCGGCTCGGCTCCGGTGCTGCTATCACCGGCTTGGGCAATTTGATTTTCCAAGCCGCGCTGGTGTGCCAATTCTTGCTCAATGGCCGCTTCGAGCTGCTGATCTTTTTTCTGTTCGGTATAAATCTGATTATTAATCTGCCCATAGTGGGAATCGGCGGTGATCAACCCGGTGATCAGACCAATGATCAAGCCGCCGCCGGCGCCATAGGGTCCAGCGAGGGACCCACCCATCGCGATTCCTTCCATTGCCTTGTTCCAGGCGTGCTGCCAGCGCTGCGAGCCGGTAATGTCGGGATTTTGAGGCGCTGACTGAGAGGCATTGGCGGGATTGGCAGGATTGGCAGAATTTTGCCCGGAGGACCCAGGCGGATGCTGCACCGCCATGGGATCGCAGGCGTAGAGCACGACAACAATGTGCAATAGCAGCAAGACACTGAATCGCGCTCTCATAGTACAACCTTGAAACGCGGATCTTACTTTATTTGCCGGTCCAAAACCAATCCGGAAACGGCGTTGCTCGCGGGGCTCTGTATCGCGGTTGTGGCATCGAGAGCGCTTTTGAGCTCTTCCTCTATAGTCCTGAATGGCTTGGAAACCCTTGGCGGGTCAAGATTATCCAAAGTCTCCTGCCCGACGATCTGGCCGCCTTTGAAAATGTAGCGAGCGGTAATTTTCCCCTGATAATTCTGATCTTCGAGCTGTTCAATCCGCTCGCCGTTTTGAAAATTTACCCAGACATCCACGCGACGATCACCGTTGGTATCCGCCTCTTGGGCAACAACCTGCCCTTTATCGTAAATGGTTCTAAAATCAAGGATGCCCGTGCTTTTTGTATCCCGTTCTTCGCGCACGAGTTGATTATCCTCAAAGTAGTAAACCGTATCCCATTTGCCGGTGCCTTTTGTGTCACGCAGCCGCTTGGTCACGCGGCCAACGGAAAAGAATTCGATCATATCCATACGGCCGCGATGCGCGGTATCCTCCTCTCGGCGGATGACCTCGTCACCGCGGAAATAAACGACTCGGCTAACTTTGCCGTCGCCCTGGAGATCCTCCTCCTGTTTGATTAAGCGACCATCCTGGTAATAGCCCCAAAGGTCGATTTTGCCGGTATGTTTGCGATCGACCTCTTTGCGCACCAATTGGCCGTTCTCAAAGTAAGAAAAAGTATCGGGCTTGCCGTCTCCGTTGCTGTTTTCTTCAATCCGGACAACCTTGCCATCTTTGTAAAAAGCCCGCCGCTGTCCAGTACTCGCGGTATTCCCCGATTCCTCGCTCCGCACCGGTTGCCCGTTCTCGTAATATACCCACAAGGTCGGCTGGCCAGAATGGTTTGTATCTTGACCTTTGCGCTCAACTTCGCCTTTGCTGTTTAGGTAGAGCCAAGTATCGATCTGCCCGTCATTTTTGCTGGCGATTTCTTGACGTACCGGTCTTCCCGCTTCGTAGTAGGTGATCGTATCGGGTTTACCGTCAAAATTGACGTCTTGCTCGAGCCGCTGGATTTGTCCATTAGAATCATAATAAATCCAGCGATCCATTTTGCCATCGCGATTGGTATCTTGCTCTTGACGCGTCACGCTGCCGCGCTCGTCGTAGTAAAAACTTGCGACCGGCTGCTGCGCATAGCCGGGTGCCACTGCCGTGAGCAGCAATAGCGTGGTCAAGCAGCAAATGCCAGATTGGGTCATCGCTCATCCTGGAAAGCAGAGCGCGTGATCCGAGCTTACGAGTTCGACTTGTTTTTGGAGTCGTGCAGAGCTTGTGGATTGTCGGCCGGAGTAGTCTCGGCATCATTGATCGCCTTCTTAAATCCGCGGATGGCTTCGCCGAGCGACTTGCCGAGCTCAGGAAGTTTGCTCGGGCCGAAGACCACGAGGGCCACGATAAAAATTACGATCAATTCTGGGGCGCCAAGACTGCCGAACATACGTCACCTCCGGCGGCAAAAATCACGCTACGATACAGGGTAAGGCTTGTCAATCTACGCAGAGCACATCCCCGAGAGCAGTGCGTTGCGCGCACTGAGTTACCGGGGAAGTGCTTTATGCCTTGCAAATTGACGGTTCTCAGGTAAACCTGCTCGTTAACCTCCTGTGAGCTTGTCCATTGCCGCGCGCCGAAACGATCGCCGATTCTCCTGATGCCCGCTCTTGCGGCGACCTTCTATATGATTGGCTGCCATGGCTCCTGACGGCGGCAGTTACTTTTGTTCTGCTCAATCAATTGGGGAGCGCAGCGCTTTTCGAGCCCGACGAGGGTCGCAACGCCGAAAAGGCTCGGGAAATTCTCGTGCTGGACGACTGGGTTACGCCGCACGAGAATTTTTACCCGGTTCTGGACAAACCCATTTTCTTTTATTGGCTGATCGCGGTTTCCTATAAGCTCTTCGGGGTGTCGGAATGGACGGCTCACCTGCCTTCGTTCTTGGCTGCCCTCGGTTGCGTCGTGTTGGTCTATCGTTTTGCTCGGTCTCATTGGGGACGCTGGGTGGCGTTGTGGAGCGCGCTGGTTCTCGTGACAAGCGTTGAGTTTTTTGTTCTCGCGCGGATCGTGATCTTCGATATGCCACTTACTTTTTTTTTAACCGTTGCTCTATTGGCATTCTACGAAGCCCAGCAGAGCGAGAATCGTCGCCGGCGCACTGCTCTCTGGCTGGCGATGTATCTCGCTCTCGCCTTGGGAACTCTCATCAAAGGCTTGGTCGCACTCGTCATTCCTGGAATGGTGTTCTGCCTTTTTATTTTGCTGCGGCGACGGTGGCACGTCTTACGCCGAATGTATCTGGTTCCCGGGGTCGGTATTTTTATTGCCGTCGTTCTCCCGTGGTATCTTCAGGCCGAAGCGCGAAACCCTGGATACCTCTATTATTTTCTATGGGCGGAGCATTTCGGCCGATATACCGCTGCGACCTTCGATCGTTCGGAGCCATGGTACTATTTCATTGTCGTTGCCCTGATTGGTTTCTTTCCATGGACGCTTTTGCTTCCTTGGATGATCAAAAATCTTTGGCGCAGAAGTTGGGATGACAAAACATTATACCTCGTGATTTGGGTATGCGTGCCGCTGTTGTTTTTTTCCGCTTCCAATTCAAAGTTGCCGCATTACATCCTGCCGATCTTTCCTGCCGTTGCCATACTGGCGGGCGCAACCGTGGTTGGCTTGTGTGAAAAATCCGCAGCCAAATTGCGAATAGCCCTATCTCTAATCTGGGTAGTGCAGACCGGGAACGGTCTGTATTTATTGCTTGGATCGTTTTATCCGAGGATCTTGGCGCATCAAATTCGCGATCGGTTTATCGGCATGGCAGATCTGCTTTGGGTTTATGCGATAGGTTCACTGGTGATCCTGGGTTATATGGCGACGAGAAGTATTCACGATGCGCGGGTGCGCCCGAGCCTCATTTACCTTGCGCAGCTTGTCGGCTTGGGCGTCTTCCTTGTGTTCTTTACGCAGATGATGGTTTCAATATCGCCGGATCGGTCCGCTAAAACGACTGCGATGGCAGCATTGGCTCAGCTATGGAGGGGTGCGCAAGTCGTTTTTTTTGAGACGTATATGTCAGGAATGCCTTTTTATCTCCACAGCGAACGACCGATTTGGCTGATTACGCACGATAACAAAAAGCGCACATTTCTCGGAAACTACCATGTCATCGGCAAACGGCAGGATCCGTTGACGCCATGGGGAAAAGCGATCTTCAATCTGGACGATTTTCGTGAGCAGTGGAAGACTCGAAAACAGCCACTGCTCGTCATCGTCAAGGAAAAAAACTTTGACCGGCTGGTCGAGACCGTTGGCGAAGCACTGAACCCCGTTGCGACGATTGACGAATACTTCTTGGTAACAAACCGCTGAGGGCGAGAATTCTTTGTTCCGTACGGTTCACCAAAGATGATCGATGGGTGTTCTAAAACGAGGCAGGCATGCATGATCTGTTGATTGCAACCCTCTTGGGAATTGTGGAAGGCATTACTGAGTTTTTGCCGGTATCGTCCACGGGACATTTAATCATTTCAGGCCATCTGCTCGGATTTGTCGGTGATGAGGCAGCGAGTTTCGAGGTCATCATTCAGCTAGGCGCGATTCTTTCGGTGGTGCTGCTCTACTGGCGCCGGTTTGTCGGTTTGATTCCCGCTTCTGTGAAGGCGTTTGAGCCGTCAAATCTGGAGGGCTGGTCAGGTCTTTGGCGCATCGCGCTCGCAACGTTCCCGGCCTTGGTCGTGGGCTACGGCGCACGCCACGTCATCAAAGAGCAACTGTTCAACCCGTCGGCCGTGACATTGGCTCTGGCTATTGGCGGCATCGCCATTCTGCTGGTCGAGCGTTATGCCGCAAAGCGAAAGACTAATAGTCTCGAAAGACTGACGCTTCCCCAAGCGCTGGGAGTCGGTCTTTTCCAGGTGCTCGCCCTTTGGCCCGGTACATCACGCGCCGCGGCAACCATTGTCGGCGGGATGCTGCTCGGTTTAGATCGGAAAAGCGCTGCTGAGTTTTCGTTCTTGATTGCCGTGCCTGTAATGCTGGCAGCGAGCGGCTATGAGCTGATCAAGATGCGCCATGAAATGGCACTGCAAAACGTCTTGCAGCTGGGCGTCGGTTTTGTGATTTCCTTTATAGTGGCGCTCATCACCGTTAAAGTTTTCGTCAGTTTTCTTCAGCGTGGAAAGCTTACACCTTTCGCCTGGTATCGCATTCTCGTCGCGCCGATTTTTTGTTATTTGACGCGCGGTTTAAAGTTTTGAAGCGAGCCGTTCCACGCAGACCTATCGATGATCGTGACGCTGCTTGATCCAGGCGAAGATCTGGTTTCGGTACAGGTAAGCAATACCTAAAGCGGCGAGCGATACAAAAGCAAAGATCGCGAACGTGTGATATTCCTCGTTTCGAATAGTTGCGCCCTGCATGGTGAGCAGATAGGTACCGGGGATTCGTCCGATCACCGCAACGATCAAAAAGGTGCTGAGCTTCATTCGACTCAGCCCAAGGACATAACACAGGTAGTCCTTCGGGAACCCAGGAAAAAGAAAGAGCACGAAGCAGATGAAGGTGCCGGTTCTGGTGGTGAGAAAATTGAATCGTTCAAGAACTTCCCGCTTGACGAATCGCTCAACGAATGGCCGGCCGAGAATGCTTGCCAATTCGAACGCGACCCACGAGCCCAAAGATAATCCCACCGTTGACAGGAGAAAGCCGACAGTTTCGCCGTATACATAACCTCCGGCGACACCCGTGAGCTCGCCAGGGAATGGCGCTGCTACCACTTGCAGAACTTGCAACAGCACAAAAACGGCAGGTGAATACGGGCCAAGGCTCTGGAGAAACTTGCTGAGCTTGTCCCGATTAGAATAGATGCCTTCGAAATCGTCGAAGTCTTCGCCGGCCGGGGCGAACGCACTGAATGGCCGCGGAATGTAACGGCTGAAGAAAAAGAGCAGCACCACCAACGCGATAAAGATGACGCCTCGAATCGCGAGTTGGCGACGCTGGTTGGTCATCCCGACCTTATAACAATAAAAAAATCACAAGACGAGGGAGTATCGGAGTAAACTGGCGAGTTCCGCAGGATGAGCGTTGCACCGATTAAGAGACGCTGTTGATCGTAGAAAAAACAGTGGCGCCGGAAATACCCGGCGCCACTGTTCGCGTTCAAAACGGATTTGCTGAAGAGTTATTCCGCGCCGACTTTCGGACGCCACTTATCAAAGCGGGCCTCGTAACGGTCGATGACATCGGTCAATAACATGCCGCAGATCGCGAAGATCAAAACACCGACAAAAACTTTATCCGTCTGGAAAGTGGCGCCGGCAACCGTGATCATAAAACCGATACCGGCCGTAGCCGCATACAATTCGCCGACCATAACGCCGATCAGCGCGCGACCGACGGCCAAGCGCAGGCCCGTCAATATAAACGGCACCGTTGAGGGAAGCACGACGGATTTAAAAATCTGCCATTCGGAAGCTCCGAAACTTCTTGCAGCCGTGAGCAGGTTCGCCGGGGTTGTCTTAACTCCATCGCGGGTATTGATCAATAGTGGGAATACGGCACCCAAAAAAATGATGCCGACTTTTGATAGGATTCCAATACCAAGCCAGATGATGACCAGGGGCAGCAAGGCGACGCGGGGCGTGGCATTCATCGCATTCACGAACGGGTCACAGACATAGGCGAATTTTTTATACCAGCCTATGGCTATGCCAAAGGGAATCGCGACGACGATCGAGAGAAGATATCCCCAGACGAACTCTATGCCGCTAACATAAAGGTCATTCCAGATTTCGCCCGATGCGAACATTTGCCAGCCGGCTTTGACGATCAGTGAGGGCGCACTCATGAACATCGGATTAATCAACTGGAAGGTGTTGCCGCACAGTTCCCAAATCGTCAGGAATATGAATACAGCGATTGTGCCAAGAATCTTACGTTCTTGATTGAGATAGAACTTGTACGCGGCCGATGCTTCCGCGACTCGGATATCTAATAATTGTTCTTCTTGAGCAGCTTGAGCCATAATTGACCCTCCCTGTGAACCCCGGTTAAATGATCGTTAAGGTTGCCAGCCTGCGAACCACTACCAAAAGGCTACAGGGTTGTCAATACATTTCAAGTAGGCTTTACAGAAAGTTTCACGCCGAACAAAAAAATAGTTTTCCGCCGGCTGATCGGTACCGTAACTTGACAATCATTAATGTATTAACTATTTTTATCCGCAACAATCTCTCCGGTACTAGGAGATCCCATGAAACTCCTGTTTGTGACACCCGCAATGGGCAATTGGGCGCCGTGGGGCGAGCGCCATTTGGCTGTCAACCCGTTGCACGCGCAAGTCGCGGGCTTTATCCGCGAGAAAAAAGTCGCGGATGTTGCGGTCCTCGACTGCCGGGCGCTCGGCCTCGACGACGAGCAAATGATCGATGCAATCAAAGAGCACCGACCAGACGTGGTTTTTTTCGGGGCCATGATTGCGGCTGCGGGCGGGGCAGCGCAGCTTAACCGCTTTCACGCGGCAATGAAGTTGATCAAGCGATCCCGGCCGGAAACGATTACCGTCGGCGGCGGCTTGATGTACACGGCGGTGCCGCAGAAGATCATGGTGGACAACCCGCAACTCGACTGCGCTATCGTGGGCGTTTTTGGAGATAACGAGTATCCGCTCTGGGAGCTCCTCGAGGAGATCAAGAAACCGGCGCCGAACTTTGCTGCGATCCGGGGCCTCGCCTGGCGTAAAGGGGACGAGATTGTGCTCAATCCGGCTCGGCCAGTAATCAGCGATCTGGACGAACTGCCGATGCCTGCCTACGATCTGTTTCCGATGGACAGGTATTATGGTTACTCGGTGATTCCCAACTACAATGAAGCAGTAACCTCGCGCGGCTGCGAAGGCGCTTGCCATTTTTGCTACGAATGGTGGCTTGTCGATCCACGCAATCCGCGCGATTTCAGCTCCCATCGGACGCGCGGCGGCCGGGCGGTAGCGGACGAGATGGAGCTGCTCAACAAAAAATATGGTGTCAAAGCGTTGACCTTCATGGATGATGATTTCAACTCCGACCGGCAAAAAATGGTCGATTTGGTCGAAGCGCTGGAAGAAAAAAAGCTCGACATGAGCTGGTTCTGCCTGAGCCGCGCGCAGAATCTGATCCGCGATGCCGACCTAGTCCCGCGCTTGCGCAAAGTCGGGCTCTATCAGGTTCTGATCGGGATCGACGGCGGTACCGACGAGGAAATCGCCGAGGCGCGCAAAGGAAGTATGAAAGTCGGCGTCAAAGAGCTAAGAGAGCTGATCCAATTTCTACGCAAAAACGATATTTCAACCATTTCGACTTATTTAAATGGATTCTGGGAAGATGATGAAGCGAAGGTTCGCCAGCGCGCCAAAGCCGTGGACGAGATCGATCCGGACATCGTGATGATTCAGCTGCTCAATCCAATCCCAGGCTCGCCGATCTATAAGAAGGCGGTGAAGGAAAGTCTGATCGAAATCGATAATCTAAGCCTTTATGACCTCGAACACTGCGTGATGCCGACTAAATATCTGAGCCGCCAACAACTCGGCGAGCTGACGGGCTGGGCCTTCCAAAACTTTTATAGTAAACCAGGCCGGATCGATCGAATTTTGAACGGTTATAGCTCGCCCTACGTGAAGATGAAATTTCTCTCGTTCAAAAACAACGCCGCGAAATACGAGAAAGGCGCGTCGGAGGACGCCGTCGCCATCTAGCCAACCGTGAGACAGTGACGGAGCGTTCAAACAGCGAAGCACTGAGTGGGAAGACCGCTCTGGTGACCGGCGCAAGCCGGGGCATTGGCGCGGCGGCAGCGATTCGCCTCGCGCAACGCGGCGCCGCCGTGGTGGTGAATTATCATAAAAACCAAGCCGCGGCGCAGAAGGTGCTCGATCAGGTGAAAGCGAGCGACGCGAGAGGCGTGATTTTTCAAGCCGATGTGACCCGCTGCGAGGAAATCGAACGAATGGTACAGGCGGCAGAGCGCGAGCTTGGCGCCATCGATATTTTGGTCAACAACGCCTACTTTCCGTTCCAGGTGGGGCCTGTTCACGAGCTTACGTGGGATGATTTCCACCGCGCAGTGGAGCACGAGCTCTCGGCTTTTTTTCATTGTGTAAGCGCGTGCTTGCCCAAAATGAGAGAGAAAAAAGCCGGGCGGATTATTGTGATTAGCTCGCGACTGGCGCAACAGCCCCTGCCTAGGCTGGGAGCTTACGCCGCTGCAAAATCTGCGCTCGAGTCGATGGCGGATACGATGGCCATCGAGTTGGGGCCACTTGGAATAAGCGTGAATGTCGTTACGCCCGCCTTCACCTTGACCGACGCCTCGCTGATTATGCCCGAGGCGTATCGAGAGCGGGTCAAAGAAATGCGGCCACTCAAGAAACATCTCTACCCGGAAGATGTCGCGGGCGCGGTTGCTTTTCTCGCGGGCGACGAAGCCGCGATGCTCACCGGCAGTCATATTTTGGTTACCGGCGGCAGTCATTTGCAGCTCTAAAAAATCAGGATTAACGTTCAACAGGTCATCCTTCGCTCTGGCCTGCCCTTAGCCAGCGAGGCTGTTTGCAATCCCATGCTGTCGCTCGACGAGATCGTTGCCGGNTTGACTCAGATCGTTGGCCCCCAACGCGTCTCCANCAATCCGATCGACAAGATTAATTACCAGCACACTCTCGCCTACGGNGCATACCGTGCGCTGCCCGATGTCATNGTTCGTATCGAATCCGACAGCGCCGGCCGGCATAAGGTTGCCGANATCCTCCGTTTCGCAAACCANCACAACATTCCGATCGTCGCCAAGGGCGGCGTCGGGATGGGCATCAGCTCGCCATTAAAGGGCGGGCTACTCCTCGACATGCTCGGCATGGATAAAATTTTACAAGTGAACCCAGCCATGCAGTATGTCATCGCCGAGGGTGGCGCGAGCGTTTATGCGATCCATGGAGCGCTGAGAAAACACGGTCTGATGCTACCGAATTTCGGAACTTACGGGCCAGCGGTAGTGATCGGCGCGATGATCAACAAGGGCGGGATCGGCTACGGTATGACCCGGTATGGCTGGATCGCAGACATGGTACTCGGCCTGGAAGTGATCCTCGCCAATGGAGAAACTATTCGGCTCGGCGCGCTGGCCAATGAGGGGACCACTTTCGGACCGTTTCAAAAATGGATTCATTTGCCGGATCTGCTCGGCCTTTTCACCCTCGCTGCCGGCTCCATGGGCATCATCAGCAAGGTCTGCCTCCGTGCCATCGAAGGCAAGCGCGAGTGGCTGCACGATTACTGCTATTCGTTTCACCGCGATCAGCTGAAAGAAGCGCAGGATGCGCTGACGCAACTCGTCAAAGGCGAAATCGTTTACGATATCCATTTCACCGATCGCTGGCAGTACCACTGGCCGATGGAAGAGGGGCTTTACGACAAACGCAAAGTTCCCAATGACGGCTGGTTTTTTTTAAAGACCATGCTGATGGCGCGCGCCAGCGATGAACTACAATACAAAGAAAAACGGATGCGGCAAATTTATCGTGATGCCGGCGCAGTCGACGTCCCCGAAATCGCCGAAAAGGGAATGGGCGCCAAAGCGCAAGAGCATGGGCTACACGGCTGGCCCGATTGGCACGTGATGGGTCCGGACGGCTGGTGCGGCTCGGTAGTGCGCCACACCGGAATGTTCGCGGTTACTTCCAAGATGTACCCGCTGACGTTTCTAAAGGAGATGTACGATCTCGACGAGGCCGCCAAGCGTGAATGTGGACTTTGGGACGCGGAACATTCACCCCAGCACGATAGCTACGTGACACGTGATTTTGCCATCAAAGAAGAGTATTTCGTGTTCTACAATCCTTACGATGACGACGATGTCGCAAAACTGCGGAAGTGGATGGGGATGGTGCAACAATTCAGCAATGAGCGGGGCGTTGTCTGGACCGCGCCGACCTTGAGCACGAAGGGGCCGCTGCCTTACGGCAGGCTGGGCAATCTGTACGATGTCATCAAAGAAATCAAGCAACTGGTCGATCCTAACAACATTTTGAACCCCGGTGCGCTCTACTAAGTGTTGTTGTTCAACGTTCAAGTTTAAAAAGAAGAGACGGTCGCGCGCAAAACGAGCGCCGAAGTGAGGAGAAAATATGGGACTTGGGAGAAAAGACTTTTCCGGTAAGCGAGTCGCACCGCAGGAAGCCGACGCGGTGATCGCCGATTTGAAAAAGTATTTGGCCGAGCTTTCCGATCGCTGGCTCATCAAGGGGCGCTTTCACAGCGATATGGCGAATGGCAGCTTGCCGATGGAAGCGATCAAGGTCTTTTGGCAGAACTGGTACGGCTTCGTTGCCGAAATCAACAATTTTCACGGGGTCGCCTACCAGCGCCACCTGCCGTTTTTCAAGCGGCACCCTGAGCTGCAAAAACATTTTGCCAATCATGTCGCCGACGAGATGATTCATCCGAAGCCACCGGGCCACATTCAGATCGTCCTCGAGCAGGGGCGTAACTTTGGACTCACGAACGACGAAATGATCGATTACGAAATGCTGCCGGAGTGCCGGGCCTTTCTCGAGTACTATCGCGGTGTGCTCTATGAAGGCACGATGGTCGAATGGTGGGCGTCGTTCTGCGTCGAGGAAGCAGTTGGTCACTGGGCCAAGTTCTTCGGCGGCGCGCTGCGAAAAAATTACAAAATTCCGGAAGAGAAGATCGTCTACTTCCGGATGCATGCCGAAGCGGATCTCGAAGAGCACGACGGCGTCATGGCCCATGCGGATCTCGATTGGACGGTGCTAAAAAAAATGCTCGAAGAAGGAAAGGCGGAGACGCGACCGGGGTTCAATTTGGAATACTGTTTGCGCACAGGCACAGCATATTTTGCCTGGTTTTTTGAGGGGGTTTACCAGTACGTGAAAAAGGAAGGTTTGTACAAAAGTGTAACATGGTAAACGAGAAGGCGCAGGAGATTTCGCCGCGGCCGCTGATGCGGATCCTCGGAGATTTCGCCAATAGCCAGATCCTCGACGCTTCCATCGAATATGATTTTTTCACGCTGATTCATGATGGCATTCATTCCGCTGACGAAATCGCGCGAGCGGCGGGCACGGATCCGCGCGCGACCCGCATTGTCCTCGATAGCTTGCCGGCCTTGGGAGTGGTACAAAAGCGCGATGGCGGATACTTTCTCACGCCCATGGCGGATGCCTTTCTGGTTAAAGGCAAACCGTCTTACGTCGGCGACTTTCGGCATGTCGCCTTGGTGCTCTGGGACGGCATGGCGCATCTCAAGGAGTCGCTCAAGACCGGTAAGCCGCTGAGCCGTATGGATACCGGCGCCGAGCTAAAGGTCTGGGAAAAACTCGTGCTCGGTATTATCGTCATCGCCGAACCCGCCGCCAAAGCGCTCTGCGATATTTTGAAAATCGGCATCGACAAAAAAGGACTCAAGGTGCTCGATATTGCCGGCGGCTCGAGCATTTTCGGGATGACGATTTTGACCCGCGATTCGACCGCTGAAGTGACGCAACTCGACTGGCCCAATGTGAACGCGGTCGCGAGGAAAGCTAACCAAGCGCGCGGGCTCGAAGGCAAGATCCGCTTCATCGACGGCGAACACCATACGGCGCCCATCGAAACGAATCATTACGATGTAGTGCTTGCCAGCAATTTTTGCCGCTTCGAATCACCGCAGGGAAATCAAAAACTCTTCGCGAAAGCGCACTCGGCGCTCAAAACGGGCGGAATTCTTGTCGTCAATGACTTTGTGCCCAACGAAGAACGCACCGAGCCGACCTTTGCTTTGCGTTTTTCGGTGTACACGTTGACCCACACGCCTCAAGGCGAGTGTTGGACGCTCTCTCAATATTCCGA